>Ga0209144_1000048_pt1 | contig 23533 bp, 18 predicted proteins | sample WorMettrBAHAMAS1_FD_187392 | JGI IMG/M metagenome (GOLD analysis project Ga0209144, IMG submission 187392) | Marine gutless worms symbiont microbial communities from Max Planck institute for Marine Microbiology, Germany - Inanidrilus... | ecosystem: Host-associated > Annelida > Digestive system...
CGCCCCGAGACTTGTTCGGCAACAGCGGCTCAATGATCGACCATTCCCTATCGGTTAGTTCATAACGGCGACAGCTCATGGCTTCCCTCCATGTTGTGAGAAAACCATCAAACACGAACGACATTAAGATTTTATGAGTTTACGGCCTAGTGTGTCTGGATCAGTCGACGGGCATCGCGCCGCAGCCGCACATGCTGCAGACCGGGACGCCACAGGGTGCCGGTGGACGGGCATCGCCGCCGTTGATCCGGGGCGCCGTCAATCCCTTTGCGACGTGGGTTTCGCCACAGTCAGGACAGGGGACCGCTCCGTCAGCGATCTTCGCCTCGAAATCGGAAGTCGAGATGAACCACTCCTCGAAGGTATGGCCGTTGGCGCAAGTCAGGTCGAAGACAATCATGTCCGGCTTCCCCGTGCTCAGCTATCCCGGTCACCATCCACATATCGGATGACTTTAGCCGGATTTCCAGCGGCGACAACACGCCCCGGAACGTCCTTCGTGACCACGCTGCCGGCGCCGATGGTCGTGTCGTCGCCGATCGTCACGCCCGGGCCGATGACGGCGGCGGCGCCGATCCAGACGTTTCGGCCGATGGTCACCGGGTAGGCCATCTCGGCGCCCGTCGCCCGTGCCGCCGGATCGACGGGATGGGTGGCCGCACTGATCTGAACCGCGGGCCCCAGCATCGATCCATCGCCGATGCGGACGACGTTGCAGTCGAGGATGACGCAATTGAAGTTGAGGTATATGTGCGAACCGAGGTGGATATGGCCCCCATAGTCGCAAAAAAACGGCGGTTCGATCCAAACGTTTTCGCCGTGTTCGGCCAGCAATGCATCGAGCAGCGTCGTCCGGCCAACTGCGTCCTGGGTATCGGTTGCGTTGTAGTCGCGGAGGAGACGGCGGGCGCGGACGCGAAGGGAGGTGAGTTCGGGGTCGGACGCCCGATAGAGCTCACCCGCCAGCATCTTTTCGAGCTCGGTCCTGACGGACATCATTCGAAACGATAGCGTGTCGATCTTGTGCTGGCGTCAGCGCGGAAGATTGGAGCTTCCCATTAGGAAGCGGTCCACCGCGTGGGCGCATTCGCGGCCCTCGCGGATCGCCCACACGACAAGCGACTGGCCGCGGCGCATATCGCCGGCGGCGAACACCTTCGGCGTGGAGGTTTGGTAGGCGAGTCGGCCGTCGGCGGTGTCATCCATCGAAGCTTCGACGTTGTTGCGCCCATCCACGGCCAGCTCCAACTCGGTCAGCATGCCTTCGTGGACCGGGTTTACGAATCCCATCGCCAGCAGGATTAGGTCGGCATCGATGGCGAACTCGCTGTTCGGGACGTCGCGCATCTGCATGCCGCCGGTGTCGCCGGGTACCCATTCGACCCGCTTGAGATGCAGCTTCTCGACCCGGCCGTTGCCGGTGAGCCGGCTGGTGGAGACCGCCCAGTCGCGCTCGCAGCCCTCCTCGTGGGACGTCGAGGTGCGCATCTTCATGGGCCAGTCGGGCCACGTCAGTGCCTTGTCCTCCTTCTCGGGCGGCTTCGGCATGATCTCGAGCTGGGTTACCGAGCCGGCGTCCTGGCGGATCGAAGTGCCAACGCAGTCCGAACCGGTATCGCCGCCACCGATCACCACCACGTCGCGGCCGGTGGCGAGAATGGCACCGTTGTCCGGGACGGTGATGCCGGCAACGCGGGCGTTCTGCTGTGTCAGGAAGTCCATGGCGAAGTAAACGCCGTCGAGCTCGCGACCCGGAACGGACAGATCCCGCGGTTGCTCGGCGCCGCCAGCGAGAACGACGGCATCGAAGTTGTCCATCAGATGCTGCGCCGCGATATCGACACCGATGTGCGAATTGGGCCTGAACTCGACGCCTTCGGCCTGCATCTGAGCCATGCGCCGATCGATGAGATGTTTCTCCATCTTGAAGTCGGGAATGCCGTACCGAAGGAGGCCGCCGATGCGGTCGCGCTTTTCGTAGACGATGACCGCGTGGCCGGCGCGCGCCAATTGCTGCGCGCAGGCGAGGCCGGCCGGTCCCGAGCCGACGACGGCGACCCGCTTGCCGGTCCTGCGCCGCGGCATGTCGGGGATGATCCAGCCTTCTTCCCACCCCTTGTCGACGATCGCGCACTCGATGGTCTTGATGGTCACCGGTTCGTCCGTGATGTTGAGCGTGCATGCCGCCTCGCACGGTGCCGGGCAGACCCGGCCGGTGAATTCGGGGAAGTTGTTGGTCGAATGCAGGACGTCGAGCGCGGTGCGCCAATCCCGGTTGAACACCAGGTCGTTCCAGTCGGGGATGATGTTGTTGACCGGGCATCCCTGGTGGCAATACGGGATGCCGCAATCCATGCACCGTACGCCCTGGCGGGCGAGATCGTCTTCGTCGAGCGGGATGACGAATTCCTGCCAGTGGCGAATGCGTTCGGCCACCGGCGCATAAGCCCGGTCCCGCCGTGCAATCTCCTTGAATCCGGTCGGTTTACCCATCGGTGGCGCCCTCCTACATGCCGACCGCGACGCTGACGCCGTTGCGTTCCGTGGCGCGCCACTGCGCCTGCATCTGTTGCAATGCGCGGCGGTAGTCGACGGGCATGACCTTGACGAACTTCGGCAGGAAGACGTTCCAGTTGTCGAGAATCTCCGCGGCCCGGCGGCTGCCGGTGTAGAGGCGGTGCTTTTCGATGAGACCGTGCAACCGCTGAGCGTCGAAACGCGTCATGTCGCGATTGACGTCGACCAGACCGTGGGTCTCGAGATCGCCGTCCTGATTGTAGAGGGCGAGCTGTTCGTCTTCTTCGAAGATGGGCTCCAGATCGACCATCGACATGTTGCAGCGCTGCTCGAACGTGCCTTCCGTGTCGAGGACGTAGGCGACGCCTCCGCTCATGCCGGCGGCAAAGTTGCGTCCAGTCGAGCCGATGACGACGACAACACCACCGGTCATATATTCGCAGCCATGATCGCCGACGCCTTCGACGACGGCGTGGACGCCGGAGTTGCGCACGGCAAACCGCTCGCCCGCCATGCCGCGGAAGAAGCACTCGCCGGCGATCGCGCCGTACAGCACGGTGTTGCCGATGATGATGTTGGCGTGCGGCTCGATCGGGCTCTTCTGCGACGGGTAAACGATGATACGGCCACCCGAGAGCCCCTTTCCGACATAGTCGTTGGCGTCGCCTTCCAGCTCGAGCGTAACGCCGTGAGGGAGCCAGCCACCAAAGGTTTGCCCGGCATTGCCGACGCACTTGATGTGGATGGTGTCGTCGGGTAGGCCGTCGTACCCGTAGCGTCCCGCAACCTTGCCCGACAGCATCGCCCCAACGGTGCGGTTGGTGTTGCGGATAGGCGTTTCGATCCGCACCGACCGTCCATCGTCGAGGGCGGGTGCCGACTGGGCGATCAGCGTGTGGTCGAGAGCCTTGTCGAGCCCGTGGTCCTGGATCTCGCAGTTGTACCGGGCGATCTCCGGGCCGACGTCGGGGCGGTGGAAGATCTTCGTGAAATCGAGGCCGCGGGCCTTCCAGTGGTCGATTGCCGCGCGCATATCGAGACGGTCGGTGCGGCCGATCATCTCGTTGAAGGTGCGGAAACCCAGCTCGGCCATCATCTCGCGCACCTCTTCGGCGACGAAGGTCATGTAGTTGACCACATGCTCAGGCTCGCCGGTGAACCGCCGGCGCAATTCCGGGTCTTGGGTCGCCACCCCCACCGGGCAGGTGTTGAGGTGGCACTTGCGCATCATGATGCAGCCCTCGGAGATCAGCGCCGCGGTCGAGAAACCGAACTCGTCGGCGCCGAGCAGGGCTCCAATGATGACGTCGCGCCCGGTCCGCAGGCCGCCGTCCACCTGTACGGCGATGCGGCCGCGGAGGTCGTTGAGCACGAGGGTCTGGTGGGTCTCGGCGAGGCCGATCTCCCACGGTGACCCGGCGTGATGGATCGAGGTCAGCGGGCTCGCGCCGGTACCGCCCTCGAAGCCGGAGATGGTCACGTGGTCGGCGTGGGCCTTCGAAACGCCGGCGGCGATCGTGCCGACGCCAACCTCGGAGACCAGCTTGACGCTGATCCGTGCCTCGGGATTGACGTTCTTGAGGTCGTAGATGAGCTGCGCCAGATCCTCGATGGAGTAGATGTCGTGGTGAGGCGGCGGCGAAATCAGGCCGACGCCAGGGGTCGAGTGGCGGACCCGCGCGATCCACTCGTCGACCTTGTGGCCGGGAAGCTGGCCGCCCTCGCCTGGCTTGGCCCCCTGGGCCATCTTGATCTGGATGTCGTCGGAGTTGACCAAGTACTCACCCGTCACGCCGAACCGTCCCGAGGCCACCTGCTTGATCGCCGAACGCATGGTGTCGCCGTTGGGCAGGCTCTTGAACCGCTCGGCCTCCTCGCCGCCTTCACCGGTGTTCGACTTGCCGCCGATCCGGTTCATCGCGATGGCCAGTGTCGTGTGGGCCTCCCATGAGATCGAACCGAACGACATCGCGCCGGTCGAGAACCGCTTGACGATCTCTGAGACCGGTTCGACTTCCTCAAGCGGCACCGGCTCGGCCGGCAGCACGAGGGTGAACAGTCCGCGCAGGTTCTTCAGCTTGGTGTCCTGGGCATTCACCCGCGCGGCGTAGGCCCTGTACTTGCCGTAGTCCGCCGACCGCACCGAATGCTGCAACAGGCCGACGGTTTCCGGTGTCCACACGTGTTCCTCGCCGCGCAGCCGGAACGCTACCTCGCCGCCAACATCCAGTGCGTTTCGCATCAGCGGCTCGTCGCCGAAGGCGGCACGGTGCCGGCGAACCGTCTCTTCGGCGATCTCGGCCAATCCGATGCCGCCGACCGCGGTGTGCGTGTCCGTAAAGCACTGGTCGACAAATTCCTGATTGAGGCCGACCGCATCGAAGATCTGCGCGCCGCAGTACGACTGATAGGTCGAGATGCCCATCTTGGCGAAGACCTTGAGCATCGCCTTGCAGGCTGCCTTGACGTACCGGCCGTGGACTTCTTCCTCGCTCAGCTCTTCGGGCAACTCATGGCGCAGGTGCGACAGCGTGTCGAAGGCGAGATACGGATTGACCGCCTCGGCACCGTAGCCGGCGAGCAGGCAGAGATCATGGACCAGGCGCGCCTCGCCAGTTTCGACCACCAGCCCGACCTCCGTGCGCAGCCCTTCGCGGATCAGATGATGGTGGACTCCAGCCGTCGCCAGCAGTGCCGGGATGGCGATCCGGTCGGCCGCAATGTTGCGGTCCGACAGGATGAGGATGTTGTAACCCGCCTCGACCACGGCTTCGGCGCGTTGGAACAGTCCCTGGAGTGCTGTTTCCATGTCGTCCGCGCCGTCTGCCGCCGGGTAGGTCATGTCGAGGGTAAAGGTGCGGAACGCGTGATCGACGTGGTTCTCGATCCGCCGGATACGCTCCAGATCGACGTTGGAGAGGATCGGCTGACGCACCTCAAGCCGGCTGACACCGGCGGCGCCCTCGGGCTCCAATAGGTTGGGCCGGGGACCGATCAGCGACACCAGGGACATCACCAATTCCTCGCGGATCGAATCGATCGACGGGTTGGTGACTTGGGCGAAGCACTGCTTGAAATAGTCGTAGAGCACCTTTGGCCGGTCCGACAGCACGGCGATGGGCGTATCGCGGCCCATCGACCCGACGGGCTCCTGCCCGGTCTGTGCCATCGGCGTGAGGAAGAATTTGATGTCTTCCTGGGTGTAGCCAAAGGCCTGCTGGCGGTCCAACAGCGTGCGGCGGTCGGGTGGCATCGGCCCGATCTCATGGGGTAGGTCCTCGACCCGGATCTGCGTGGCGTCGAGCCACTCCTGGTAGGGACGGGCTTCGGCGAGTTCGGCCTTCAACTCTTCGTCGTCGATGATGCGGCCCTGTTCCAGGTCGATGAGGAACATCTTGCCCGGCTGCAGCCGCCACTTCTTGACAATCTTTTCTTCGGGGATGTCCAGCACGCCGACCTCGGAGGCCATGACCACGTGATCGTCATCGGTGACCACGTAGCGCGCCGGCCTGAGGCCGTTTCGGTCGAGGGTCGCGCCGATCTGGCGGCCGTCGGTAAAGGCGACCGCCGCCGGTCCGTCCCACGGCTCCATCAGCGCCGCGTGGTACTCGTAGAATGCCCGCCGGCCTTCATCCATCAGCGGGTTATCGTCCCACGCCTCGGGGATCATCATCATCATCGCGTGGCTGAGCGAGTAGTCGCCGGCGACCAGCAGTTCGAGGGCGTTGTCGAACGTCGCCGAATCCGAGATGCCGTCGGCCAGCAGCGGCCAGAGCTTGTCGAGATCGTCTCCCAACAGCTCCGATTTCATGTTGTGGCGCCGCGCCTGCATCCAGTTGATGTTGCCGCGCAGCGTGTTGATCTCGCCGTTGTGGCAAAGGTAGCGGAACGGCTGCGCCAGCCGCCACGACGGGAAGGTATTGGTGGAGAACCGCTGGTGGACCAGGGCCAGCGCCGAAGCAGTGCGTTCATCATGCAGGTCGGGATAGTACGTCGCCAGGTTCTCGGCCAACACCATGCCCTTGTAGTTCAAAGTCCGGGTCGACATGGAGACGACGTAGAAATGCTCGGCACCTTCGAGCCCGTCATCCCAGATCACGTGATGAACGGCCTTGCGGATGACGAACAGCTTGCGTTCCAAGGCATCGGCGTCCGCGCACGACGGCCCGCGACCGATGAAAATCTGGCGGATCACCGGCTCCATGGGCTTGACGCTGAAACCGAGGACGGAGTTGTCGGTCGGCACGTCGCGCCATCCGAGGACGACCTGGTCCTCATCGGCAACCACCCGCTCAATGGCCTCGACACATCCGGCGCGGGTTGCCTCTTCCTGGGGCAGGAACACCATGCCGACGCCGTAATCACCCGCTGAGGGCAACTCGAATCCGCACGCCGCCGATTCCTCGCGCAGCATGGCATCGGGGACCTGGATCAATACGCCGGAGCCATCACCTGCGAGGACATCGGCGCCGACAGCACCACGATGACGCAGGTTGACCAGGATTTCAAGCCCGCTGGTGATGATGGCGTGGCTTTTGCGGTTCTTGATATTGGCGACGAAGCCAATGCCACACGCATCGTGCTCATTTCCCAGGTCGTAGAGACCCTGCTTCGGCGGCAAGGCGCGCTGACTCATATCGCGTGTCCCGATCCCTACGTCTTCTTTTCGTGTGGCGCCGGTGGAGGCGCGGCGGCCGTTTTCTTCATCTTCGGCCGTCTGGTCACCCTACGCCGCCGCGACGACCCCCGACCCGTGTCGCTCTCGTGCAGCGCTTACCCGGCATTAACCATGATCCATGGCCCGCGTGGCCGAAGAATCAGGCCGAGCGGGGGAAAATACAAGGCCAAAAAGCGCCTGCAGGCGATTCTTTCGTCGGTTGGGCAATCGGGTCACAGATGATATAAGATCGCACGAAATATGGGGACGCAGGGGCTGTGCCCTTACTACATATTGCCATTCTCGGGCTGGTTCAGGGAATCACGGAATTCCTGCCGATCAGTTCGTCGGGGCATCTGGTCCTGGTTCCGGTGCTCCTCGACTGGCCGGATCAGGGATTGGTCATCGATGTCGCCGTGCATGTGGGCACGCTGGGTGCGGTGATGCTCTATTTCTGGCGGGATGTGGCGCTTATGGTCGGCAGGCTCGGGCGCCTGGCAACCGGTCATCTCGATGGCGGCGGCCGGCTCGTTGCCTACGTCATCATCGGTACGATTCCGGTGATCATTGCCGGGTTCGCCCTCAATCACTTCGTTCCCGGTGGAATCCGCTCGATCGAGGTCATCGCCTGGACAACGCTCGGGTTCGGTATCGTCCTCTATCTCGCCGACCGCATGGGCATGACGCTGAGGCGCATGGACCACATGGGGTTTTCCGACGCGGTGATCATCGGTCTGGCGCAAGTGCTCGCGTTGATTCCCGGCACCAGCCGTTCTGGCATTACCATGACAGCGGCGCGCGGATTAGGCTTCGAGCGTCCCGACGTGGCGCGGTTCTCGATGCTGCTGTCGATGCCGGCCATTCTGGGTGCTGGCGTGCTCAAAGGTTTGGAGCTCTACCAGTCAGGCGATGCGGCGCTCACGGTATCTGCGTTGATTGCCGCGGGACTGGCGCTGATTTCGGCACTCATCGCCATCTGGGCGATGATGGCGTGGCTGCGGCGCTCCACGTTCACGCCGTTCGTCGTTTACCGCGTCCTGCTCGGCGTTTTCCTGCTCGCGGTGGCATACGGGGTGCTCTGAACGGTCCGCCCGGCTCAGGTACTGACCACCCCGCTTTCGTCCACCTTCATTTCGAAGGCGGCGGCCATCAGCGCGCGGGTGTAGGGATCGCGGGGCCGGTCGAACACCTCTTCGGCCGAACCTTGCTCGACGACCCGGCCGGCGCGCATGACGAGGACGTCGTGGGCCAGCGCCCGGACAACCTTCAGGTCGTGGCTGATGAACAGGTAGGCGAGGTCGTGGGCCTTCTGCAGGTCGCGCAGCAGTTCGACGATCTGCGCCTGCACCGACATGTCCAGCGCACTGGTCGGCTCGTCGAGGACGATGAGCTCGGGCTTCAGCACCAGCGCCCGGGCGATGGAGATGCGCTGGCGCTGACCACCCGAGAATTCGTGGGGATAGCGGTCCTGGCTGGCCGGATCGAGTCCGACTTCCTCGAGAACTTGGCTGATCATCGCCCGTCTCTCGGCTGACGAGGCGCCAATGCCATGGATAACGAGGCCTTCGCCGACGATCTGGCCCACCGACATGCGCGGACTGAGGCTGCCAAAGGGGTCCTGGAAGACGATCTGCATCTCGCGCCGGAGCGGCCGCAACGCCTTCCATTTCAAACCCTGAAGCTCACGGCCGTGGAAGGCGATGGACCCGTGGCTGGGTTGCAATCGGATGAGCGCCCGGCCGAGCGTGCTTTTTCCCGATCCGCTCTCGCCGACGACGCCGAGGGTATGGCCTCGGCGCAAGGAGAGGCTGATGCCATCGACGGCCTTCACGTGGTCGATGGTGCAGCGGATCACGCCGCCCTTGATGGGGAACCACACCTTGGCGTCGCGGGCGGCGACGAGCTCGGCGGCACCGGTCGGCCCGGGATCGGGGCGGCCCTTGGGCTCGGCGGCGAGCAAGCGTTGAGTGTAGGAATGACGTGGCTCGGCGAACACATCGGAACACCAACCCTTTTCGACGATCTCGCTGGCGTTCATGACGCAGACCTTGTCGGCCATGCGGCGCACGATGCCGAGGTCGTGGGTGATCAGCAGCATGGCCGTTTTCAATTCGGCCTGGAGGTCCTTCAGCAGCTTCAGGATCTGCGCCTGAATGGTGACGTCGAGCGCCGTCGTCGGCTCGTCGGCGATCAGCAGGTCGGGTTCGTTGGCCAGCGCCATGGCGATCATCACCCGCTGCTGCTGGCCGCCGGAAAACTCGTGGGGCAACGCGCCAAGGCGGCCCTCGGCCTCGGGCAGGCCAACCATGTGCAGCAGTTCGACGACCCGGTCGCGGGCGCGGCGGCGGCTCATCGCCCGGTGGACGACCAGCACCTCGGCGATCTGTTTCTCGATCGAATGCAGCGGATTGAGCGAGGTCAGCGGCTCCTGAAAAATCATCGCCACCCGATCGCCGCGAAGCTCGCGCATCCGGCTTTCCCGGGCATTCATCAGTTCCTCGCCGGCAAGCTGGACCGATCCGCCGGGATGCCACGCCTGCGGATAGGGCAGGAGCCGCATGACACTGAGCGCGGTGACCGACTTGCCCGACCCGCTCTCGCCCACCAACGCGACGGTCTCGGCGGTATCGACGCTGAAGCTCGCAGCGTGCACGGCCTGGAGCTCACGTTCGCCGTGCCCGAACGAGGTCGAGAGATCGCTGATCCTCAGCAGACTCATACGAAGGTCTTCCTCGGATCGAACGCATCACGTACGGCCTCGCCGATGAACACCAACAGGCTGAGCATGATGGCGATGGAAAAGAATGCTGTGAACCCGAGCCACGGCGCGTGCAGATGGTTCTTGGACTGATTGAGCAACTCGCCCAGCGACGGCGAGCCCGGCGGCAGGCCGAAACCGAGGAAGTCGAGGCCAGTCAGTGCGACGACCGAACCGGAGAGAATGAACGGCAGAAAGGTGATGGTGGCGACCATGGCATTCGGAAGGATGTGTCGGAACATGATCGTCACGTTGCTGGCTCCGAGCGAGCGGGCGGCGCGGACGAAGTCCAGGTTCCGAGCCCGCAGGAATTCGGCGCGGACGACACCGACCAGGCCCATCCAAGAAAACAGCAGCAGTAGCCCCAGCAGCCACCAGAAGCTGGGCGTCACCACGCTGGCGAGGATGATCAGCAGATAGAGCTGGGGCATCCCGGACCAGATCTCAATGAACCGCTGAAAGAACAGGTCCGTGAGGCCACCGAAGTAGCCTTGCACGGCTCCGGCGGCGATGCCGACGATCGAGCTCAGCACCGTCAGCGTCAGTCCGAACAGCACGAAGATGCGAAAACCGTAGATCAACCGGGCGACGACATCGCGGCCCTGGTCATCGGTGCCCAGCCAGTTGAGCGCCGAAGGCGGTGCCGGTGCCGGTACGTCGAGACGGTAGTTCACGGTGTCGTAGGCGAAGGGGACCAGTGGCCAGAGGATCCAACCGTTCTCCTCGATCAGTTCCTGGACCTCGGGATCGGCATATTCGGTGGCCGTTTCAAGGAAGCCGCCGAACACTGTCTCGGGGTAGTCGATGAACAGCGGATAGTAGAAGGAGCCGTCGTAGCGGATCAGCAACGGCCGGTCGTTGGCGATCACCTCTGCGAACAGGCTTCCGAGAAACAAGGCGAGAAAGATCCAAAGGGACCAGTAGCCTCGCCGGTTGGCCCGGAAGTTGGCGAGCCGCCGGCGGTTCATCGGCGAAATCGAAACCCCGAGAACTTGTTCGTCGGCCACGGCTTAGGCCTCCCTGGCCTCGAAGTCGATACGCGGATCGATGACGTGGTACATCAGGTCGCCGATCAGGTTCATCAGCAGCCCCAGGAGCGTGAAGAAATAGAGCGTGCCGAACATCACCGGGTAGTCGCGTCTGAGCGCCGCATCGAAACCGAGCAGTCCGAGCCCGTCGAGAGAGAAGATGATTTCGATGAACAGCGACCCGGAAAACAGGATGCTGACAAAAGCGGCCGGAAATCCGGCGATGACGATCAGCATGGCGTTGCGGAACACGTGCCCGTAAAGCACGCGGCGCTCGGTCAAGCCCTTGGCGCGCGCGGTGATCACGTATTGCTGGCGGATCTGGTCGAGGAACGAGTTCTTGGTCAATAAGGTCAGCGTTGCGAAACTGCCGATCAGCAGGGCGACGACGGGCAAAGTGATGTGCCACAGGTAGTCCTTGATCTGACCCCACGTCGACAGTTGGTCGAAGTTGTCCGAGACCAGTCCGCGGAGCGGAAACCAATCGAGATATCGCCCGCCGGCGAACAGGATGATCAGCAAGATCGCGAACAGAAAACTGGGAATGGCATTGGCAAAGATCACCAATCCGGAGGTCCAAACGTCGAACCGTGATCCGTCGCGGACGGCTTTGGCGATGCCAAGCGGGATGCAGATGAGATAGGTGAACAGGGTCGTCCAGAGCCCGATGGTGATGGAGACGGGCATCTTTTCGAGGACCAGGTCGACGACGCCGCGGTCCCGGAAATAACTCTCGCCAAAATCGAAGACGACGTAGTTCCGCATCATCAGCAGGAAGCGCTCCAGCGGCGGCTTGTCAAAGCCGAACTGCCTCTCGATGCGGGCGATGATTTCAGGATCCAGACCCTGGGCACCGCGGTAGCGACTTTCGCTTCCCGACCTGGCGCTTCCGGGTCCGGGTGGTTGCGGTCCACTGACCTCGGTACCACCGCCGCTGATCCTTGCCGTCGACGAAACGGCCGTCCCCTGGATTTCGGCGATGGCCTGTTCGACGGGGCCGCCCGGAGCAAACTGCACGACCACGAAATTGACGACCATGATCCCGAACAGGGTCGGGATGATCAGGAACAGCCGGCGAAGGATGTAGGCGTACATGCGTTGCGACGACTGCTCCGATCCGCCGTTACCGGCCCTTGGCGTCTAGGGCCTTCTCCTTTTCGGGTTCGATCCATAAAGTCGAGGGGAGAATGGCGCCCCGCAGTTCCGTCGGTGGCGGCATCCCGAACTTGTCCCAATAAAGCAGTCGCTGCGAGGCGATGTGCCAGTTGGGAATCACGTAGAATCCCCACTGGAGCACCCGGTCCAAGGCGCGCACCCGAATGATCAGGTCTTCGCGGGTCGGAGCAGCGATCAGCTTTTCGATCAGCTCGTCGATCACCGGGTCCTTGATGCCGATGATGTTGCGGCCGTCGCGCCGATCGGCCGAGGCCGAGCCCCAGTAGTCCCGCTGCTCGTTGCCGGGCGACAGCGACTGGCCGAACGACGAGACGACCATATCGAAATCGAAGGTCCGCAAACGCTCGATGTACTGGGACGTTTCGACCAGGCGCACGGAGACTTCAATGCCGAGCCGCGCCAGGTTCTTCTTGAACGGTAGGACGATCCGCTCGAAAAGTGGGCTCACCAAAAGGATCTCGAAGGCCAGCGGTTGGCCGGTTTCAGCGTTGACCCGCGTCTTGTCCCGGATCACCCAGCCGGCCTCCTTGAGCAGGGTGTCGGCGACCTTGAGGTTGGCGCGGATACGGCCGTCGCCTTTCGTCACCGGGGGATTGTACTCCGTCGTGAACACCTCATCCGGGATGCGGCCTCGGTAGGGTTCGAGGATCTTCAGTTCCTCGGGGCCGGGCAGACCAGTAGCGGAGAGCTCCGAATTGTCGAAGTAGCTTCGCGAGTGGGAATACTGGCCGTAGAACAGGTTCCGGTTGGACCATTCGAAGTCGAATGCGTAGGCGAGCGCCCGTCGTACGCGCCGGTCCTTGAACACGTCACGGCGGGTGTTGTAGGCGAACCCTTGCATGCCCTGGGTCTGTTTGTGGGGGATCAGCACCTTCTTCAAGCGGCCATCCTTGACCGCCGGGATGTCATAGGAGGTCGCCCAAGTTACTGATGAGTTCTCCAATCGGTAATCGAAGGCACCGGCTTTGAACGCTTCCACTGCAACTGTCGTGTCGCGGTAGTACTCGAAGCGATACTCGTCGATGTTGTCCATGCCGCGGTTCACCGGCAAGTCCCTGCCCCAGTAGTCGGGTACGCGGCGCAGGGTGAATGATCGCGGTGCCTCGACCTTCTCAATTTGGTAAGGACCCGAGCCGAGCGGCGGCTCCAGGGTCGTCGCGGTAAAGTCGCGGCCTTCCCAATAGTGCTTCGGCAGCACGGCAAGCTCGGCAAGGATCAGTGGCAATTCTCGGTTCTCGCCCGGCTTGAAAGTGAACCGCACCGTCCGCTCGTCCAACTTTTCGACGGTAGCGACGCTGCCATAGTAGTACGCGTAAAAGGGCGCTCCTTGAGTCACCAGTTTGTTGAACGTCCAGATGACGTCGTCGGCGGTAACCGGTTTTCCGTCGTGCCAGCGGGCCTCGGCGCGGAGGCGAAACTCGACCCACGACCGATCCTCGGGCGTACGCAGTGCTTCGACCAAGAGCCCATAGCGGGTAAAGGGCTCGTCAGCGGAGGCCGACGTCAGGGTATCGTAGATCGGGCCGATGCCGGCGACCTGCCCCTTGCTGTTGAACCCGTTCAGCGTGTCGAAGCCTCCCAAAGTGGCCCGGGTCAGCGTGCCGCCCTTTGGTGCGTCCGGATTGACGTAATCGAAGTACTGGAAGTCGGGGCCGTACTTCGGCGTCCCGTGCATGGCGATGGCGTGGACCCATTCGGGCTCGGCCGCTGCCGACAGCCGGGGCAGACCAATGACAAATAGGACTAGAACGAAGGCGATCAGGCGCATGAACCGCATTATGTCGGACCGCATGTCTTGTCGGTAGGGGCTAGCCGGCCAATGCTGCACATGCCGACCCATGGATAGCTGCGTCTCCCGCTGCCAGGACCCGGCCGTCTGATTGGAGGCCGAGTGGCTGACCCTGCCAGTCGGTAATGATGCCTCCGGCACCATTCACCACCGGCACCAATGCGCAATAGTCGTAGGGCTGCATCGATGCCTCACAGACTATATCCACCGTGCCGTTGGACAGCAGGCCATAGGCATAGCAGTCGCCTCCGTAAACGGCTTCCCGGCAACGGCATCGTAGCTGATCGAACGCGTCCTGATCGGCGCCTTCGAACATGTGGGGCGTCGTGGCGTAAAGCCAAGCCATGCCAATGTCCGCGCAAGGACGCGTCCGGACCGGCCGACCATTTAGGGTCGTCAGACGGCCTTCGGCGCCGACCCATCGTTCACCCATCGCGGGTGCCTCTATGATGCCGACGATCGGCCGCCCGTCCTCCAACAGCGCGATCAAAGTACCGAACAATGGCTTTCCTGTGACAAAAGCCTTCGTTCCATCGATGGGGTCGAGGACCCAGACGTAGCGCGAGTCGAGACGGGTTTTCCCGTGCTCCTCGCCGAAGATGCCGTGATTGGGGAAGGCGCCTTCGATGATCGTCCGCATCGCCGCCTCGGCCTCGCGGTCGGCGGCTGTCACCGGGCTGGCATCCGGTTTGGCGTCGATCGCCAGTCCGCTGCGGAAGTATCGGATCGCAACCGGCCGCGCGGCGTCGGCCAGTCGCTCCGCGAGCGTGACGAACGCGTCGATATCGCTCACGGAAGGGGCTTCGGCGAATCGCTGAGCGAGCGCAGATAAGCGATGACGGCGGCGCGGTCTCCGGCCTTCTTCATCCCGGCGAAGGTCATTTTCGTTCCGGGCGCGAACTCCTTCGGCTTGGCGAGGAACGCATCCAGATCCTCGTAGGTCCATTCACCGCCCAAATCAGTAAAGGCCCCGGAGTATTTAAAGCCGCCAACGCCGGCCTTGGCCTTGCCGACGATGTCCCAGAGATTGGGACCGACCTTGTTCTTGCCGCCATTGTCGACCGTGTGACAAGCCTTGCACTTCGAAAAGGCCTTCTTGCCGGCGGCCGGGTCGGCATCGGCCAACAGGGTGGCGAGATCCATCTCCGCGGCCGGTGCCGCGGCCTCTTCCTTGGCCGGCATGTCGTCCGTCGTCGTCGCCATGGCGGGAGTAACGTGCTCGACATGGATCAGGGCGTTGCCGGCCAAGTGGCTGCCGTAGATCAACCAGGTGCAGATCAAAAGGGATGCGCCGAACTTCTCCAACATCGAAAACTGCATGGATCGAACCCTGTATCGCCATTTGCCCCGATGGCCCGGACTGTAGCCCCAAGCCCCGGCGCGTTCAACGGCAGGTTGGGAAAACACGATGGCGGCGGGATTCTCGATGGCGTAAGAAGGCGTTATGGAGGGGCGTCCGAATCCCATCGTCATCGTTCCGGCGCGCATGGCGTCGATGCGGCTGCCGGGCAAGCCGCTCGCCGACATCCACGGCGAGCCGATGATCGTGCATGTCTGGCGCCGCGCGATGAAGGCGGATATCGGCCCAGTTGTCGTTGCCTGCGCCGAAGCCGAGATTGCGGATGCCGTTCGCGAGGCCGGTGGTGACGCGGTGCTGACGCGCCCGGACCACGCCTCGGGCTCCGATCGGGTGTTCGAAGCGCTGGAATCCGTCGATCAGGAGGGCCATCACGACATCGTCGTCAATCTCCAAGGCGATCTGCCGACCATCGACGTTCCGACGGTTCAGGCGGTCCTCGCACCGCTCGCGGAACCGTCGGTAGACATCGCGACGCTGGCGACCCCCATCACCGGACAGGAAGAGCGGGACGATCCGAACGTGGTCAAGGCCGTGCTTTCGCTCCACCCCGGCGACGCCGTCGGCCGGGCCCTCTACTTCAGCCGAGCTGTGGTCCCTTCGGGCGGCGGGCCGCATCACCATCACATCGGCATCTACGCCTACCGGCGCGAAGCGCTGCGGCGTTTCGTCGACCTGCCATCGGGCGTGCTCGAGACGCGGGAACGGCTTGAACAACTGCGCGCCCTCGAGAACGGCATGCGCATTGGCGCCGCGCTCGTTGACACCGTTCCGCTCGGTGTCGATACTCCCGCCGACCTTTCCCGCGCCTGCGACCTGCTCGCCGAGCGGCAGGTTTGATCGACGGGAAAGAAACCCCCATGTCCGATCCCAACCGCACCATCGCCTTTCAAGGCGCGCCCGGCGCTTATTCCGATCTCGCCTGCCGGGTGACCCGCCCGGAAATGGCGACGCTGGCCTGCCGGTCGTTCGAGGATGCCTTCGCCGCCGTGCGGGACGGACGGGCCGAATTGGCGATGATTCCGATCGAGAACTCGGTTGCCGGGCGTGTCGCCGACATCCACCATCTGCTGCCGGAAGCCAATCTTCATATCATCGGCGAGCACTACCAGCGGGTGAACCATCACCTGCTCGGGCTGACGGGTGCCAAGGTCGAGAACCTGACACACGTGCACAGCCACATCCACGCCCTCAACCAGTGCCGAGAGCTGATCGCCGAACTGGGGCTGGAGCCGGTGGTCCATGTCGATACCGCCGGTGCCGCCAGCGAGATCGCATCGTCAGGAGACGCCACCCAGGCGGTGATCGCCTCGGAACTGGCTGGCGAGGTCTACGGTCTGGTTTCGCTCCGCGCCAACATCGAGGACGCCGAACACAACACCACACGGTTCCTGATCATGGCCCGCGAGGCCATCATCCCGCACCCCAAATCTGGGCCGGTGATGACAAGCTTCGTGTTCCGGGTGCGCAACGTCCCGGCGGCGCTTTACAAGGCGCTAGGCGGCTTCGCCACCAACAGCATCAATATGACCAAGCTAGAAAGCTACATGGTCGGCGGCCACTTCTTCGCCACCCAGTTCTACGCCGAGGTCGAGGGCCATCCTGAGCACCGGGGTCTGCGGCTGGCCTTCGAGGAACTGGGATTCTTTTCCCGCGAGGTGCGTATCCTCGGCGTCTATCCGCAGCACCCGTACCGCCAGCACGACGGCGAGGACGACGAAGCTTAGATCAGCTGCCGCCACCGGTAGCCGATCTCGTGCAGCACCGTTCCCCATAGCCGCTCGTCACGCTCGGCGAACCGCTCGCCGCCCATGGCCTCGTAAAAGAACCGCGACGGATTCAGCGACAGCACCCATAGGATCGCCGACGTCATATCGCGGGCGGTAAGGGCGTCGAACAGCGCGAAGAGCAAAGCCCGCCCCAATCCCGCACCCTGGTGGTCCGGGGCAACGTACAGGGTGTAGACCTCGCCGGCCCCCTGTTGATCCACGCCCCGGGCGGGTCCGCAACTGCCGAAGCCGACGACGCGGTCGGCATCGTCGACGGCGACGAGGACCTTTTCGCGTGACTGCCAGCGCGTCAGTGCCTGCGCCCAGTGGGCTGCCCGGTTGCGTTCGGACATGCCGACCAGGACATCATCCGGAATCAGACCGGCGTAAGTGGACCGCCAGGTTTCGACGTGAACCCGGGCAACCGATGCGGCGTCCCCGGCAGTGGCGGCGCGCACCGTCAAACCGGCGGGGAGGGGTCTGTCGCTCAACTCTCAGCGAGCCATTCCTCGACCAACCAGCGGGCGATGGAATCGGCGCGCGGCAGCTTCAGGCCGGTCTCCTCAAAGGCGGCGATATCGGCGCGGGTGAACCAGCGGGCGTCCTCGAGTTCGTGGGCGTCGAAGCGGATCTCCGCGTCCGCCGCCGCCTCGGCGCGGAATCCCAGCATCAGCGACGATGGAAACGGCCACGGCTGCGAGGCGCGATAACGAACCGCGTCGACGGTGACACCGGACTCTTCGGCGACTTCGCGGATGACGGCTTCCTCCAGCGATTCGCCCGGTTCGAGGAATCCGGCGAGGGTCGAGACCATACCCGCCGGCCATTTCGACTGACGGGCCAACAGGCAGGCCCCGCCGTCCGGGCCGGGACGCGTGACCAGCATGATCACCGCCGGATCGGTGCGCGGGAAGTGCTGGGCGCCGCAGTCGGGATCCGTGCACACGCGGACGTGGCCGCCTTCACGGCTCACCGTCGGACTGCCGCAAACGCCACAGAAGCGGTGGCGGCTGTGCCAATGCATGATGCCACGGGCGTAGGCCAGTATCGAACCGTCGGTTCGGTCCATGACGGCGCCGAACCGGCGGAGATCGGTGAACTGCGCGCCACCGTGAAGGTCGCCGATGGCGTCGCGTTCGAGTACCGAGAGATCGGCAGCAAACCAAGCGTGGTCCTCGCTGTCGAGGCCTAAGAAGGCGACCTGCGCGGCCAGCGCGACGATGTCTTGTGCGCCGGCTCCGACGATCGCCGCCGCTGCTGGAGGGTTCCCCGGGATGATCAGGTTGCGGTCACGCCAGACTGGAACAATCAGGCTTTGTGGGTCGTGCAGCCGCTCGGCAACCCAACTCGTGTCCCGGCGCTGGTCGGCAGCGCGGTCGAGCGCACAACCTGTATAGAGCAAGTCGGAAGGCATGGCGCGAACGTAAACCTCGAGTGATTCAGGTCGATTCGGCGGGCGCTGTCGGATAATGCGCCAACCGATGCCGATCGGCAACGCACCCCGAGATAATCGACAAGGGTGACGGAATCCCTGACTTTTTCGCTTGGTGGATTGCGTCCGTATTGATACTTTATTGATACTTTTCCTACGATTCGTCGCCTGTGGTCGGCTTTGTCGACGGGCACAGAGGGGAGTAAGGAATGAACGTCGTGATGAAGGGAGCGGGCGCTGCTGTCCTCGCCCTTGCTGTTTCCGCCTGCAATTACCACGGGGAGTCGGCGCAGCATTTCACATTGGATGGCTGTCCCGCCGACACCGCCGAGCGCGTCAAGGCCGCCAACTGGGCCGGTGCGGAAACAGTCGACCTGCGCATTCGCGATGACGAGTTTTACCCGATGGTGATGGTTCTGCGGACCAACAGCCCGTACGTTCTGCGTATCACCAACTCGGACGACGGCAAGCGGACATTCCGGTCGAAGGATCTGTTCGGTTCGGTTGCCGTGGCCGAAGCAACGGTTTCCGGCGAGGTCGTTGGTCGGGATTGCTTCTTCGCCATTAATGTTCCAGCAGAAAGCACGACCGAGATCAAGCTGGTTACCGGTATCGACGGTCGTTACGAGTACCAGAACACGCGCATTCCATGGATGGTGCCGCACCAGATGGCCGGCGTCATCGTCGTCGAATAGCTTCGGCGTAATCGGCGTAACAGTCTTTCGCGGGCGGCTTCGGCCGCCCGTCGCGCGGCTAGCCCTTGCCTGACATCCCCCTGCGGCTGCTATAGTTGATGCGGGAGGCTGGGGGCGGACGGGCCCCTCGCCAATCCGGTCAGATCCGGAAGGAAGCAGCCGTAACGAGTTCCGGCTCGGGTCGCTTGTCCAGTCTCCCACCGTTCCACCGCCGCGCAGGCGGAAGGTGCTCTTCGCCCCGGGGAGCTCGATGACCGAATCCGACACCGACCGCGCACCGCCCTCGGCGCCGTATCGGGTGCTCGCCCGAAAATACCGGCCGAGCCGCCTGGACGGTCTTGTTGGCCAGGAAACGGTGGTTCGAACGCTGACCAACGCCATCCACTCCGGTCGGCTGGCCCACGCGTTCATTCTCACCGGCGTGCGCGGTATCGGCAAGACGACGACGGCGCGGATCATCGCGCGCGCGCTCAACTGTGTCGGACCCGACGGCACCGGCGGTCCTACCCCGGCACCGTGCGGCGTCTGCGAGCATTGCGTCGCCATCGCCGAGGATCGCCATGTCGACGTCATCGAGATGGATGCCGCGAGCCGCACCGGCGTCGACGAGATTCGCGAGTTGATCGATGGCGTGCGCTACCGGCCGATCAACGCCCGCTACAAGGTCTACATCATCGACGAGGTTCACATGCTGTCCAGGAATGCGTTCAACGCGCTCCTGAAGACGCTGGAAGAACCGCCCGAGCACGTCCGCTTCGTTTTCGCCACGACCGAGATCCGCAAGGTGCCGGTGACGGTCTTGAGTCGCTGTCAGCGATTCGATCTCCGCCGCGTCGATGCGGCGATGCTGGCCGAACACCTCGCCGGGATTGCCGCCGAGGAAGGCGTATCGGCATCGCCACCGGCGCTGCAAATGATCGCGCGTGCCGCCGACGGCAGCGTCCGCGACGGTTTGTCATTGCTGGACCAGGCCATCGCTCATGGCGGTGGCGAGGTCGGGGAGGATGCCGTACGCGACATGCTGGGTCTTGCCGACCGTACGGTGAGCTTCGATCTGCTCGATGCGGTCATGCGCGGCGATGTCCCTGCAGCGCTCGATGTGTTTGCCGGCCAGCATCGGGCCGGCGCCGACCCGACGATGGTGATCGAGGATCTGTTGGAACTCGTCCACTGGCTGACGCGAATCCGGGTTGCCCCCGCGACGGCCGATGCGCCCGGTGTCCCCGAAGCCGAGCGGGTTCGTGGCCGAGACCTCGCGTTGCGCCTGTCGATGGCCGACTTGGCACGGGCATGGCAGATGCTGCTCAAGGGCCTGGGTGAAGTCCGTTCCGGGCCGCTGCCGGCTCAGGCCGCGGAGATGGTCCTGGTTCGCGTCGCCTATGCGGCCGGATTGCCGACGCCGGCCGAGGCGGTGAAGGCGCTGACCGATGCCTCGGCGTCCGGCAGCCGGTCTGCGAACCCGGCGGCGGACGAGCCGCACGCTCCGACAGATTTGGGATCGCCGGTGCCCAGCGGCCCGCCCGTCTCCGGTGGACGAGCGGCGGGACCGACGATCGACGACGGCGGCCCGGTGGCCCTTCGTGCAGACGCCGAGGTCGGGGCAGCCGTGGAGACGTCGGACGACCCGATGTGTTTCGAGGACGTCGTCGATTTGGCCGAGGCGCAGGGAGAGTTGGTCCTGCGCGCCCATTTGGTCTCCGACGTCCATCTCGTGCGGTTCGAGCCCGGCCGAATCGAGATTCGCCTCGGCGAGCATGCCGATCGCGATATGCCCGGCCGCATTGCCCGGCTGCTGAACGACCACACTTCGCAGCGCTGGATGGTGACGGTGTCGAACGAGCCCGGCGCCGCGACGCTGAAGCAGAGTGCCGAGGCGGCGGAGGCGGAACGCCGCGCCACCGTAGCGCGCCACCCTCTCGTGCAAGCGGTCCTGGAGGCTTTCCCGGCCGCGGAGATCGGCGATATCCGTCGGCGCGCACCTGACGGACCGTCGGCGGATTCGGACGACCCGGTCGTCGAAGACGACTAGGGCCGGCGAACCGGCATTTCTTGTCGCCGGTTCGCCGACCCCGTCGGCGCGGCACATCAGTGGTGCCGTCGGCGGAGGGACTTGAGAGCCAGAGGTCCCTCGATGCCGACGGCGGAAACGCCCATTCCTTACTGTTGCATCACGTAGCTGCCCGGAGCGTCGCCAAGGGCCGGGAAGCCACGTTCCGGTGCGCCCATCGGTGGCGGTGCGGCCATTCCGGTCGACCGCTCAGCCAGCCACGCCTGCCACTCGGGCCACCACGACCCTTCGCGCACCGGTACTTGCGCCTGCCACGTCTCAGGGTCGATGTACCGATCACCTTCGATCTTCGTGGCAACCTGGTAGCGGCGGTGCTTGTGCCCGGGCTGACTGACGACACCGGCGTTGTGGCCGCCATTGGTCAGCAGGAAGGTGACGTCGGTGTCGGTGAGCACGTTGATCTTGTAGCAGGACTGCCACGGCGCAACGTGGTCCTTGGTCGTCGCCACGGCGAACATCGGCGCGCGAATGTCGCTGATGACGACAGGCCGGCCCTCGACCCGGTGACGCCCTTCGGCAAGGTCGTTCTTGAGGAACAACCCGCGCAGCACTTCGGAGTGCATCTTGTAGGGCGAGCGGGTGACGTCGGCGTTCCAGGCCATCAGGTCCGACATGCCCTGGCGCTCGCTGAGCAGGTATTCGCGCACCATCTTCGACCAGATCAGGTCGTTGGAGCGCAGAAGCTGGAACGCACCGGCGAACTGCTTGCCGTCCAGGTACCCCTGGTCCCACATCAGATCTTCGAGATAGGCGACCTGGCTTTCGTCGATGAATGCGGACAACTCGCCCGGTTCGGTGAAGTCGAGCTGGGTGGTAAACAGCGTGATGCTGGCGAGACGGTCTTCACCGTCGCGCGCCATGGCCGCCGCGACCGTCGTCAGCAGGATGCCGCCGAGGCAGTAGCCGACGGCGTGAACCTTGCGATCGGGCACCGTCTCCTCGACGACGCGAAGCGCGGCGCGAATGCCGAGCCGCCGGTAGTCGGCCATGCTCAGGTCCCGGTCCTCGGCGGTCGGGTTCTTCCACGAGATGATGAACACCGTGTGCCCCTGGTCGACCAGGTACTTGACCATCGAGTTGTAGGGCGACAGGTCGAGGATGTAGTATTTCATGATGCACGCCGGCACGATGAGCACCGGTCGGCATAGACCTCGTCGGTGGTCGGGCTGTACTGGATCAGCTCGATCAGCCGGTTGCGATAGACGACCTTGCCGGGCGTCAGTCCGACATCGCGTCCGACCACGTAGTTCTCGGTGCCGACGGGCTTGCGTCCGGCAACCGTCCGCTCCCAGTCCTGAACGGCATTGACGGCGCCGCGGAAGAAATTGGTCCCGCCGGCGGCGAACGTCGCCTTCAACACCTCGGGATTCGTCAGCACGAAGTTGGACGGAGATGCCACGTCAAGCATCTGGCGGGCGAGGAACTGAAGCGCGCTTTCGGTGCGGGGCGAGACGCCGCGGACGCCGGCAGTCGCGTTGTGCCACCACTACTGGTTCAGCAGGAACCACTGGTACATGAGATTGAACGGCGGCTTCTTCCAATCGTCGCCGCGAAAGCGGTTGTCCTGCGGCAAGGGTTCGATGCACGGCGGGGTCGCGGGGTTGTTGGCGCCACGGATCGCATAGACTCCGAACCGGGCGGCCTTGCGCATCGCCTTCAGCGCCAGTTCGAGTTGCTTGCCCGGCTTGAAGGCCAGATGCGACAGCCACTCGAAGTATGCCGACATGGTGCCGGCCGGCGACATGCCACCGGTGGCGCGGCCGAGTGCCGCATGCATGAAGCGGTCGATGGTCAGTCCGCTGGTTGGGAATGTGACCGCCTCGGCGATCTCGCTTTCCGGCTCCTTGGGAGCGGCCGGCGGAATGGGGGCACGCGGCTCGGCGCGCCGTTCCTCAATCACCGCAACCTGACGGCCTTTTGGGGCCGAAGCGGTCTTGCGCGTCTGCGCTGGTTTTCGGGTCCCCGTCGTGGCTTTCGCCGCGCTGCGGCGGGGTTTCGTGGCTCCTGTGCTGCGTGTCGCCGACATCGTGATGCCTCCAGGATCTCAGGCACGAAACATGAATATATTCTAACGCACTGCAGCGTTATTATGCACTTGCGAAAAAACCCTGTCGAATGCCGATTTCGCAACCTTGCATTGAGGGGCTGTTGAAAAAGTCTAGGGGTTGTGGCTCACTGCTTCGATATGTTGTGTTCGATCTGAGGAAGCTACGAGATGTTGGGGCAGAAGAGCCGGGATCAGTTGGAATTGTTCGTCGCGGGCTCGCTTGAGCAGCCAGTGCCGGAG
>Ga0209144_1000054_pt1 | contig 22351 bp, 23 predicted proteins | sample WorMettrBAHAMAS1_FD_187392 | JGI IMG/M metagenome (GOLD analysis project Ga0209144, IMG submission 187392) | Marine gutless worms symbiont microbial communities from Max Planck institute for Marine Microbiology, Germany - Inanidrilus... | ecosystem: Host-associated > Annelida > Digestive system...
CAATCTTCCCGCCCGCAAGCCGCTCGCCGTGCGCCATGCCATCGAGGCTGCCGGCGCCGAGGTGCGCTTTCTGCCGCCCTACAGCCCCGACTTCAACCCAATCGAAATGGCCTTCTCCAAGCTCAAGACCTATCTCAAGGGCGAAGCCGCCCGAACCGTCGGCGAGCTCTGGGATGCTATCGCCCGAGCCACCGACATCTTTACCCCAACCGAATGCGAAAACTACTTCGCAGACGCTGGATATGATCGAGAGTGATCGGAAAATGCGCTAGCGTGATCATTGTGCGTCTTCGAGCGTCACTTTCACCTGGCGCGCGGTGGCCGCCGGGTTTTCGATTCGTGCGCGGAACGGCGCCATCCCTCCGGCATCCACCTGTTTCTGTCCGGGCGGAACGACAATGTACTGCAATTCCTCGTCGTCCGCGTCATAGAGCGTGACCCGAATTCGCGGCACCGCCTGCGGTTCGTCGCTGGCGTTCATCACCTGCCCGCGGACCACCAGAACCTCTTTTGCGCCGACGATCTCGCGCTTCGTCGAGAGACTGTCCTGGCGCACGACGAGGGCATCCTTCGCCGGGCCGAGGCCAACGGCATCGTAAACGCCAGCCGCCGATGGAAGCACCGAAACGATGGCGTCGCGGGCAAGGAACAGGCCGCCGAAGATGATTACCAGCACCATTACGGCACCGGCGATGACCAATTTCATCCGGTTTGCCTTCGGCTCCGGTTCGGGCATGTCATCGACATCGTCGATATCGCGCGAAATCGCATCCTCGTCCGATTCGACGAGCGATTCGACCGGTTCGGGCTCATCGTCGCGCCCGAGCATGGCATCGAGTTCGTCTTCGCTGAGCGGTTCGCCTTCGTCGTCGGGAGAGATTTCGACCTCGATCTCCGCCGCCTCTTCGGGCTCACCTTCAGGCGGTGGAGCTGGCTCCGGCGGCGGAGGGGGCACCGGCTCGGGCGGCGGGGCGACCTCGGCTGCTGGAGGTGGCGCAGGCGGTGGCGGCGGAGGCGGAGCAGGAGGAGGAGCAGGCGCCGCTACGGGTTGCGGTTGGACCGCGGCGAAGGTGTAGTTTGCGGCGGCCTCGACCACCGATGTCGGCGGCTGTGTCCATTGGAAGCCGCAGTTCGAGCACCGGACTTGCTTCCCACTCGAACCGAGGGCGCCCGGGTCGATGGAATAACGTGTCGTGCAGCTCGGGCAGGTTATAATCATCGCCGACAGGGTGTGTTAAGCTCCTGTCGTTTATAGGCTTGCGGTTTATGCAACGCAAGTTGGGGCCGGTTCCACGGATGCGAGTGAACGGTGACGGGTGTCGGCGGTGACGCAGTAGTACGTTTTGAGAACGTCGGCCTGCGTTACGGCCTCGGTCCGGAGGTCCTCCAGGACGTCTCGCTGGTTCTCGAACCTGGCTCGTGCCATTTTCTCGTCGGACCGAGCGGCGCCGGCAAGACGTCATTGCTGAGGCTGCTGTATCTGGCGCTGCGTCCGACTCGCGGGCTGATCACGCTGTTCGGCCACGACATCGCGACGACGTCGCGACGGCATCTTCCGGGCCTCCGCCGCCGCATCGGCGTCGTTTTTCAGGAATTCCAGCTTCTCGACCATCTGTCGGCGTTCGACAACGTCGCCCTGCCGCTCCGGGTCGTCGGTACCCGGGAGGAAGAAGTTCGCAAGCATGTCGTCGAGCTGTTGAGCTGGGTCGGCCTCAAGGATCACCTGAATGCCCGGCCACCGACGCTGTCGGGCGGTCAGCAGCAGCGGGTCGCTATCGCGCGGGCGGTGATCGCGCGGCCGAAGCTGCTGCTTGCCGACGAACCTACCGGTAACGTCGACGACCGTATGGCGCTTCGGCTGATGCGTCTGTTCGAGGAGCTCAACAAATTGGGTACGACCGTCGTCATCGCCACTCACAACGAGGGGCTCGTCGACCGCCTGGGCCATCCGCGGCTCAGGGTCGAGGAAGGCCTATTGCATCCCGAGCCCGCCGGCACGCCGCCGGCGCGCGTGCCGGCCACGCGCCTGGCGGGCGCGGCGACAGCGTGGCGAGGCTGAATGTTCAGCCACCGCACGGACCTCGCGCTCGATCGCGATCCGCTCAGCCGGTTCCTGCCCTGGCTGATCGCCTTCATGGTGTTCCTCGCCATCCTCGCTCTCGCCGGTGCCCTGGCGCTTCACCACGGCATTGACCGCTGGAGCCGCGGAATGGAAGGCACGCTCACCGTCCAACTTCCGCCGGCGAGCGATTCCGGAACCGGGCGGCGTGATGTCGATGCCGTTGTCGAGCGGCTCCGCACGACGGCGGGCGTGACCAGCGCCGACGAAATCCCCGATTCCGGAATCGCCGCTTTGCTCGAACCGTGGCTCGGTGATCCCGATCTCATCGGTGCGTTGCCACTGCCGCGGCTCATCGACGTGCGGCTGGCGGATGATGCCGCCATTGATGCGGATGCGCTGGCGACAGACCTCCGGGGTGTCGTTCCCGGCGTTGTCGTCGACGATCACCGGGTCTGGCTGGACCGGCTGGTTCGCCTCGTGCGCACGGTAGAAGGACTGGCAACGCTGGTCCTCGTGCTGATCGGGCTCGCGACCATCGGCACCGTCGTCTTCGCGACGCGCTCGGGCCTCGCCATCCATCGCGAGGCGATCGAGGTCCTGCATCTGATCGGCGCCCAGGATTCCTATGTCGCCCGGCAGTTCGCCGGACGTGCATTACGCATGGGGCTGCGCGGGGGGGTGATCGGTCTCGCCCTGGCGGCGCCGACCCTCTGGGCCATCGTTCACCTGGCATCCAGGCTCAAGGGCGGACCCCTGACGGAGATAACTTTGGACGTCGGATCCTGGGTGCTGCTCGGCACCGTGCCGCTTGTGGTCGCGGCGATCGCGACCCTGACCGCTCGCATCACCGTCATTCGCGCCTTGGCCAGGATGCTCTGACCCATGACCCGCTCGCCCTATCGCTGGCGCCACCACCGGGGCGGACTGTGGCTGGCCATTGCGGTGATCGCGCTCATCGCCGCCGGAGCCTGGACAGTGGGTCTGTTTCGCTTCGCCGAGATGATTCCCGATTCCGTCACCGACACCGACACACTCACCGACGCCGACACACAAACCGATGCCATCGTCGTACTCACAGGCGGCAGCAAGCGCCTTGCCACCGGCCTCAGGCTCCTCGACGAGGAGAAGGCCGAGCGTCTGTTTGTTTCCGGTGTCTACCGGGGCGTGGACGTTCGTCAGCTTCTGGCCTTGTCGAGGCGTTCGCCGGAAGACCTGGAATGCTGCGTCGAGACGGGGCACGGCGCGCTGAACACCGCCGGCAACGCCGCCGAGACCGCCGACTGGATGCGCCGCAACGGCTTTCGCTCCATGCGCCTGGTCACCGCCAGCTACCACATGCCGCGGAGCCTGATGGAATTCCGCCACGCGATGCCCGACGCGGAGGTCGTGCCACACCCGGTCTTCCCCGACCAGGTCATGCGCGAAGGCTGGTGGAAATGGCCGGGAACGACGGCGCTGATCGCCAGCGAATTCAACAAGTTCCTGCTCGCCCGGATCAGCTACGGGATTGGAGGTCTCTTCGGGACCGGCCGGGAGAGCGCCGGGCGATGACGACGGTGCGATCCCTGCTGGCCGCCGTCGCCGGCTTTGCTTGGACGGGGTTGCTGGCAATCCTCTACCTGCCAACCCTGGCGATGCCGCGCCGGGCGATCCAGATCACGGCGCGGTTCTGGATCCGCGGGCTGATGTTGATCGCCCGCGTGTTCTGCGGCCTCGGTTACGAGATCCGCGGCCGCGAGAGGTTGCCGGCCGGTGCCGCGCTGGTTGCCGCCAAGCACCAGTCGGCCTGGGACACGCTGATCTTTCACGTGCTGCTCGACGATCCGGTGTTCGTGCTCAAAAAGGAGCTGTTCGGCGTGCCGTTCATCGGCTGGTATCTCCGGAAGTCCGGCAACATCGGCATCGACCGCTCGGCCGGCATGAAAGCGTTGAAACTCATGACCTCCGAGGCCCGCGAAGCGTTCGCCGACGGCAGCCAGGTCATCGTCTTCCCCGAGGGCACGCGGGCGGTACCGGGGAGCCACAACCCCTACCATCCCGGAATCGCGGCACTTTACGCCGCGGCCGAAACACCGGTCATCCCAGTGGCGCTGAATTCAGGCATGTTCTGGGGCCGGCGCAGCTTCCACAAGTACGCCGGCACCATCGTCCTAGAGTTCCTCGAACCCATCGCACCGGGTCAGGACCGCCGCGCCTTTCTCTCCATGCTCGAGGACCGCATCGAGGCCGCGAGCCAGCGCCTCGGCGCCGAAGCAGCCGACGCCCATCCGGGGCTGCCGGCGGCGGCGCTCACCGATGCGTCCATTGACGCAGCGGATGCGTCCTGTGGAACCCAGGGAAAAACAGTAGAAACATAGCGTGAACATCACGGTGGACGGCGGCGGCCTAGATCCCTAAACTGGAACGCGAGGGTCGGCGCCAGCCGGTCCCGTCTGCCGTTGCCAAGGACGCCGACATGCAAGTCGCCCCCGTGTCGCAGCAGATCTGGGACATGAAATACCGCCTGAAGGCGGTCGATGGCGCCCCGTTGGACGCGACCATCGCCGACACCTGGCGGCGAGTCGCCCACACCCTGGCCGCGCCCGAACGCGACCCGGCAACATGGGAGCGCCGGTTCTTCGAGACGATGGACGATTTCCGCTTCCTGCCGGCCGGGCGCATCCTCTCCGGCACCGGTTCGGGGCGACGGGTGACGCTGTTCAACTGCTTCGTCATGGGCAACGTGCCCGACGACATGACCGGCATCTTCGAGCACCTGAAGGAAGCGGCGCTGACCATGCAGCAGGGCGGCGGCATCGGCTACGACTTCTCGACGCTCCGGCCCAAGGGCGCGCCGGTGAAGGGCGTCGGCGCCGATGCTTCGGGGCCGCTCAGCTTCATGGACGTTTGGGACGCCATGTGCCGCACCATCATGAGCGCCGGTTCGCGGCGCGGGGCGATGATGGCGGTTCTGCGCTGCGACCACCCGGACATCGAGGCGTTCATCGACGCCAAGCGCGAACCCGGGCGGCTCCGCATGTTCAACCTCTCGGTGCTGGTTACCGACGCCCTCATGCAGGCGGTCAAGGAGGACGCGGCGTGGGAGCTGACCTTCGGCGGCGTCACCCATCGCAGCCTGCCGGCACGTGAGCTGTGGGATAAGATCATGCGCGCCACTTACGCCTACGCCGAGCCGGGCGTGGTGTTCATCGACCGCATCAACCGCCTCAACAACCTCGCCTACTGCGAGGGCATCCACGCGACCAATCCCTGCGGTGAGCAGCCGCTGCCGCCCTACGGCACCTGCCTCCTCGGCTCGGTCAATCTGGCGCGGCTGGTGAACGATCCCTTCGAGGCGGGCGCCCGTATCGACACCGCTGCGCTTGAGGGTTTGGTGGCGACGGCTGTGCGCATGCTCGACAACGTCATCGACGTTTCCGGCTATCCGCTGCCCCAGCACGAGCACGAAGCCCGGGCCAAGCGGCGCATCGGCCTCGGCGTCACCGGACTTGCGGACGCGCTGATCCTCTGCGGCGCCCGCTACGGCGGCCGAGAAGCAGTGGCTCTCACGGAGACGTGGATGCGCACGATCCGCCGCGCCGCCTATCTGGCATCGGCCGAACTGGCCCGAGAGAAAGGGGCGTTTCCCTTGTTCGACCGCGAGCCGTATCTGGCCGGCGAGAACATCCAGTCGTTGGAAGAGGACGTCCGCGCGGCCATCGCCGAGCACGGCATCCGCAATGCGCTGGTTACATCCGTCGCGCCGACGGGAACCATCTCGCTGTTCGCCGACAACGTGTCCTCGGGCCTCGAGCCGGTGTTCAGCTTCCGCTATTCCCGCCACGTGCTGATGCCGGACGGCAGCCGCCGCGAGGAAGAGGTCACCGACTACGCCTACCGGCTGTTCCGCCGCCTCAAGGGCGAGATCGCGGCACTCCCCGACCACTTCGTCGATGCCCAGGGCCTCAGCCCGAACGACCATCTGGTGATGCAGGCTGCCGTGCAGAAGTACACCGACAGCTCCATCTCCAAGACCATCAACTGCCCCGAGGGCATCTCCTTCGACGACTTCAAGGAGATCTACGCCCAGGCCTACGAGCTCGGCTGCAAGGGCTGCACGACATACCGGCCGAACGAGATCACCGGCGCGGTGCTCGAGGCTCCCGCCGGGGAGGCCGAAGCCAAGGCCGCTCCACCCCCGACGCCGACGCCGATGCCACAGCGGAGGGTGGCGAAGGACGCCGGCCCTCAGGCCGAGCTGCCGCTGGAGGCACCGCTGGCCCGGACCCGCCCCCGCGACCTCGGCGATGCCGGTAACGTCAGCCGGCTGTTCGATCCCCTCGACCGGCCGGGCGCCTTGCCGGGCCAGACCTACAAGGTGCGCTGGCCCGAGAACGAACACGCCATCTACATCACCATCAACGACATCGTCGACGACAGCGGCCAGCGCCGCCCTTTCGAGGTGTTCATCAACTCCAAGAACATGGAGCACTTCGCCTGGACGGTGGCGCTGACCCGGATGATCAGCGCGGTGTTCCGCCGCGGCGGCGACATCTCGTTCGTCGTCGAGGAACTGAAGGCGGTGTTCGATCCGCGCGGCGGCCAGTGGGTGGGCGGCAAGTACGTGCCGTCGCTGCTTGCCGCTATTGGCGGCGTCATCGAGCACCACATGATCGAGACCGGCTTCCTGCGCCGCGACGAGCCTGCGGCAGTCCCCGAGAAGGCGGTCGTCGCCGCCGGCGAAGGCACGTCCCCCGGTGCCGGTTTCCGTTCGTGTCCCAAGTGCGGCGCACCGACCCTGATCCGCCAGGAGGACTGCGACACCTGCACGTCCTGCGGCTATTCCAAGTGCGGCTAGGCCGACCGAATCACCGACTGAGAACCACCAGCCTTCCGTCTTCCAGGCCGTAGACGAGTTCGGCGTCACCGTCGCCGTCGAAGTCTGTGGCGACGATGGCAGTGACGATCGGCACCTGATGGGCAATGACAGCAAGGCCGGTGATCGCGCCGTTCGCTATCGTCACGACCTGCAATTGGCGCCGGGAAGAATCCGGGAGCGCCATGGCGGCGACGCCGTCGGCGTTCCAATCGATCACCGCCGCCATGTCGAGGACGCGGTTGCCGATGGCATGGTTGGAAAAGCCGAAGGCGGACGCCTCGACCGAAAGCCCTCCGACACCCAGTCCGAGGAACGTCAGCACGCCGCCGATGTGCGGCGTCTCCACATAGGCGATCTCGACCCGCCCGTCGCCGTCGAAGTCGGCGACGGCGGCGGGATTGAGCCAACGGTGAGCCTGATCGATGGGTAGCGTCGCTCCAAGTTGTTCAACTCCCTGTTCGGTGAGACGGTAGATCGCGAGCGCGGCACCGCGGTCGAGGTCGCTGCGGACGACGATCAATTCGTCCTCGCCGTCACCGGTCACATCGACGAGGCGAACGCGCCGATCCTCGAATACGGCGTCGTCATCCAGTCCATAGTCGGACGAGGTTCCATCGCTGCGGACAACTCGAAATCCGGTCGCCTCGATGGCGTCGCCGAGGATGTCGTGGCGGTCAATACCGGTGGGGCCGGTCAGCCATGCGGCCAAACTCCCGTCCGGCGTTGAAGTGGCGTCTCCATCCGGCAACTGCGCAGAATCGTCGCCCTGGGGCGGCTGGATCGAAGGGCGATGATTCGTCCCGGCAAGGACGACCACGCCGTCCCGCAAGGAAAGCCGCCGCCACCCGCCGTCGCACAGCCGAACGACGGCCGCAGGGGCCGGCACGGCCGTGGTAATGCCCCGTCCCGGCCCATCGGCCCGTTCCACCGCACCGACGCACGGCGCACCCGATACGTTCATCCGCTCGGCGGCGCAGATCGGATTCGCGATCGACACCGTCAACAACGTGGCGGCAATGAAGACGGCGGATCGGCGGTTGGTCATCAACGTCGCCCATGTCCGTAACGGGGAACCGTTATCGCGGCACCTCGGCGTCCGGATCAAATGCGATGACGTCGGCGATCATGAGCTCGGGCTTTCAGCCGGGTGATGACCGCCCGTCCGAACGGAACCTCGTTTTTCTCGGCGAGCCGCCGCGCGATGTCCCGGCCGGCGGCGATCCGATCCGGTGTGTCCGCCTGATTGAGCACCAGCACCCGGCGTGCCGTTGCCGGCGCACCTTTTGTCAGACCTTCGGGATGGCTTGCGGCGTGTGAGACCGATTCGGCGGTGACGATGTCACTCTCCACGAGACCGCTGACGCGCGACCAAGCCTCAATGCGGAACACGGTCTCGCCGCAGGGTCGTCCGACAGCGGACAGCCCGGCAACGGCGACGACCGTATCGGCCATCTGTGGAATCACCGGCTCGTGCGCCGCCGGCACCTTCAGCGGCCGGCGGGCGGCACCATCGGCCTCGACGAGAATGCGGTCGAAGGTTCCCGACGCCGCGACCCGATCGACCGCCACCGGATCAAGGCCGATGGCCTTGCCGGCGGTGGCATCGATCCCGGCGTGGACGAGGACCGCGCCCGCTGGCCGCGGCGTGGAATCGAAAGTTTCCGTCGATTCCGTGGCGACGATCTCCGGCCACGGGCCGGCCACTTCGGCAGCGGCGAGGCGCGTCGTCGTGGTCAGCAAGACCGACTCACCGGCATCGACGAACTCTCTCGTCAAAGCGAACATCAGGCTGGTCTTGCCCCCGGCGCCGACCAACGCGATCAGCCGTGCGTCCGCGAGCCCTAGCGCCTCGACGAGGGTCATCGCAGCGCGTTGACCGAGCGCATCACCGCCTCCAGCACCGACCCGGCGATGGCTCGGGCCTTGTCCGAAATGGTCGCGCAGTGCCCCGGATTGGCGCGGGGATCGATGTCGCCAAGCTTGAGCCCCGCGTCGACCGTCGTGCCATCGCGGATGAGCCCGCGGACGACCCCGGCAATAGCCGCGGCGACCTCGGCACCGTCCACATCTCCCAGTATCTCGCCCACCTCGACCACGTCGCCGATGGCCCGCCGAGCATTGAACACGCCGCCGGCCGGGGCACGGACCACGCGCTCTGTGGAAACCCCGGCGATGGTTCCCGGAACGCCGGTGTTGGGCGCTGCGGAACCCTCAGTGATGATCCGCCCGAGCTCGTGGCCCCGGTCCGTCTCAATGACCATATGGCAGTCGCGGCCCGCTTCGAAACCTGGACCTAGCGCGATGACCAGCGGCGCATCACCGATCGCCGTCCCCGTATTGCGCTTGGCGAGAACGGCATCGACGACGACGTCGGGCGCGATGCCCATGATCCCGGTCCAGGTCTCCGCCTCGACCACAGCGATCTTGCCTTGCGCCCACGCGGCCTCGATGGCCGATGCACTCGCCCGCCGCCGCCAATGCCTCGACGCCTTCAACGACCGCCGAGCCCTCCTCTAACGCTGGGCAGAACGCCACCCGCCGCCGCACGCAGAGCGGCATGGCCAGTTCCGTCATGCAGATCCTCTGAATGTTGGCGCGGTGAAGTCGCCACGCGCAGGCGCTCGCCATCTCGCCGGCGCCCTTGATCAGGACCATGGGCGACACCGGTGATCGGGTGGCGCTCATGAGCGTCTATCCTCGGTCATCCGCGCCAGATCGGCGAGATCGTCCTCACGGTCGATGTCGCGGAACGGCAGCTCGTCGTCGAAGGGAACGGCGATCACTTCTTCAGGGTTGGCCTCAATCACCGCCCGCCCGCCGGCATCGCCGGTCAGCGCCCTGAGCGCCGAAAAATGACACGCACCGAAGACTACCGGATTGCGTCGCTGACCTTCCCGTGTCGGAAGACAGATTGTTCTGTCTGATGCTTCGAAGGCTCGGATCAGTCGATCGAGAACCGTCGCCGTCACGGCCGGCTGGTCGCCGAGCAGAAACATCACCGCGCCGGCTCCCTCGCCGATCGCGTTCAGCCCGGCAACCACCGATGTGCTCTGACCCTTGGCGAACGCCTCGTTCACGACGAATTCGAGGCGGCCATCGCGGTCAAGGGGCGCCAGGACGGTTTGAACGCGATCCCTCTCGTTCCCCAGGACGACGACGACCCGGGAGAGGCCCGATTCCAGTGCCGCTGCCACGACATAAAGGACCAGCGGCACGCCGCGGAAGGGCTTGAGCAGCTTGTTGCGGCCGAACCGGGAGGATTCGCCGGCGGCGAGGACGACTCCGGCGATCGGGGAACGGCTGTCGGTCAGGGCTTACTCCTCGCGGATGATGTGCTTTCCCTTGCCCTCGAAGCGCGGCAGGGAGCCGATCTCCACCACCTCCACTTCGGGCGTGATGGTGATCCGGTACTTCACCGATTCGACGAACAATGCGCAAGCCTGCTTGAGCCGCTCGGCGCTCACACCCTCGTGGGCTGGTTCCACGCGGACCTTGATATGCCGGCCGCTGCCCAGGGGCGGGATGATCAGCTGGTACTCCTGGGAGAACTCGTCCAGCTCGTGCAGCAGGTTCTGGATCTGGCTCGGGAAGATGTTGACGCCGGCGAACTGGAACATGTCGTCGGCGCGGCCCAGAACGCCGCCGTCGAGGCGGAGATGAGTCCGCCCGCACTCGCACGGGGTCCGGTCGAACCGGACCAGATCGCCGGTTCGATAGCGGATCAGCGGCATGCTTTCGCTGCAGAGGTTGGTGAGGATCAGTTCACCGGCTTCGCCGTCGGCCAACGGCTCGAGGGTTTCGGGCTCCACGACCTCGGCGAGGAACATACCCTCGTTCAAGTGGGTGCCGTGATGGACAAGGCACTCGTAACCGAAATTGCCGCCCTCCGGGGACCCGAGATCGTCGAAGCACTCTGCGCCCCACTGCGCCTCCATGGCTTTCTTGGTGGCCAGCACCGCCGCGCCCGGCTCTCCGGCGGCGATGAGCTTACGGATCGGCGAACGCGGCAGGTCGATTCCGGACTTGCGGGCCGTCTCGGCGAGGTAGAGCAGATAGGACGGCGTACCGCAGACCACCGTTGCGCCCCAGTCCATCATCGCCTTGAGCCGGTCCTTGGAGCCCATGCCGCCACCGGGGATGACCATCAGCCCGGCCCGTTCCATCGCCGTCTGGAAGCCCCACCAGGCGATGTAGATGCCGTAGTTGAAGGGTACGTAGAGAACGTCCGACTCGGTCAGACCAAACGCACACCGGTAGTGGGAAAACTGCTCGTAGAAGGTCTCGAACCAGTTGGTGCGGTTGAGCATGATCCGCACGGGCCGGCCGGTGGTGCCGGAGGTCTGGAACACCCGTACCGCGTCTTCGGGCCTGATGCAGCCAAAGTCACCCCATGGCGGATTTTCGATCTGGCTCTGTCGCAGCTCTTCCTTTTCGGTGACCGGGATGGCACGCACGTCGTCCATCGTCCGCACCTCGTTGGGCCGGATGCCGGCGCCATCGAGCTTGCGGCGGTAGAACGGGCTTCTCTCCCGCACGTAGTGCAGCCGCTCGCGCAGCTGGGTCAGCTGATCCTGTTCGATGTCGGGCCGGGCCATGCGCTCGCGGTCCACCCGCCAATAGACGATCGCCTCCCGGGTCATCGGCGTTCCCCCCATTCGCCCGCGTGCGTGCCCGCGCACCGGACTGCTTACGCCCTCGTCCTGGCTTTTTCCTTGCGTTCGATGTCGCGCAGGCCTTTGAGGATCTTGTCCGGCGTGAATGGTGTCTCGTGCAGCCGCACGCCGGTCGCGTCATAGATGGCGTTGGCGATGGCGGCGAGGATGCCCGACACCAGCCCCTCACCGACCTCCTTCGTGCGGTAGGGCTGGCCGACACGGTACTGCTCGGTGATGACGTCGGCGTCCTCGGACTCGGCCATGTCGTGGATGGTCGGCATGCGGTAGTCGAGCCAGCTCGGGTTGAGCGTGTAGCCGTCCTTCATCATGATTTCCTCGAGGAAGGCGTGGCCGAGGGCCATCGAAACCTGTCCGTCCACCTGTCCCTTGACCAGCGCCGGGTTCATCGGAAAGCCGCAATCGTGGGCGGCCAGCGCCTTGAGCAGCTTTGCTTCGCCGGTTTCGATATCGACCTCGACCTCGGCGACCTGGGTGCTGAACGCATAGTTCTCGCTCCACCGCCCCTTGGTGGTGGCGAGGCTCGGGTGAGTCGACTCATCGCGCATGGTGCGCCAGAAGCCCTCGCCGATGATGGTGTCGCCGCGTCGCGTGGCGATGCTGACGGCGATGATCTCGCGATAGGAAAGGCGCTTGTCGGGGCACGTGCGGCAGAAGACGACCTTGTCCTCGACGTCCAGGTCGTCGACACCGACGTTCAACCGCTCCGACGCGACTTCGAGGATCTTGGCCCGGGCGTTACCCGCGGCCTGGCGGGCAACGTTGCCGATGACGTACGTCATGCCGCTGATCCAGGCGCCAATGTCCTGGGGCGTCGCATCGGTGTCGGCGGAAATGATGTGAACGTCGTCCATCTCCAGGCTCAGTTCCTCGGCGACGATCTGGGTGATCACCGTCTCCACACCCTGGCCGACGTCGATGGCGCCGGTCAGCACCGTCGCCGAGCCGTCGTCGTTCATCTTCACCATGACGCCCGAGCCGTTGGGATAGATGAGCGTGCCGCCCATGTAGGAACTCACGCCGATGCCGATGCCGCGGCGGATCGGGCTGTCGCCGTTGCCTGCCTGCCGACCCTTGCCATAGCGGGCGATGAAGTCGGTGCGCTCGGCGGCCGTGTTGATGCAGTCGATGAGGCCAGCCTGATGGGTGTTGTCGCGGTTCGGCAGTTCCTCCCACGGCGTGCGCGCATTGCGCAGGCGGATGGTGATCGGGTCGATGCCCAGTTCCTCGGCGATGGCGTCGAGCTGGGGTTCGAGGGCGAAGCGGATCTGCGGGCAGCCGTGACCCCGCTGCGGCGCCCGCGTCGTCGCATTGGTGTAGACGGAGAAACCCTCGTAACGCAGGTTTGGGATGCGATAGGGCAGCATCGCGAATCCCCAGGCGAGAAACACGACGACCACGCCCGAGCCTCTGAAGGCGCCCGAATTGTTGACCACGCGAAGCTGCTGGGCGACCAGGGTGCCGTCCTTCTTGACTCCGGTCTTGACCTCCATGATCAGCGGCTGGCCGTGGCGGTAGGCCGAGAAGATCTCTTCGCGGCTGGCGACGATGGGCACCGGCCGGCCGGTGATCATCGACAGCCGGCAGGCGCAGTATTCGTGTGAATAGAGGTCGATCTTGCCGCCGAAGGTGCCGCCGACGTAGGTCTTGTGCACGCGCACCGAGGCGTAGGGCAGTTCGAGCGTGCGGGCCAGCTTGGCACGCTTGATGAACGTCCCCATGGACGAGGTCCAGACGTTCATCTTGCCGTTCTCCCAGTGCGCCAGCGTGGCGTGCGGCTCCAGGTAGCCGTGGGTGCGCAGGTGGCTCTCGAAGCGGTCCTCGCGGATGTAGTCGCACTCGGCGAAGCCTGCGTCGACATCGCCCCACTCGGTCGCCGTCTTGCCGCCGATGTTTGAGACCGGTGGGTCTTCGATGACCTTGGGATGAGACGGGTGGATCTCCGGTGCATCCGCCTTCATCGCCTGGAAGGGATCGAACACCGCCGGCAATGGCTCGTATTCGACGTCGATCAGCTTCAGCGCCTCGAAGGCGGTGATCTCGTCGACCGCGGCGACGGCGGCCACCTCCTCGCCGACGTGGACGACCTTGTCGCGGGCCAGCACTTCCTGGTCGGCGGGATAACGCGGCGTTTCGACGAAGCCGTGCTTGACGCCGGCGGTGTCGTCGACGGTGATCACCGCCTTGACGCCCGGATGGGCCAGCGCCCGCGACGCATCAATGCGGACGATGCGGGCGTGCGGTACGGGGCTGCGCAAGATTTTGGCGGTCAGCATCCCCGAGAGCTTGACGTCCTTGGTGTAGACCGCCTTGCCGGTGACCTTATCCGGGCCGTCCTTGCGCTGCACGCTCTTGCCGATGTGTTTGAGCGTGCTCATCGCCCGTGCCCCCCTCCCGGCCGGTCAACCTGCTGCGTGACCGGCTCGACCTCCTGTCCCGACGCCTGCAATACGGCGGCGAGGATGGCGTTGTAGCCGGTGCACCGGCAGAGGTTGCCTTCCAGCGCCTTGCGGATTTCGGGCACGGTCGGCTTCGGATTCTTCTCCAGAAGCGCGGTCGCCGACATCAGCATGCCCGGCGTGCAGTAGCCGCACTGCACCGCACCCTGGTCGAGGAACGCCTGCTGGATGGCACTCAGCGTATCGCCATTGGCGAGGCCTTCGACCGTCCGCACGCTCATGCCGTCGCATTCGACAGCGAGGGTTATGCACGACAGCACCGGGCGGTCATCGAGGATCACGGTGCAGACGCCGCAGGTGCCGGATTCGCAGCCATGCTTGGTGCCGGTCAGCCCGATCTGCTCGCGCAACACTTCGACCAGGGTGGTGCGTGGCCTAACGGTGGCTTCGTGCCATTCGCCGTTGACGCGGATTTCGATCACCCGCGAGCGCACCCGGCGTTCGACCTGTGTGCCGCTCAACGCCTCCAGCATGATGGTCCCCTCCCCCAGCGGATCTTACGCTTTCACGCCCCGCTTGATGGCCGTCTCTAACGTCCGCCGCAGGTGAATGCGGACGGTGTCGCGGATGTATCCCTTGGTGAAACCGTGGTGGGGCAACGGGCTCAGTTCCCGCGCCGCCGCTTCGGCAATCATCGTCGTGTCGGCGCCATCGAGCGCGACTCCGACAAGCGCCTTTTCCGTTTCCCGCAACCGCACCGGTCCTTCGCGCACGGCACCGAGGGCAATGCGGGCGCTGGTACAGGTGCGGCCGTCGTCGGCGAACTCCAGAGCCATGGCGATGACGGCGATGCCGTACTCGAAGCCTCCGCTGCGGGTCGATTTGAAGAAGCCCCAGCCGAACCGCGGCGGCGCCGGCGGAACCAGGGCCGCCCGGATGACTTCAGCCGGCGTCAGCGTCAGCGGACTGAGGCCAACTCCGGTGTACAGCTCTTCGGCTGTGATCTATCGCGGCCCATTCTCGCCGACGATGTCGAGCTCCGCGCCCAGCGCGATCAGCGCCGGTGCAATGTCCGACATGGCAATGGACCAGCAGGTATCTTCCTCGTTGCCGGGGAACGGATAGCAGCGGCCACCGCCCCGCTTGAAGCAGGCGACCTGCGAATTGGTAGTCGTGCTTCTGGTTGAGGTAGAGGCAACGATTCTCCTGGCACAGGTTGCCGCCGACGGTGCCGGCTTCGCGGACCTGATTGCCGCCAACGGCGAGCGCACTGTCGGCGATCATCGGCGCCGCCTCGCGCACCACGTCCGACTCGATGATATCGGTCAACCGCGAGAGCGCATCGATACGCAGAGTGCCGTCGGGTTCGATCCGCGGTGGCTCGGGCGCAATACCGCCGAGACTGACCAGCAGCGGAGGCTTCGAGTAGCCGACCCGCATGTTGGGTAGCAGGTCGGTGCCGCTGGCGAGCAGCCGCGCATCGGGACTGTGGTCGCGAAGCAACGCGACGACTTCTTCAAAACTCGTGGGCCGCGCGTAATCGAATTCGAACGGAATCATTCGTCAACGTTCCCGTTGTTGCACGAATGGAAGAGAGGGAATCGGCTGCTTGAAGCCAAGGATTCAAGCAGCCGTCGATCGGTTCCCGAAACCCTCCCCGATCATTGGCCTGGCGCCCCTCGAGTCGCCGGCAAACGATGTCGACACCCTGTTTTCCGCCCGTCCATCCGGCGGTTCAGCACCTCCGGGCCCCCAGGACGAGACTGAGAATCGCTTTAAATAGTTTGTATATCAAACTATATGGTGAAATGGTCTTAAAGTCAATAGGGCTTCTGGTCCCACAATGGCCTCGCGGGCGCGTTCCGCCGGGGCTGGAATGCTCCCTAACGGAACGCCCGGGCGAGGCGTTTGAGCATGTCGAGCAGGACTTGGCACTCGCCGGGATTCAATGCATCGTCCATGGCGCGCTCCTGATCCTCGACCCGCCGGGTGGTACGGGCAAGCACGTCGCGGCCTTCGGGTGTCAGGGACACCGCATGGAAGCGGCGGTCCTCTTCATTGGGGGTCTTCTGAACGAGTCCCCGCTTGACGAGACTGGTAACCGCGATGGACAGGGTCGATTTGTCGATGTTGTACATGTGGGCCAACGCACCTTGGTTGATGCCCGGGTTGTGCTCGATCAGCATCAGCAGGCTGAACTCGCCGGGGGTCACGCCGGTCTCGGTGGTGATCGAGGTGAAGTCACCGAAGATCACCGATTGCACCTGGCGCAACTGGTAGCCCAGGTAGTCCGGCAGCGGGCCGAGGCTGATCTCCCGCTCGCCGCCGACGGGCGGATCGTCGTTGTTGGTCTTCAGTTGCGCGCGTGTCTTTGCCATCGGCGTTCAGACTACGCGAACGCGTCCGACGGAGTCTCCATTTTCGATTTCACCAATGACGGCGCGGACTTCCACCCCGCGGTCCTCCAGGCTGGCGAGCAACACGTCAAATCGCGCCGGCTCAATGGCGATCAGCAGGCCACCCGAGGTCTGCGCATCGGCCAGAAGAAGGCATTGAGCCTCCGAAAGGGCCGATGAGAACTCGACCTGCGGTGCCGCGTAGTCAAGATTTCGCCGGATACCGCCCGGACAGAGCCCAGCGTCCGCCATCTCGGCAACGCCGTCGAACACCGGCACCGCGCCGTACTCCAATCGCGCACCCAACGCGGCTCCCGCGGAATGGCTCGACGCTCGGAGCAGGTTTCCGAGGTGCCCGAGAAGCCCGAAACCCGTGACGTCGGTTGCCGCGCTGGCACCCGCCGCGACCATCGCCGCCGCCGCGGCGCGGTTGAGGGTGCCCATGGATAACACCGCCTCGATCAATCCTTCCGGCCCGAGATGACCGCGCTTGACCGCCGTCGTCAGCACGCCGGTTCGGATCTTCTTGGTCAACACGAGGACATCGCCGGCCCGGGCGCCAGCGTTGGAAACGATGCGATCGGGGTGGGCGGTGCCGGTGACGAACAGGCCGAACTTCGGTTTCTCGTCGACGATGGAATGGCCGCCGGAAATGGCGATGCCGGCATCGGTACAGGCGGACGCGGCACCGGCGAATACGCGGGACAACGGTTCCGGTCCTAGCGCGTCCATCGGCCAGGCGACGAAGCGGAGCGCGTTCAGCGGTTCGGCACCTATGGCGTAGATGTCGCTGAGCGCATTGGTCGCGGCGATGCGCCCGAAATCGTAGGCGTCGTCGACAATGGGTGGAAACACGTCGACGGTCTCGATCAACGCCAAGTCGTCGCTGAGGCGCACGACGGCGGCATCGTCGGAGCCGCCGAACCCAACCAAGACCCGCGGGTCATCGGCAATCGGCAACCGCGCCAGCAAGGCATGCAGATCGGCCTAAGCGATCTTCGCCGCGCACCCGGCGGTGCGGGCCGTCGAGGTCAGCGGGATTGGCCCGGCGGAATCGGGTGCCGTCATGCCATATCCTCGTCCGATGCCGCGGCGACCTCGCGGTGGCGCATGAGTTGGGCAACGATGCCGACAGCGATCTCGCCAGGCGTGTTGTCGCCGACCTTGTCGCCGACCGGGCAGACGATGCGGCTGATGAAATCGCCAGCGACACCGCGACCCGCGAGCTCGCGCCGCAGGACGACCGCTTTCGACGCGCTGCCGATGACACCCAGGTAGCGAAGCACCGGACGCCCGGCAGCAATGGCCTCGACAAGGCAGCGCTCGACGTTGGCCGTCTGCGGCAGCTGGTCGAGCCATTCGGCCCGGGTATCGACACAGACCACGTGGCAATCGAGCTCGGCAAGGAACCGGCACAATTTCTGGGCAACGTGTCCGGCGCCAAAGACGATGACCGCCCAGTGCCGGTCGGGGCGAAAGACTTCAAAGTAGAGCGAAACGTCGCCGGCGCAGGCCATGCCCACGTCGTCGTTGAGCCGCAGCCGCTCGAACCGGGTTGGTGCCGCGGCATCGCCGTTCAGCAGTTCGGCAGCGATCTCGGCGCAGCGGGCTTCGATGGCGCCGCCGCCAACGGTGCCGCAGTGAAGGCCGCCGCGGGTAAACAGCGCACTGGTCCCGACGATCTGGGGAATGCTGCCCCGGCCATCGATGATCGTCGCGGCGCAGAACAGCGTGTTCTCGCCTCTGAGCCTCTCGATCTCTCGAATGAAGCCGATGTCGAGCATGGGCGCGCTCCGGTTCAAACGCGAGTGTGGCAACAAGAACGCTCGCCGACAACCTGCTGCGAGAGCGCCGCCGAGTCGCGAGCCATTCTCATTAGTTTGATATACAAACTAATTATACACATCCAAATGTCGACGGTCAATGGACTCCCATTGCGATGCGGGACGATGTCAGGCGCGCCGGGCGGCGGCGGTGACGGGTAAGGTCCGACCGCCCGTCAGGCCGATCGTGGCGATGCGGGAAAAGGTATCGATGACTCGCGAAAGATCCTGGTCCTTCGACGGGTCGTACCAGCGCGCCACCCAGTTGCACATGCCGAGCAGGGCGCGGGCGGCGAGGACCGCGTCGACTTCCGGATCGAATTCACCGCGCTCCTTTCCTTCTTCAACGAGCTGGACCCACAGATCGTTGTAGTCGCGCCAGATGCGCCGAAGCTCGCGATGCTTGAGGGTGTCCCGCGCGAGGTGGTCTTCCTTCAGCGCGACGCTCATCTCGATGAAGCCGGGGTTGAAGGCGTCGAGATGGATCTCGATCGCCGCGGCCAGCTTCTCCGCACTCGGCATCGGCATGGGCACGACGCGCTGCAGGTTCGTCAGCAGAGACCTGGACGGCGGCAGGATGATCTCGACGAAGATGTCGCCGCGGCTCTTGAAATAGTAGTAGACGCCCTCGCGTTTGATGCCGACGGCATCGGCGATGTCGCCGATGGACGTCCGCGCAACTCCCCGCTCGACGAACAGTTCCGCGGCGCGCCGCAAGATGTCCTGACGTCTGCTCACCGCTTGCCCTCCCCGTTCACAGGGTTTCGCTACCGCACCCCCCATTCACACAGATATTTTACAATATGTAAGATTACTTTACAAGCTTCCGTAAATCAGCGCCGATAATTTCGCGATGTGCATCGTCGAATGAGACCATAACATATTTTAAAAAAACAAAAAATAACTTCTTTTTGGGATCGCGTCCTGAGCCGCCTTCGAGCCGATAGAATTCTACGTACATGTAAAAAACCTTGTCGGCCCACCGACGGCGTGCGATAGTGTCGGGGTCGGCGGTACTGCCGACCAATGCGTTCCGACGACCCCGGGGGAGTCATGGCTTACGAGGATTTCATCGGAAAATCGTACCCGCCGTTCGAGGTGGAAGTGGAAAAGGGGCGGCTCCGGCTGTTCGCCACGGCTGTTGGCGCCACCGACCCCGTGTACACCGACGAAAGCACGGCGCGTGCAGCCGGCTATACCGATCTGCCGGCGCCCCCGACGTACGCGTTTTCGGTCGCCATGGACGGCGGCCAGTCATTCAACGTGCTCGAAGACATGGACATCCCGCTGACCAAGGTGGTGCACGGGCACCAGGGCTTCGTCTACCACCGGCCGATTTGCGCCGGTGATGTCATCGGTAGCCATCAGACGGTGCGCAACGTCTATGAAAAGAAGGGCGGCGCATTGATGTTCATCGAGGCCGAGATCACTCTGACCAACCAGCGGGGCGAACACGTCTGCGATCTGCAGTCCACCATCGTCGTGCGCAACGGCTGACGAACCCCGAGGGAGGAAGAACCGCCCATGTCGTACACCGCCGAGATCCCCTACGGGGCATACTGGAGTACGCCCTTCGCCAAGTGGCAGGGCAGTTTCGCCAACCTCAACAGCATCGAATTCGCGGCCCACGTCGCCAAAGGCGAATTGGCCAAGCGCGAGATCCCCGTCGATGCCTTCGACTACGGCGTGCTCGGCATCACGGTGCCGCAGAAGCACAGCTTCTACGGCTTGCCCTGGTTCACCGGCCTGATCGGCGCCGACGGAGTCGGCGGACCGACCATCGGCCAGGCCTGCGCAACCAGCGCGCGGTGCATGCTCGCCGCGGCCCAGGAGATCGAAGCCGGCCTGGCAACGACAGCGCTGGTTGCCACCTGCGACCGCACGTCCAACGGTCCCCATATCGTTTATCCGGACACCTCGGCGCCCGGCGGCACGGTGAACTCCGAGAACTGGGTGCTCGATAACTTCGGCTGTGATCCGCTTGGACCGCACGCAATGATCGACACCGCCGAGAACGTCGCCGGGCGCTATCAGGTGTCGACCGAAGAGCAGCACGACGTCGTGGTCCGCCGCGGCGAACAGTACGCCGACGCCGACGCCGACGATCACGCGTTCCACAAATGCTACATGACCCTGCCGTTCGAGGTGCCGCGCCCCGGATTCAAGCGCGCGGCGGGGGCTCTCGACGGTGACGAGGGTATTACGCTGTCGACGGCCGAGGGGCTGGCCAAGCTCCGCCCGGTGAAACCGGACGGGACCATTACCTTCGGCGGCCAGACCTACCCGGCGGACGGCAGCGCGGCGATGGTCGTTGCCGCGCCCGATCGGGCCAAAGAGCTCAGCGCGCGGCCCGACCTGCGAATCTCTTTGCACGGATTCGGCCTGGCACGGACCGAACTCGCCCACATGCCGGCGGCGACCATCCCGGCGGCCCGTCAGGCGCTCGAACAGGCCGGCATGACCATCGACCAGATGGACGCCATCAAGTCTCACAACCCGTTCGCCGCCAACGACATCGTCTTCGCTCGCGAGACCGGTGCTGATCTGATGTCGATGAACAACTACGGCTGCTCGCTGATCTGGGGGCACCCGCAGGGCCCGACCGGGATGCGCGCGGTCATCGAATTGATCGAAGAACTGGAGATGCGCGGCGGTGGCCGCGGGCTGTTCCAGGGCTGTGCCACCGGCGACACCGCCATGGCGGTGGTGCTGTCGGTCGAGGACCGCGGCGCCTGAGCCGGTCTCCATCGGTCCAAGTGAAGCACGAGGGGGAAGGGGAGAACGTCAATGTCGAAACTTTCGGGCAAGGTCGCCCTGGTCACCGGTGCCGGCCGCGGCATCGGCCGCGCCATCGCCACCAAGCTCGCACACGAGGGCGCACGGGTGGTGCTCAATGATCTCGACGCGGAGCCGGCAAACGAAACCGTCGGGCTGGTCACCGGTGCTGGCGGCGAGGCGGTCGCGGTTGCCGGCGACGTCACCGCATCCGGATTTGCCGAGACGTTCGTCGGTACGGCGATGGACGCGTTCGGCGGCCTCGACATCGTCGTCAACAATGCTGGCTATGCCTGGGACACGGTGATCCAGAAGACCACCGACGAGCAGTTCGACGCCATGCTCGACATCCACACGCGCGCGCCGTTCCGCGTGCTGCGCGCCGCCGCCGGGCCGATCCGCGACCTAGCGAAGGCCGACGCCGAGGCCGGGCGCGTCGTCGGCCGCAAGGTGGTCAACATCTCGTCCATCGCCGGGTTGTTCGGCAATGCCGCCCAGGTCGGCTACGCGTCGGGGAAATCGGCGCTGATCGGCATGACCAAGACCCTGGCCAAGGAGTGGGGGCGCTACAACGTCACTGTCAACTGCGTGGCCTTCGGCCTGATCCAGACGCGGATGACCGAAGCCTTCGAGGAAAAGCCGACGATGACGCGCATCGGCGATCGCGAAGTGCCGATGGGTGTGCCGCCGCAATTCCTCTCCATGCTGGACAAGATGATCCCCTTGGGCCGTGCCGGCACGCCGGAGGACGCGGCGGGCGCCGTCTATCTCTTCTGTATCCCTGAATCCGATTACATCTCGGGCGAGATCGTGCTTGCGTCCGGCGGCCTGGTCCTCTAAACAAAGCCCGGCGCGGCTACTCCACGGTCCACGACTTCGGCGTCTGCACCGCGTCGGGGTCACGGCCGTAGGAGCGCTGGAAGTCTTCGAACTCGCTACGGCAGCGTCTTGCTTTGATGACATCCCAAGCCGCCGAGGCGAGCACGAAAGGTGAAGCGAGTCCGACAAGAACCGGTATTGCGATCAATATGCGCACAACAAGCGGCAGCTTGTTGACGTCCGGTTGCGCCATCAATAGGTCCGAAATCGCCACGGTCGCGATGATAGCTGCTGCACCGATCAAGAGCTTCCAAAGCGCCCGGCGCCGCATCTCGTCGATTTGTTTTTAGGTCATGCCTACCTGAGTGTCTCTGGATGGGGCATGAGGTTAAGCAAGGCAATGAAAAACAAGCATGCGAGTCGTTCAAGGATTTCCGAGGCCAAGGTCCGCGAGGTCGTGCGCTGTTTCGCCGCCGATCTGACCGCCCTTCAGGCGGCGGCTCTGAGCGGCTTGAACCGCAATACGGTGGACCGGCTCTACCGGGG
>Ga0209144_1000055_pt1 | contig 22082 bp, 21 predicted proteins | sample WorMettrBAHAMAS1_FD_187392 | JGI IMG/M metagenome (GOLD analysis project Ga0209144, IMG submission 187392) | Marine gutless worms symbiont microbial communities from Max Planck institute for Marine Microbiology, Germany - Inanidrilus... | ecosystem: Host-associated > Annelida > Digestive system...
CTCTTCTTCGCTCAATTCAACGACCGGCGCTTGCCGGCCCCTGGTAGGCGTCATGACACCCCCCCTCGATGATCCGTCTCGAGAGAAAACCTTATTATGAATTGAACTTCAGTTCCAGATGACTAGGGTGAGATCGCGAAAGCCGCCGGAGCTACTGGCTGCCCCTATTGGCCGCCTTCGTCCAGTCGAGATATCCCGCGATCTCCTCATCGCTATAACCGAGCAGCCGCCCCGTCTCGATATCATCTTGCTCCGTCGCCGGTCGCCGGCCAGAGAAGATGGCATCGTTGACGGCGTGTAGGGCATCGATCCGCCATTCCTCGCCGGCGAGCGCAAAGTAGACGATCCGGGTCGCGAATTCGGACTGCGGACTTCGGTAGATCTCCTCATGTCGTACGATTTCCCCCGACGCCACGTGTGGCGCGAAATCGGCTTCCGGGAACTCGAAGGACGGCGGGATCAAGTCCGTGAACATGGCGAGCGGTTTCGTTCCGGCCAGCATCAACTCCAGTTCCTGGTCTTCATGGGGGCCGATGCCGATTGGTGTGGTTGTTGTCGTCATGCTCGTGTTTTTCCGGTCAATAATCACACCTACGCCCCATAAACCACGGCCGGCTATCAGTCGGCCCGCGCCCGTTCCGCATCCCAGGCGTCGACCGCGCCCTGCAGGTTGATCCAGAAACGCACCGTGGTGCCCAGCGCCTTGGCGATACGGGCCGCCATGTCGGGGCTGAGGGTGCGCTTGCCGTTGACCAGCTGGCTCAGGTGTTTCTCAGAGACCTCGATATCAGCGGCGAAGGCCTTCTGCGAGATGCCGCGCGGAACCAGTAAGTGCTCCAGCAGGATCGTCCCTGGGGCCAACGGGTGGCGATTGCATTCGAGCGGTCGGTTGCCCATCAGTGATTATTCTCCAGGTCCAGGATCGCGACATTAGTGCCGTCGAATTCGAAGACGACGCACCCGTTGCGGATACATGATGGGAACTTACCAGATCACTCGATTTACGGCGACTGTATGAGCTGTAAGCAATCCCTCAAATCATCCCGGACGACGCGATTTGTGCGAGGTGCCGTTCGACGGTTGCGACGAACTCGGCTATTGAGATCGGTTTCGGGACATAGTCGTCGCAGCCCGCCGCGCGGACGTCGGATTCTCCATAGCGGGCGGTGAATGCCGTCATGGCGATGACCGGAATGTGTTTGAGATGCTCGATGGCCTTCAACGCCCGCGTCAGTTCGAGGCCGGACCATTGCGGCAGTTGGATATCCATGATGATCAGATCCGGGCGGCGCTCAACCACGAGTTCCAGGAACTCGCTTCCGTCATAGGCTTGGATCGTCTCGTGGCCTTCCGCCTCGAGAATGGAGTTGGTCAGCTCCATGTTGAGTTCGTTGTCCTCGACGATGAGGATTTTCGCCACGTTCCCACTCCCTGATCTTCACACAAATCTATGTTGTTTTTGGTAAATTGCTCAAGAAGCATTTCTGCCATTAGTATATATAGGCGCGAATTCGACTTTTCGAATACGACTTAAAACTGTCGGCCGGGTCGCAACCGGTCATTGGCGAGGCGTATGGCTGTCCGAAGGCAAGCGTGGCACGCCTGGGCATGCATCATCTGCCCGCTGGTTCGAAAATGACGGGGGGCCGATCGTCAGGGCCGGCCCTGTCGATCGCGTCAGGTTTCGTTTTCGAGCAGCCCGGCGCGAACGCGCTCGACCGCCTCTTCCATTTCGGCGAGGCCCTCGATGGCGACGACCGTGTGGCCGTCGACGCCGAGGATATCGGCGGCCCGCTTGACAGCACCCTGTTCGTCGACGTGGTAGAGGCCGTCGGCCCGCGACATCTTGATCGCCGTATAGATGAGTGAACGGGCGGCATTGATCGGCGCGTCGGCGACCAGAGTCGGCAGCAGTTCGTTGAGATCGCCGCTCTTGAAGTCGTAAGCCTTCCAGGCGTCGATGATATCCGGCGTCGCCCCCATGGCCACGGCCTCGACGGCCAGGTGGTCGAACTCGGCCGGTGCCACTTCGCCGTCGGCTCCGGCAATGGTCAGGCAGGCGTAGCCGTAGTTGATCCAAACCTGCTTGGTGATGCGGTTGATCTTGAAGACCTGCTTACCGAGCGGGCTGAACTCCATCATCTCTTCGTTGCTCATTGGGTCTTTCCTCCCCTGTCGTGACGCAATTTCGTCAGTTTTGCCTCCGGCCGCCTTCGGCGCCCGGTCCGTAACGCCCCGGTGCGATTATGCCGAGGGGATCGAGCGCCGTCTTTATCTTTTTGAGTGTGTCCAGATATGGGTCACCACCTTGGTTGCCGCCATCGCCGAAATAGTCCTCCATTTGGGCGACGTTGAGGCGATAGGGGTGGACGCCGATGGCCGACAACTGGGCGTGCAGGTCGGCGTTCCAGGCCTGGGCCCGGGCCACGGCGTCGGCGTCGTCGCGGTCGAAATAGACCCGGAAGAATCCCTCCATGGCGAGGGTGCTAAGGCCCGACATGGTGAGCGCCGCGGTAACGCCGTGGGTTTCCGACACCCGTTCGACGACGGCAAGGACCTCGCCGATGTCGGCGCCCCTGAGCGACAGGGCCGGCAAGGCACAGACGAAGCCCTTCACAGCGCGTTCGCGGTCCGGATTGAAGCCGACGCCGTCGGTTTCGACGCCGCTGGCCCGGGCCATGGCGACAAGGCTGAAGTTGCCGGGCTCGCCGTTCCATCGCTGACAGAGGGCCTGGAAATAGGGATCGCGGCTGGTCGCTTCTGGATCCGCCGGGTCGATGAAGTCGATGCGCGCGCAATGGCTGCCGAGGCGCCGGAGGATGTGATGCTTGGCGGTGGCGATCTGGCGTTCGGAGCCGGGCAGGTGCATCCACACCACCCATTCGCGTGTCCCCGTGCCGCGATCGAGATCGAGACCGCTGACCCGAGGATCGAGGTCGTTGTCGATCTCGTATCCTTCCGAGATCACGTTCTGCCGGCGCAATTCGGCGAGACCGTCGATCACCGCCGTCATATCCTCTTCGACGAAGCGCATCATGACGGCGACGAAGGGCCGCTTCGGCATCAGGTCGAAGACGAGGGCGGTGACCACACCCAGGTTCGATTGACAGAACAGCCCGGTCAGGTCCGGCCCCAGGCCAAGGGGATAACAATGGGAAAGCGCTTCGTCGTCGGCCCGTTCGCCGAAACGCCAGTGGCCGGTGCGCAGGGTTTGCCCGTCGACCAGGACAACTTCGAGCCCGCGCACGCCGGCGATGCGCCCACCAAAATAACCGACGCCGCGGTCAAGGCAGTTGCCGACGACGCTGGTCTCCTCTGGCGCGCCGGTGAGGTGGACCATTAGGTCGGCGCCGGTGGCGGCGACGGCATCGGCCAATGCCCGCTGGTTGACGCCGGGTTCGACGATCGCATAGCGGTGCTCGACGTCGATCGCTCGCACCTTATCGAGGCCGGAGAGGTCGAGCAGGAACCCGTCATCAGCCGTCGGCAGGCGTGAGCCGAGCCCCCAGTTGCGGCCGCTGCTGAACGGGAAGAGCGGAACGCCATACTCGCGGGCGACGGCGAGGGCGGCGAACACCCCGCTCCCTTTCGGCGTCGTTCCGTCCTTGTCGCTCATCCGGTGATTTCCGAGAGGCCCTGGCGGAAGCGAAAGACGTTGTCCGGATCGTAACGGCGTTTGAGACCGACCAGGCGTTCCAGGTTGGCGCCGTAATAGGCCCCGGCCCAATCATCCAGCTCCAGGTCGCCATAGCCCGAATAGACGCCGCCGAGGAAATCGAAGTGGGCCCGGCAGGTCGGTGACGGCGCCCGGGCATAGGCGTCGAGCACAGCGTCGATGGCGGCGTCCGTGAGGTCGCCCTCGAAAAAACCGCCCCTCCACAAACCGCGCAACCCATGGCCGCGCTGGGTGATGTCCTCCTCGGACAAGGTCTGCACGACGGAATAGGGCATCATCGAAAAGACGTCCATGGCCGGTGCTGCGGCGGCGTTCAGCGGCGCCAGGAGTTCCGTGCCGGCGGCCTCGTCGCCGATGAAGGCGCCGTAGACGATCAGGCAGGGATCGCCGTCGGGGAACGGCTCGCGGGCGATGTTCATACAAAGCGTAAAGGTGTCCGGCAGGCCGGCGCCGACGATGTCGCGATAGGCGCGCATGACGTCGCGGGCCTCGCTTACCGGCCAGATACGGGCGCCCGCGAACAGCACTTCTGGCACCGGGTGCAGGTTGAGTTCGAGTTTGGTGACGGCGCCGAAGTTGCCGCCGCCGCCCTTGAGTGCCCATAGGAGGTCGGCGTCGCTGTCGTCGCCGATCCACCGGATGTTGCCTTCCGCATCGACCAATTCGGCGCCGAGAAGGTTGTCGCAACCGAGACCGTAGGCACGCGACAACAACCCGTGGCCGCCGCCGAGCGTGTAGCCGGCGACGCCGACGACGCAGCAATCGCCGCCGGGCGCAGCGAGACCGTGAGGCAAGGTCGCGGTGTCGACCTGTTTCCAGAGAGCGCCGCCGCCGACGGTGGCGGACCGCTTATGCGGGTCAACGGCGACGACATCGCAGTCGCGGAGATCGATCAGCAGGACATCGTCGTCCAGGCACTGTCCGGCCGGGTTGTGGCCGCCGGCGCGGACCCGCACCTCGATCCCTTCGTCCCTGGCGAAACGGATTGTGGCGGCAACCTCATTGGCGCCGCGGCAGCGCACGATGGCCGCGGGACGGCCCGCCGCCCGGCCGTTGAACAGGCCGCGCACCGTTTCGTAATCCCCTTGCGCCGGAACCAAGACGGGAGCCCCGACGGCCGCCGCTAGACGATTAATCATGCTTCCCCCCATGTCGCCGGACCGCTTACCGACAACCCCCGATTGCCTATCGGATCGTTGTGCCTCTCCTTTTGTATATTCTTGTATATCGGCGTCGCCGACAAAGTTCCACCGCCTAGAGGGGACGATGATCCGGATGTACGGCCTGCCGTCACGCCTTTCCGGTCTTCAATTCCGTGCCGTTCAGGCGGGCGATATGCTCCGGCAGGGTCGGAACGTAATCCTCGGGACCGTCACCGCCACCGGCATGAGCGGCGGCATAGGCGTTCTTCACGGCGTTGCCGACGGGATTTGCCAGGCCCGCCGCGTTGGCCATGGACTCCAGGTAGCGCAAGTCCTTGACGGCGTTGGTCAGCGTGAACTTGTGGGCTTCCCGGTTGCCGTCGAGCACATAGGCCATGAACGTCTGGTAAAAGCCGCAGTCCATGCGGCTGCCGCGGATGACACTGTCGAACCGCTCTGGCGAAACCCCGACCTTGCCAGCCAAAACGAGGGCTTCCGCGTAGATAGCGCCATAGCCGAGCGACAGGAAATTGTTCAGCAATTTCATGCGGTGCCCGTCGCCGATGCCGCCGATATGGACGACGGATTCGGCCCATGCTTCGATCACCGGCTTGATGCGCTCGAACACGGCGTCGAGGGCGCCGACCATGGCTCCAAGGGAGCCTTCTGCTGCCTGTACCGGCGTGCCGCCGAGCGGCGCGTCGGCGTAATCGATGCCGAGCGGCTTCAGGTCTTCAGCCAAGGTGGCGGTGGAATTGGGGTCCGAGGTCGAGCAATCGATGATCACGGAACCCGATTTCAAACCACCCTTCAGCTCACGGACGATGGCCTCGACCTGGGGCGATCCGGGAGCGCATATGAAGACGATCGAGGCGTTTTCCCCAAGTACCTTGAGCGATCCGGCTTCGGTGGCACCGCTGGACACCAAGTTCTCGACGCGTGTCCGTTCCCGGTGGGCGATAACCGTCAGGGGATATCCTTTTCCCAGGATGTTCTTGGCCATGCCATGTCCCATCAGGCCGACACCGACAAAACCGACTGTTTCACTTGCTGGGTCCATTTATTTCCTCCGTTGCCCTGGGGCGCATTGTTACCGTCCCTAACACGGAACACCCGTGTAGGCACTTCAATACAGTATTGAAAAAAGCGTGTTGGTGAGCGTTAAGGGATCGATCCCGGGGACGGCGGTCGGAGAACGCGAAAGGATCGCAATATAAGGATTTCCCGGCTTCGATTCCGGTCCTCACAACCCCTTAAAAACGGGACTTATTCCTTGCAACGATGGGAATTTTTAGTATACCTGTCGCCCGGCCGGCGGCCCTTGGGTGCCGGCCTGTTCACGAGGGGTGCGTGAACGCCTGTTCGACACGAAACACGGCCCCGACGTATTCACGGGCCGTCCAGTGAATTCAAGAGAGGGATCCCCTAGATGAGTGAAACCGCCAATCCGGAAACCGGGGCGGAGATCGACGACGAAACCCGTCGCGACTTCCTCTATATCTCGACCGCCGCCGTCGGCGCCGTCGGCACGGCGATCGCCGCCTGGCCGTTCATCGACCAGATGAACCCGGCCGCCGATACTCTGGCTCTGTCGACGACCGAAGTGGACCTGGAGCCCATCGAAGAGGGCCAGGCGATCACCGTGGTCTGGCGCGGCAAGCCAGTCTTTATCCGCCACCGCACGGCGGAGGAGATCGAGACCGCGGTCAAGGACGACAAGGCGACCGACCTGCTCCACCCGGAGGCAGACGCGGCCCGGGTCCAGAAGCCGCAATGGCTGATCATGGTCGGTGTCTGCACGCACCTGGGCTGCATCCCGCTCGGCAACAAGGCCGGCGAGGTCAAGGGTGAATACGGTGGTTGGTTCTGCCCGTGCCACGGATCGCACTACGACACCTCGGGGCGCATCCGCAAGGGCCCGGCGCCGCTGAACTTGCCGATCCCTGAATACACGTTCCTCGACGACACCACCGTGAAGATCGGCTGAGGGGGTACATCATGAGCATGCAATTCAAGAACCCCGTGCTGAACTGGATCGAATACCGGTTGCCGATCTTCAGCTTCCTCGACGACTCGGTGGGCAGCAAATACCCGACGCCGAAGAACCTGAACTATTGGTGGAACTACGGCTCGCTGGCCGGGATTACGCTCGGCATCATGCTGATCACCGGCATCGTGCTGGCCATGCACTACACCGCCCATGTCGATCACGCCTTCGACTCGGTCGAGCGCATCATGCGCGACGTCAACTACGGCTGGCTGATCCGCTACATCCACATGAACGGCGGCTCCATGTTCTTCATCGTCGTCTACATCCACATGTTCCGCGGCATGTACTTCGGGTCCTACAAGGCGCCGCGCGAGCTCCTGTGGATCATCGGCGTCCTCATCCTGCTCGCCATGATGGCCACCGCCTTCATGGGCTACGTACTTCCCTGGGGGCAGATGAGCTTCTGGGGTGCGACCGTCATCACCAACCTGTTTTCGGCCATCCCCTTCGTCGGCGACGCCGTCGTCACCTGGCTGTGGGGTGGCTTCTCGGTCGACAACCCGACGCTGAACCGCTTCTTCTCCCTGCACTACCTGATGCCGTTCGTCATCGTCGGCCTGGTCGTCGTCCACATCTGGGCGCTGCACGTGCACAAGTCGAACAACCCCTTGGGCGTCGACATCAAGGGTGATCAGGACTGCATCCCGTTCCATCCCTACTACACCATCAAGGATCTCTACGGGCTGGGATTGTTCCTGATCTTCTTCATGGCCTTCGTCTTCTTCGCGCCGAACTTCTACGGCGAGCCGGACAACTATATCGAGGCCAACCCGCTGGTGACTCCGACCCACATCGTGCCGGAGTGGTACTTCCTGCCGTTCTACGCGATCCTCCGCGCCTTCACCGCGGACTTCATCGTCTTCCAGGTGATCAGCCTCGGCGGCCTGATCATGTCGGCCAAGCTGGCCGGTGTCATCGCCATGTTCGCCTCGATCCTACTCCTCATGCTGCTGCCCTGGCTCGACGGTTCGAAGGTGCGGTCCATGCGGTTCCGGCCTTTGTCGGCGATGTTCTTCTGGATCTTCTTCCTCGACTGCCTCGTCTTGGGCGTCGTCGGCGGCAAGCCGGCGGAGGGTGTCTGGATCCCCATCGGCCAGGTAACGACGACCTTCTACTTCGCCTATCTGCTGGTCATCGTGCCCATCGTCAGCCGTTTGGAGCGGCCGAAACCGGTGCCGGAGAGCATCTCCAGTGCCGTCACCACAGGCGCAGCGGCGCCGCAGGCGGCGGAGTAAGGACCATGAAGATGAGCATTCTCAAAACCACCGCCGCCGCTCTTGCTGTTGTCGCCTTCGGTCTCGCGGCTGGGCCGGCAAACGCCGCCGGCGACGCACCGAAACCGCCGAAACAGGACTGGTCGTTCTCAGGGCTGTTCGGCACCTTCGACCGGGCCGCCGCGCAACGGGGCTTCCAGGTCTATCAGGAGGTTTGTGCTGCCTGCCATTCGCTCAGGCTGGTCAGCTACCGCAACCTGACGGGTATCGGCTTCACCGAAGACCAGATCAAGGCGATCGCCGCCGAGTTCGAGGTCGAGGACGGGCCCGACGACGAAGGCGAGATGTTCACGCGCGCCACCATCCCGGCCGACAAGTTCGTCTCGCCCTATCCCAACGACAAGGCTGCCGCTGCCGCCAACAACGGCAAGGTGCCGCCGGATCTGTCGCTGATGACCAAGGCCCGCATTGGCGGCCCCGACTACCTGCACGCGCTCTTGACCGGCTACAAGGAAGAGGCACCGGAAGGCTTCGACATGCCCGAGGACGGCAACTACAACGTCTACTACCCGGGCCACGTCATCGCCATGGCGCCGCCGCTTTCCGACGAGATGGTGGAATACGCCGACGGCACGGCGCCGACCCTCGACCGGCACGCCCATGACGTCACCACCTTCCTGGCCTGGGCCGCCGAGCCCGAGCTCGAAGAGCGTAAATCCATGGGCATCAAGGTTTTGCTGTTCCTGATCGTCCTGACCGGAATGCTCTACGCGGTCAAACGCCGGGTGTGGTCAGACCTGCATTAAACGGTTCCCTATGGGGATTGGTAGAACGGCCTCGCTCATCGGCGAGGCCGTTTTTCTTTGTCCCACCGATGACTAAGATTGAGCTCGGGTTTCGATCAGCGTTATGCTGGTTCCATTCTCGAGGGCCACATCGACGATGACGGTGAGACAGACCAATTGGCTAAATGGACTGGGGGTTGTCGCGGTCTGGGGTTTCTTGACCTTGGCCGTCGTCGAAAGCTCGGAGGCGGCGACGGTGTCGAGTAAGAATGCCCTGGCGGACACCTTAAAGACCCACGTGAAGGTGCTCGCCTCTGACATCGGCGAGCGCTCCGTTGAGCGCGGCTCTGGCCTCGACCGGGCCCGGGCCTACGTCATCGACACCCTCGATAAGGCCGGTCTCGACGTTCGTGAACAGGTCTACACTTACAAGGGCCGCTCGGCCAATCGGGAGGTCGCCAACATCATCGCCACCCTGCCCGGTTATATGGAACTGACCCCGCCCTATCTCGTCGGCGCCCATTACGACACGGTCTGGGGCACGCCCGGGGCCGACGACAATGCCAGCGGCGTCGCCGTGCTGCTCGAACTGGCAAAGCGCGCCGCCGCGGACCCGCCGCCGGTGCCGGTCACCTTCGTCGCCTTCACCCTGGAGGAACCGCCCAGCTTCGGTACCGACCACCAGGGCAGCCGGGTTTTCGTCAAAAAGCTCAAGGAGAAAGGCGAGACCGTCGCCGGCGTCATCGTCCTCGAAATGGTCGGCATGACCAAGGCGGACCAGGAATATCCGGTGTTCCTCAAGATGGCCGGCTATCCTGACCGCGGTGATTTCATCGGCGTCGTCGGCAACGGTAATTCGAAAGGTTTCGGCGAACACGTTGTCGCGGCCATGCGGCAGAACCCGGCCCTGCCCGTCGAGACCCTATATGTGTGGCTGAACGGCTGGCTGCTCCCCGATACCCGGCTCAGCGACCACGCGTCCTTCTGGGATGCCGGAATCCCGGCCCTGATGGTCACCGATACGGCCTATTTCAGGAACCCCAACTACCACAACCCCGGCGATAAACCCGGGACGCTGGATTACCGGTTCATGGCTGAACTGGTCGACAGCCTGGACCGGGCGTTGCGGCGATTGCCCTAACGGTTCTTGACGCTTCCCAGTTCCGTTGACCTTGCACGCTGGTTGAAATAACCGGGTCGATTTCCCACCCCTTCGCCATTGGTGTAAAATCGGCACCACGACCGATGTCAGGGGGATCGTGGCGGATTTCTTTCGTCTGATTACCGAGTTCGCAGAAAACGTGGCGCTGCTCATCGCGTTGACGTTTCTCTATTCCTTCGTCATCAGAAAACTCAGCAATTTTCCCGACCCCCTAACCCCAATCCTCCAGGGTGTTCTTTTCGGAAGCATTGCCGTCATCGGGATGCAGATCCCCATGAACGTCGCCGAAGGCATCATCGTCGATGGGCGGACGGTAATCGTCATGCTGGCCGCCCCGTTTGTCGGCTGGCTCGCTGGGTTGGTCGCCGGGGCAATCGTTGCCGGATACCGACTTTATCTCGGTGGTGTTGGCGCGATTGCCGGCGTCGGTGCGATTGTGACCGCCATGGCCGTCGGGCTTGTATTCCCCTGGAGGTTCCCGGTCTGGCCCGGAAAAATCAAGGTACAGCATCTGCTGGCCATGGCATTGATCATGACGGCGATCAGCCTGTCCTGGGTATTCGCACTGCCGAGTGGCATTTCGGCCCTTCCGATCCTGATGAAACTTCTGGTACCCGTCGGGATCATGTATCCGCTCACAACGGTGCTTCTCGGATTGATGCTCGCGCAGGAACACCGGCGCATGGATCTGGTGACGGCCTTGCGCGATAGCGAGCAACGCTTCCGCGATTTCGCCGAGTCCTCCTCCGATTGGTTGTGGGAGACCGATGCCCATGGGCGGATCGTCTGGGAGTCCGAGGGCGGGAGCGCACGCAAAGCCGGTCGCAGATTCGCCGAAATCGAAGGAATGACGCGTGAGGAAATCGCCGGCGACTTAATGACGGAAGAGAAATGGAGTCCCTACCGGCAGGCCCTCGACGAACATACGGACTTCAAAGGTTTCGAGTACCGCTACCCCGGCCAAGACGGAACGATCCGCAACGCCCGTGTCGACGGCAAAGCCATGTTCGACGGCTCCGGTTCCTATCTCGGTCACCGCGGTGTGGCGTCCGACCATACAGAACTGACTGTCGCGAGGCAGGCCCAGGGAAAGCTGTCCCAGGCGATCGAGAACGTACCCGTCGGTATTGCGCTTTTCGATCGCGACGACCGGCTGGTCTTTTTCAACAACCGTTACCGGGAGATGATGGCGATCATGTCGGATATCCTGGAACCGGGGGTGACGTTCGACGAGATGATTCGAACGATGGTGGCCCGCCAGCCTGTCAAGGATGCCCTAGACAACGAAGAGGCGTTTATCCGCGAAAGGATCGAACATCACCGCGAACCCCACGGGCCTTTCGATATTCGCCGCGAGGACCAGTGGCTGATGGCCGAGGAAGTCCGCCTGTCCGACGGCGACATCTTTACCATCGTCACGGACGTCACGGACCGCAAGAATCTCGAGGAGCAACTGCGCCGTTCCCAACGAATGGAAGCGATCGGCCAGTTGACGGGCGGCGTCGCCCACGATTTCAACAATCTCATGTCCGTCATGATCGGTAATGCCGAACTGCTGGAGGACTGTATCCGCGGTGATGAGGAAGCGACACGCTACGCTGCGGCCATAACGCGCGCGGTCGAACGCGGTGCGTCGCTGACGAACCGGCTGCTCTCGTTTTCCCGCAAACAGATGCTGTCACCGGCGAAGACCGACGTTGCCGGGCTTATCGACGGGTTGGCCGACTTGCTCCGCCGGACACTGGGTGAGACGATCCACGTGGCGATCGAACATGCACCGGACCTCCGACCGGCTACGATCGACCCGCACCAGTTCGAGCATGCCCTGATCAACCTATCGGTAAACGCCCGGGACGCCATGCCGGAAGGCGGTGCGTTGATGATCGAGACGACAAACGTCACCCTCGATCAGGCCTATGCGGATCACCACGAAGAAGTGATCCCCGGCGATTACGTGCTGGTCGCGGTCAGTGACACGGGGACCGGGATGGCGCCTGAGGTTCGAGACAAAGTATTCGAACCGTTTTTCACGACCAAGGAAGTCGGCCAAGGCAGCGGCCTCGGTCTCAGCATGGTCTACGGCTTCGCCAAGCAGTCCGAGGGCCACGTTTCGGTTTACAGCGAACCCGGTCGCGGCACCACCGTAAAACTCTACGTACCCAGCACGCCCCGGGGCGACGCGCAGGCTTGTGCGGAAACGCCGAAGACCGCGTTCGAACGCGGCACGGAACGTATTCTGATCGTCGAAGACGACGAATCGGTTCGCGAAATTCCGGCGCAAATCCTTCGGGACCAGGGTTACGATGTGGTTGAGGCGGAAACCGGCGATAAAGCCCTGCGCCATCTCAAGGACGACGGCCGCTTCGACCTGCTGTTCACGGACGTGGTTTTGCCTGGCGGTATGAACGGCGCCGAAATCGCCGCCGAAGCCCTCAAAATACAACCGGGTATCAAGGTTCTCTACACCACCGGGTATTCGGAGAATGCCGTAATCCATCACGGACAGTTAGACCCCGGCGTGACCTTGATCACCAAACCCTATCAGCGTGTCGAGTTGCTGCGGATGGTGCGCGACTTGTTCGAACAGACGACGCCCCATTCGATCGGTAACGGCGACTGAAGGCAAGCCGTTCACCTATGGACGGACGTCGGACGTCGGGCCGTTTGCCGACCCGGCGCCAGCATGGACTTTATTCGGTCACCACAATCAGGCCGCCGCTTCCGGCGGATCGCCTTTACTGAAGACCTTCAAGAGCTCCATTGGCAGCGGGAAGACGATGGTCGAGCTCTTCTCGCCGGCGATTTCCTGCAGGCCGCTGAGATAGCGCAATTGCAGGGCCTGCGGTTCGCGGGCCAGGATCTGCGCGGCGTCGAGCAGTTTCTTGGCCGCCTGCAATTCGCCCTCGGCGTTGATGATCTTGGCGCGGCGCAGGCGCTCCGCTTCCGCCTGTTTGGCGATGGCCCGGACCATGGTCTCGTTGAGATCCACGTGTTTGAGCTCGACGTTGCTGACCTTGATGCCCCAGGCGTCCGTCTGTTCGTCGAGGATACCCTGGATGTCCTTGTTGAGGCGGTCGCGCTCGGCCAGCATCTCGTCCAGTTCGTGCTGGCCCAAGACCGAGCGCAGCGTCGTCTGCGCCAGCTGGCTGGTCGCCGCCATGAAGTCCTCGACCTGGATGATCGCCTTCTGGGCGTCGATGACCCGGAAGTAGACCACGGCGTTGACCTGCACCGAGACGTTGTCGCGCGAGATGACGTCCTGGGTCGGCACGTCCATGACCCGGGTCCGGAGATCGACCCGCACCATCTTCTGGATGATCGGGATGATGATGATCAGGCCCGGACCCTTGACCTTCCAAAAGCGCCCCAGGAGGAACACCACGGCCCGTTCGTATTCGCGCATGATGCGCAGCGCCGACAGGATGACGAGAACGACGAAGACGGCGAGCGCGATATAGACATAGAGATCGATAAGCATGGATCAGTCCTCCTTCTCGTCGGCCGGGCGTACGGCCAGGGTCAAACCCTCGATGGCGGTGACCTCGACTTGGGTGCCCGGCTCTAGCGGCTCGGTGGACGTGGCTTTCCAGACCTCCCCGTGGGTCCGCACGCGGCCCGTGTCGCCCGACCATTCGATCACCTCGCCGTCGATGCCGATCATCTCCTCCTGACCGCTGACGACGGCGACGCGTCTGGATTGGCCGAGCAGCATGATGACGGCGAGGAAGGCCGCCGCGCTGAGGCCGCCGATGGCGCCGATGACGGTGAGCGACACGGTGAAGCCCGGAATGTCGGTGTCGATCAGCATCACCGAGCCGATGACGAAGGCGACGACACCGCCCATGCCGAGGATGCCGAAGGCCGGCATGAAGGCCTCGGCGACCATGAACGCGATACCGAGCGCGATGAGGCCGAGACCGGCGTAGTTGACCGGCATCAGGTGCAACGCGAACAGGGCGACGACAAGGGCGATGGCGCCGATGACGCCGGGCCCCGTGAGCCCCGGGTTCCAGAACTCGAAGATCAGGCCGTAGACTCCGACCAGGAGCAGGATATAGGCGATGGTTGGGTTGGTGATGACGGCCAGGAACTCGGTCCGCCAGTCGGGCGCAAGGGTCACCCGGGGGGCGCCGATGGTCTCCAGCACACGATCCTCTCCCAGGACCTTGACAGTGCGGCCGTCGGCGGCGGTCAACAGCGCCTCGAGATCGACGGCGATGAGTTCGATGACGCCGTCGGCCAAGGCCTCGTCGGCCGAGAAACTGGCCGCTTCGGTGACCGCCTTTTCGGCCCAGTCGGCGTTGCGCCCGCGCATCTTGGCGAGGCCGCGGATATAGGCGGCCGCGTCGTTCACGGCCTTTTCCTTGAGGCCGGGCTGTGTCTTTCGGTCGCTTTCCGACTTTTCCGCGTCATCCCCCGGTTTCGGTTTGTCGCCGATGTCGCCCGGCAACGGCACGCCGAGGCTGACCGGCGTCGCCGCGCCCAAGGTCGTCGCCGGCGCCATGGCGGCGAGAGAACTGGCGTAGAGGATGTAGGTGCCGGCGCTGGCCGCCCTGGACCCGCTCGGCGCTACATAACCGATGACCGGAACGGGAGAGGCGAGGATGGCCTGGATGATCTCGCGCATGGAGGCGTCGAGACCACCCGGCGTGTCGATGCGCAGGACCACGGCCGCAGCCTCCCGCTCGGCCGCGTCTTCCAGACCGCGCACCACGTAATCGCTGGTCGCCGGGCCGATCGCCCCCTTGAGATCAAGCAGAACAATGGGCCGCCCCGCCCCGCCTACGGTCGTGGAAATTAGGATCGCCGCCAGGGCAAGCGCGGCTGCCAGAGCGAGGGCGAAAAATCGTCGACCACCGGAAAGGCGTCCCGTCATGTGGGCCTCCATCGGTCGGTTTCGACGGGACTATTATACCACTTTGAGTTGGGGGGCTCTAGGAGGGGCGTCTTTTATCGCAACCGATGACCGGTCCGATGCAACGGTTAAATTTGCAAGGAACCAAGCGGCGCCTCTAGTACCGCGTGAAATCACGCTTTCGCTTAACATTTCGAACCGGGTGGCATTTCCGGATAATAAAGAGGAATTCACCCTCCTTCTCCGTCATATCCACCAGTTCGTGTCCCGTCCGTCGGCACCAAGACGGGACATCGAGACGCGAAACGTCTTCGTCCGAAACCATTTCCAGGACATCGCCGATCGGCATGCCGTTGATGACCTTGTTCAACCCGATCATCAGAAGCGGGCATCCGAGCCCGCGTGCGTCGTATTTTGCGTCTGGTTTTGACATCGTTGGTTCCACGATCGCAGACCCCTAGAAGTACTGACAATGATCAGCTTGCGCGGCTTTTTCATTGAGGAACCATGATGCCCCGACGATCCCGTCTGCCTCTTTTATCAAATTGTCCTTACTGACGCCGTAGATGCTGGCCGCCATGTCGCAGGCATAAAGGTTGACGCATCCGGTTTCCTTGAAGGTTTTTATGAAATCGTGGATATCGGAGGGTAGACCGGCAGCGGCGACCTGTTGGCGAACGAACTGGTCTTCGTCGGCGTGATGGCCGTTAACCCTGATGGCCCGCGCACCCTCCTCGGTCAATGCGCGCACCGCCCAGCTGACGAACATGATATCGACCTGAGTCCCCTCCACAGACTGCAGATAGGCATGAATGAACGGGCAAAGGAATTTGTCGTAGGAATCCTCCGTTATGTAGATCGCAAGTCTGTCCATCTGTGCCTCCCAAAACCAATCGGCGCGTTGCGCAGGATCCGATGGGTCGGACGACCCCTGAGAGCGGCCGCCCAACCGACCAACCTTGCGAACGCACTACCGAAGGGGTAGTGATTCCGGATGCTGATTTCAACGTCAAACAGTTTGCTGCGTTACGGAGCTTCGCCGTGAGCACCCGGCGCCTTCTGTATCTGGTGACATTGGCAGACGAGAAACATTTCGGTCGCGCCGCAGAGAAATGCAACGTCTCGCAACCGACACTGTCGAGCTCGATCCGCCAGTTCGAGGAAGAGCTGGGCATACAGATCGTCAAACGCGGCCATCGCTTTTCAGGCTTCACACAGGAAGGCATGCGGGTCTTGGACTACGCAAAGAGGGTCCTGGCGGAAGACGAGAAACTGACGGAAGACATCAACTCCATGCGCACCGGGTTGACCGGCAGTTTACGGATCGGTGTCATTCCGACGGCGCTTCCGATCGCCGCCCTCGTCACCTCCGATTTTGGCCGCGACCATCCCGGCGTCACCATGGATATCGTTGCGCGGGACGCTCACGAAATCCTTCGTGAACTCGAAGGCCTGTCGCTCGACTTGGGCATTTCCTACCTGGACGAGACCCGCTCCGCCAAGATTCACGAATTGCCGCTCTACACCGAGAACCTGGCCCTTTTGACACCGGACCCGGGCCCCTTTTCGGAACGCAACCATTTGACATGGGATGACGTCGTCGAGACTCCCCTGGTCCTGGAAACCCGAGACACACAAAACCGCCGGATCATCGACAAGGCGTTCGAAAGCCTCGGCCACACCGTGACCCCACAAATCGAGTCGAATTCCCTGTTCAACCTGGCCGCCCATGTGCGGGCCGGGGCCTGGTCGGCGATCGTTCCCGGCGAGTGCTTTGCCTTCTGTTCGACCCCGCCCGGAACCAAACTAATCCAATTGTCGGATCCGGAAGTGTCGCACGTGATCGCCCTACAGATGGTGGATACGTCCTACCCCTCGGTGGTAACGCAGAACTTTTTCAATTCCGCCGAACAGCTGGACATCGATTCCCTGTTTTATTGAGCCTCCGACGACTATCCATACGACAGCAACGACTGGAGGCCGGACATTCCCAACGCGTTGCATTGATAATTCCTATCATTCAATAATTTTTTTTCATTTCATCCAGCGTTCCCAATGCGGCTAGGTATTAAGACTTCGGTGAGGCACGGAACGTTCCATTGACCTCTAGGCCGCCGTTTGGCGGGCTGCTTGAACGTCCGCGAGTATAACGCGGGCTCTTGGGGTGCTGGCTTTGGGGCCGTCAGTCCCGAAGGCGAATTTGGGATGTGGCCCACATCAAAAAGGGAGAGCTTGAGATGAGGAATAGACCTATCGCGACTTGGGTGTCCGGGACGATCGCCGCAACGGCGGTCGCGTTCGCCATGGCGACGACGCCGCTATCGGCCGTAGCCGATGAGACCTGCCAATCGCCCTACATGGCGAAAATCACCGGCCAAGAGGAATTCGTCTACGTCTGGACGCTCGGCATGCAGGGCATGGGAGACGAATCCGACAAGCTGGTGACCATCGACGTGCGGCCGGACTCGGCCACCTACGGCAAGGTCGTCAATTCCGTCTCCGTCGGCGGACGCCACGAGGCCCACCACATGGGGTTCACCGATGACCGCCGCTATCTGTGGGCCGGCGGTCTGGATACCAGCAACATCTACATATTCGACGTTCATTCGGACGTCGGCAAACCGGTCCTGCACAAGACGATCACGAACTTCGTCAGCGAAAGCGGCGGCGCCGTCGGGCCGCACACCTTCTACGCCATGCCCGGTCGGATGATGATCACGGCGCTGTCCAACGACAAGGACCACGGCGGCCCTGGTCGAATACACCAACGAAGGCAAGTTCGTCGCCACCCATTGGATCCCGAGCCCCGGCAATATGAACGGGGCGACAGGGGCCGAAAACGCCGACGGTTACAACTACGACGTCCGCGTCCAGCCCCGCAAAAACGTCATGCTGACCTCGTCCTTCACCGGCTGGTCCAACTACATGATGGACTTCGGCAAGATGCTGCAAGACGCGGAAGCCATGAAACGCTTCGGCCAGACCGTGACCCTGTGGGATCTGCATACGCGCAAACCGAAGAAGGTGTTCAAGGTACCCGGCGCGCCCTTGGAAATCCGCTGGGCCTGGGGTCCCAACAACAATTATGCCTTCACGACCACGGCATTGACCTCGAAGATCTGGCTCATCCACGAGGACGACAAGGGCGAGTGGCAGGCGACTGCGGTCGCCGACATCGGCGATGCGTCCAAGGTGCCGCTGCCCGTCGACATCTCGATCACGTCCGACGACAAGCACTTGTGGGTCGATACCTTCATGGACGGAACGGCGCGCCTGTTCGACATCTCGGACCCCATGAAGCCGAAACACCGTTTCACCGTCGACTTTGCCAAGGAAGGGCTGGGCCGCGCCCACCTGATGCGGTTCGGCGCCCGCAGCCTTTACGGCAGTTAAGGCATTGCCCCCTCCGGGAGAAGGAGCGGAATACGGTTCTCCGCTCCTTCCCCACCGGCGGGGAGAAACGGTTATGCGGAACATAACGAGGAACCGGTGGCGATCGGGCGCCAGAGGTGTTCTGGCAATGCTGGTGATCGTCTTCATCGCTGGGACAGCGTTGGCCGGCTCCTGGGAAACCGGGTTGACGCGCTCGCCCGATCACGATTTCGAAGCGCCGGCGGCCGGCACCTATTCACTGCCGGTTCTGGGTGAAGCCGGCGACGGCGCCGTCATCGACAGCACCGGCCGGCCGCATACTCTGCATGAGGCCGTCGACGGTCGGATCGTGCTTCTAAGTTTCATCTACACCCGTTGTCCCGATGAAAAGGGTTGCCCGTTGGCCTGGGCGGCGCTTTACGACGTGCTTTACGTCAGTGAAGAGGATCCGGATCTTGCCGACCGTCTGAAGCTGGTCAGCCTCAGTTTCGATCCGGAACATGACACCCCTGAGGCCATGGCGGCCTTCGCCGACAAGACCCATGCCGTGCAGGAACAGGCCAGCCCCTGGGCCATGTTGACGACCCGCTCGACGACGGAGTTGAAACCGATCCTCGAGCGATACGGCCAGGCCATCGCGCCCCGTCGCGATCCGCAAACTGGCGCCGTCACCGGCTTCACCCATCAGCTCCGTGTTTATCTGATCGATGGCCGTAAACGCATTCGCAACATCTACGGCCTCGGCTTCCTCGACCCGCGACTGTTGCTCGCCGATGTGCGGACGCTGATTCTCGAGGAACGCGGCGAGGCCATACGATGACGGTCGCCGAGGCGGCCAATCGGTACGGCAGAGGGTCCGTTCCGGTAATGGTCTTGGTTGTTCTAATTGCAGCCTTCCTCCCTGCGACGGCGCTCGCCGACGACCCGGTCACCGAGTGGGACCGCAAGGCCCTGGCGCGGGCCCAATCGCCGCCGCTCGGGCTGCCGCCGACCCCGGTTCCCGAGGACAACCCTTTGACCGTCGAAAAGATCGCCCTCGGGCGCAAACTGTTCTTTGACCGGCGTTTGTCGGCCAACGGCACCATGTCCTGTGCCATGTGCCACGTGCCCGAACAGGGGTTTACCCAATACGAGTTGCGGACCCCGGTCGGCGTCGAGGGGCGCAGCCTCAAACGCAATGCACCGACCATCCTGAACGTCGTCCACCAGGAAAGCATGTTCCACGACGCGCGGGACACGTCGCTGGAAAACCAGGTCTTCGGGCCGCTGCTCGCCGCCAACGAAATGGCTAATCCGTCGATCGGCCACGCCATCGAGACCATCCGGGGGGCCGCCGATTACGACGGACTGTTCGAACAGGCGTTCGGCTCATCGGTCGATGTCCGCAACCTGGGCCAAGCCATCGCCAGCTATGAACGGACGGTGCTTTCCGCCAACTCCCCTTTCGACCGGTGGCGCTACGGAGGCGATGAAACGGCACTTTCGGACACCGCCATCCGCGGCTTCAGGTTGTTCGTCGGCGACGCCGGCTGTTCATCTTGTCATCTCATCGGTGAGGAAGACGCCGTTTTCACGGACCACGCCCTGCATGACACCGGGATCGGATCCCGCGCCGAACACCGCTCCCGATTGGAGACACCCGTCCCCGTCGAAATCCAACCGGGCGTCGTCGTCCAACTGTCCCGCGCCGCCGTTGACGCCGTCGGCGAAGCGCCGGCCAAGGACCTGGGCCGTCACGAGGTGACCCGCGATCCGGATGACCTATACCACTTCAAGACCCCCGGCCTGCGCGATGTGGCCCGGACCGCGCCCTATATGCACGACGGTTCGATCAGCACGCTGGCCGAGGTCGTCGCCTACTACGACGCGGGCGGTTTTCCGTCACCGGGCCTCGATCCGACCATCCAACCACTGGGCTTGAGCGACGGCGACAGGCGGGACCTAGTGGCGTTCCTGGAGTCGCTCGACGGAGACGCCATTGAGCACCTCATCGCCGACGCGCGGAGCGCTGGCGTCGGCAACGTGACGGACCGGCCACGGTGACGCCCGGGCCGGGGTGATCCGGTATCGATCGCTCGGAAGACAATCGAAGTCATTGGATCATAATTTTATATACGATACGTATCGTTTCATATATAACTCACTCATGCTCGACTTGACTACCCTCCCCGACTCTCCCGCCCCCGGCCGCAAGCGCTCGCCGGAAAAACACGCCGCGATCCTCACCGCCGCCGGCGTTCTGGTCACCGAGATGGGTTACGAACGGGTCAGCATGGAGGGCATCGCGGCCCGGGCCGGCGTCGGCAAGATGACCGTCTACCGGCGCTGGCCCAACAAGGCGGCGCTCTACGTGGACGTTTATGCCGACCTGGTGCCGCCGGACGCCCTGGCCGGGGAAACGGGATCGCTGGCGGGTGATCTCAGGCACCTGCTGACGGCGCTCTTCGATCTCTACCGGCGGACCCCGGCGGCGGCCGTACTGGCCGGCATCATCGCCGCGGCGCAGAGCGACACCGCCGCCAGGGAAGCATTGGAAAGCGGTCTCGTCTCCGGGCGGCGGGGATTGTTGACCGGTATTTTCCGCCGCGCCGTAGATAGAGGGGACCTGCCGGCCGAATTCGATGGGAACCGCGCCAATGACCTCTTCGTCGCCCTGGTCTGGCACCGCCTGCTGACCGACCCGGGCCGCCTCGCCGACGCCTATGTTGAGACCGTCATCGACACCGTCCTCATGCTGGGAGCACGACCATGACCGACATCACCTACGCCGGCTACCGCCCCGGCGCCCTGGGCCGAATCTGCGAGCTGCAGTCCGCCTACTACGGCCGCGAGTGGGGTTTCGGCGTTGCCTTCGAATCCGTGGTAGCCGGCGACATGGCTCGTTTCTTTGCCCGCTACGACCCCGACCGCGATTTTTTCCTGACCGCACTGGCGGGCGACAGCATCGAAGGCGGCATCACCATCGTCGGTCCGGATCCCGACAGCTGGGCACAGCTTCGCTGGTTCGTCGTTTCCGACGGCGTCAGGGGGACCGGCGTCGGCCGCGAACTGATGGCGCGCGCTATGGCCTTCGTCGAGGACAAGGGATACGGCCGGGTCTATCTGACCACCATCGACGGCCTCGAGGCGGCGCGGAAGCTGTACGAGCGGGCCGGGTTCAAACTGGCATCCTCGGAAACCGGCACCACCTGGGGGCCGCCGGTGACGGAGCAGCGGTTCGAGTTTCACCGATGACCTGGTTGAGCCCCCCACCCTAACCCTCCCCCACAAGGGGGGAGGGGTTGAGTCCGAAACCATCCGACATGCTTCTTCCTCCCCCTTGATGGTGAGGGTCGGGGTGGGGGTGACCGCGTTGCAGACCGGTCTGGCCCGAACCTATGCCCCCTACTCCACCCTATGGCACACCGCCTCGATGCGGTTGCCATCGGGGTCGAAGACGAAGGCGGCGTAGTAGTGGTCGTGGTAGTCGGGGCGCAGCCCCGGCTCGCCGTCGCAGCGCCCGCCGTTGTCCAATGCGGCCTGATAGAAGGCATCGACGGCGGCCCGGTCTGGTGCCGTGAAGGCCCAGTGGCGGCGGCTTTCGTTGACCGTGCCCTCGACCTCCATGACCACCGACAGATAAGGCTCGACGTCGTTGTCGGGGCGCCGCCGTTGGCCGTAACCGAGCCAGCAGTCGTCGCCGCCGATCTTCTCGTGGCCGAGGGCGGACGTCCGCCATATGACCCGGTTTTGATGTTCAAGGTTCTGGTCCTGCAGGCGCTTTATAATCTCTCGGACGAGCAGACGGAGTTCATGATCCGCGACCGACTGTCGTTCATGCGGTTCC
>Ga0209144_1000058_pt1 | contig 21633 bp, 23 predicted proteins | sample WorMettrBAHAMAS1_FD_187392 | JGI IMG/M metagenome (GOLD analysis project Ga0209144, IMG submission 187392) | Marine gutless worms symbiont microbial communities from Max Planck institute for Marine Microbiology, Germany - Inanidrilus... | ecosystem: Host-associated > Annelida > Digestive system...
ACCGTGACGCCGTCCGGGCTGTCGATCCAGATACGAAATGCTCCATCAGGCGGTCTTGCTTGTACTCACTCAATCGGCTCTTGCGCATAGTCCCCATGATAACCCCAATTCCGAGTTATCTGGGTCAGCCCCTTGCCGTTAATTGCCACCTGTCGTCGACGTGTTTTCCGGTGTTTGCTCACCGGAATCGGGAGTCAAAGATGGCGGCGGCAAGCTCGGCCCGCGGAGCCCGGCGGGAAGATCGAGGCGGGACGGAAATAGCGGGTTTCCGCGGGTTCGGCGGTTCCTTTCCACGTCAAGCAGAATGTCCTTGATGCCGCCGACGGCGGCCATGGCGATCATCACAGCCGTCTGCCCCCAGCGGCCGTCGAACGTTCCTTCGGGAACGGCGTTGCGTTGAACCGCGTTGCCCAGTTCCTTGCCCTTCCGGTCGATCACCGTCCAGGCGATTTCCACGTTCTGGCGGCCGGAAACTGGCGAATCGACGCGGACGTTGCCTTTGAGCACATGCTTCGCCTGCATTCGATCCTCAGCAATCTTGAGCCCCGAATCACTGAGAGCAAATCCGACGGCCCGTGTCAGCGAGAAGTTTCCGTCACCTGGTGCATCGGAGATCGGTCGAATCCAAAGGCCCGACGGATTGACGGCCTCCGCTGTTTCGCTTGCCACCTGCGGTCTTACCACACGGGCAATGGCTCCTCCCGTCCCTTCGCCGATCTCCCTTAGAATTCGCGGCGATCCATACTCCCATTCGAAAGCAGTGCCGTAGACATTTTCCATATGGTTGGCGACCAGTTTTCCATCGCGCTCCGTCAGCACCCATTGGATGCGCAGCGGTGGCGACAACGCGGCCTTGTTCTGCCACCCTTCGACCCAGCCCTCGAGAACATAGCGGCTGGTGCCGCGGTCGCCGGTATAGGCGACGATATCGCGGCGGCCGAGGTCGTCGGCGACGGCCTTGGAAATGAGCTGGGCCATCGGTATCGACGGCCCGTTGACAAGTTTGACGGCGATGTCACGCGGAACGCCCGACTCGACGAGAGGATTGGGCGGCGCCTCGGCGGCACGCTTGAACGGTTTGGGCAGCGGCCCGCACGCCGCCATCCCAAAAACTACGAAAAGCCAAACCAGGAGCCTTACCACCCGGTTTGAAATCATCGGGTTCTCCGTGAGCGTTAAATCAAAACACAGGTCGCCAACGATCCTAGAACGAGAAAACCGGCGAACAAAAACAAGTACGGCATTGGGGCTATTTTATGACGAGTTCGAGAGGCGAGCGCGACAATCTTTCATTACCTGACTCCGTCACCAGGACGGTCTCTCCCAACGTCATGGCCAATCCGGCCGGCGCGTCGAATATGATCATGTGGCAGAAGACAACCATACCCGGCTCAAATTCAACGGGATTGTCCCGATAGAGCATGGGCCAATCCATCCACAGTGGGGCGAAGGTTGTCCCCAAACTGTAGCCGCAAGCATTGAGGCGGTGTTCGTTCAAGCCCGCCTCGTCCAGAACGCGCGCATGGGCAGCGAATCCATCACCGAAACAGTTGCCCGGCCGAATCGCATTCTCGACCGCCTCAAGGGCGTCGAGGGCGGCCGAAAAAAGGAACCTGTGACGCTCGTTAGGCTCGCCAACGACGAAGGTCCGCATCATGGCGACGTGATAGTGCCGATAGACCCCGGCCCACTCGAGGGTGAGTTGGTCCTGCGGGTCGAGGTGGCGCCGCCCCGTATAGTAGCGGCAGAGGAGTGCATCGTGCCCGGAGCCGATGATGAACTCGTTGCCGGGATAATCGCCGCCGCCCTTGAACACTGCCCCTTGCATGGCGTTCAGGATGTCGGCCTCGGAAGCACCGGGACCGGTCGTGGCAACGCCGGCATCGTAGGCATCATCGGCCAGTTCGCCGGCCCGGCGTACGTAGGCAATCTCGGCCGGGCTCTTGACGACGCGCAGACGCGAAACCAGTTCGGAGGCATCTCCGAGATCGCAAAACCCTTCCATGGCCGCAGCTAGCCGTTGGCCGTTTCTCGCGGTCAAGCCATAGGTATCCCATTCGACCCCCAAGCGCTTTCCGGCGAGGCCCAGATCCTGCAGATACCCACGCAACTCGCGGGCCGGATCGGCATCGGGCGCATCGACCCAGATCCGGATATCGCTGATCACCGACGTATGCTGTGCCTGCAGTCGGTCCGGCGCCCGGGTCAACAGGAACATGCGTCCGTCCTGGCCCATATAGAGGCACTGGAAGAACACGTAGCCGAAGGTGTCGTATCCCGTCAGATAGAACATGCTTTCCTGACGGAATATCAGCATGCCGTCGAGACCGGAGGCGGCCATCGCCTCCTGCGTCCGGCGCCGGCGCTCGGTCAATTCGTCCTCGCTGAAATGCAGTGCCATGGAGTCCCCCTTCACCTCTGGCCGTCGAGAGCGATCATCGAGAGCCCGCGCCCATAATCCGTTTCCCCCTTATGGGTCGCGCGGCGAAAACTGAAAAAACCGTTCTCTTCATGATAGGTATCCACAGGAACCGCCTCGATACTAGACAATTCCAACGCCTCCAGACGGGAAGCGACAAACCCCAGGAGATCGAACTGGAAGTGGGCATCGCGTTCTCCCGCTTCAAAAAAGCGGTCGTGCGTCGCATCGGAGGCAATGAAAGTGTCACGGAATTCGCTACCGACCTCATACGACTCCCGATGAATACAGGGACCGATGGCAGCGGTGATGGACGTCTGGCGGGCGCCTCGTGTGACCATGGCGTCAATGGTGTTTTCGAGGACTCCCGACAAGGCGCCGCGCCAACCGGCATGGGCGGCCCCGACGATTCCGGCTTCGGCATCGGCCAGGAGTACAGGTGCGCAATCGGCCGTCAGGATTCCGATGGCCATTCCCGGTTCGCTGCACACCATGGCATCGGCCTCCGGCCGGGCATCACGCGACCACGGCGCGGCGACCTCGACGACGGTCGCCGAGTGCACCTGGAAGCACGTGTTCAATGATCCCGGATCAAGATCCAAGCGCCGCAGGGCCAGCTCGCGGTTGGTGGTCACGTTTTCCGGAACATCGCCGGATCCAAAGCCGCAGTTGAGCGAAGCGAAAACGCCGTCGCTAACGCCACCGTTGCGATTGAAAAACCCGTGGCGGATACCCGCCAGACTTCGCAGATTGACTGCTTCCAGCATGTCAGCGGTTCTATCAGGCGGTTGCCGGCCCCTGCAATCACTCACCTTAGAAACCCGGCGGCGGCGGATTGCCCGGCGCGGATACGGCCAAGCACTTGAACACCGTACCCATGGCCTCCGGATCGGTGAGACGGTGGTGGGCCTGACCAATATCACGGGCTTGTTCTTCCGTCGCATGGGCGAGCAGAGCCTCGGCGCGCTGGTCGATCCCCAACGTCTTCAGGAACCGGCCCTGGCCGACTGGACCGGACACCCGGGCGCCGGCGTTTTCCGCGACCTTGGCCAAGGTGTCGAAATTGACGTGGGCCGTCATGTCACAGTCGCCGGGAGCTTCCAGGACGTCGATGTATCCGTGCGCGGCGACGCCCTGCAGGGTCTCTCCCCAGGCGCTTGTACCGTAACCGTAATCGATGAAGAGCGCCGAGCCCCCGTCGCGAACGATCCGGCGCGCGACCGCCGCCATGACGTCCTCGCCGGGCTGGCAGATCTCGGCGATTGCGCCGTTGGTCGCGGATCGGAGCCGGGCTGGAATGGGCGGCATCTCCTCGAGAGGAGCGGAAAGGCTAAAGGCGAGTTCGTTTTCGTCGCTGTTTCGCCCGACCATCCTTTCGTGCCACGCCGTTTCACCCATAACGAACTGGCGGATGGGCAGGGCATCGAGAAACTCGTTGGCAAGGACGAAGGCGAAACCGTCCGGCACGTCGGCAATCGTGTCGTGCCATGCAACCTCGATACCGGAGAGCGCCTCTTTTTGTTTGGCGCGCAGGGACGGGCTGATGTCGACGAGATGGACCGAGACGGCTTCGGTTAATCCCGGCACGCCTTTGACGGCGCGAAGCGCATCGGCCATCAAGGTGCCGCGGCCGGGCCCGAGCTCGACCAGGCGTACAGCCTCGGGACGGCCCAGGGCCTGCCACTGGACGGCGCACCAAAGCCCCAGGAGCTCGCCGAACATCTGGGAAACCTCCGGCGCGGTGATGAAATCGCCGTCCGACCCGAAGGGGTCGCGAGTCGTGTAGTAGCCGTGATCCGGATCGGCCAGGCAGGCCTGCATGTACTCGGCGACGGTCATCGGACCATCGCGGTCGATCCGCTCCAGCAATCGCACCATGAATGGGTTCACGTTTTCACCTTTGACCTGACGACTAGATAGATACCGATGGCGAGCATGGGCAGGGACAGCCATTGACCCATCGTGCTACCGAGCGCCAGCAATCCGATATGGGCGTCCGGCTGACGGAACAGCTCGACGAGACTCCTGGCAATGGCGTAGCCGGCGATGAAGACGCCCGTCGCCAGGCCGGGCCGATTCCGTAGTGACGGTTGGCGCCACAGGAGGTTGACCAGGACGAACAATACGATCCCTTCCAGGGCGGCCTCGTACAATTGGCTGGCATGGCGCGGTTCGGGACCACCATGAGGGAACACGACGCCCCAGGGAACGTCCGTAACGCGGCCGAACAGTTCACCGTTGATGAAGTTTGCGATGCGGCCGAAGAACAAGCCGACGGGGGCCACGCAGGACAGCATGTCGGCGAATCGCAACGGATCGATCTTCCGGCGCCGTGTGAACAGGATTCCCGCGATAACGACCCCGAGGAGCCCCCCGTGGAACGACATGCCGCCTTCCCAGACGGTGAAGACCGCACCGGGATTGGCGAGAAAGAAGGCGGGTTTGTAGAAAAGGACGTAACCGAGACGTCCGCCGAGAACGACGCCGATCGTCGCCCAAGTCAAAAAGTCGCCGGCGTCTTCGGGAGTCATGACCTTCGGTTCGGCCCTGGCCAGGCGCGCCAGGTACCACCAGCCGAAGAGAAGGCCGGCGACGTATGCGAGGCCGTACCAACGAATGGCGAACGGCCCCAGGGAAAACAGGATGGGGTCGATCTCCGGGAATGGGATTGCCGCTAACATCGTCGATACCGGATTTTGCCCAGGTTACCGGTACGGATCGTCGGCACTCAGGAAATCGACGACATAAGACCTGACCGCGTCTTCCAGCGACGTCATCGGAGCCTCGAAACCGGCGGCCCGCAACTTGTCCATATTGGCCTGGGTGAAATACTGGTAGCGGTCGCGGATGTCTTCCGGGGTGTCGATGTATTCGATCTGCGGTTCCCGATCGAGGGCCCGATAGACGGCCGTCGCTAGGTCGAGGAAACTCCGTGCCTGGCCGGTTCCCGCGTTGAAGATGCCGCTGACACCCTCGTTGTCGAGCAGCCAATCGACGATTTTCACGCAGTCATCGACCCAGACGAAGTCGCGGAGCTGGCCGCCATCCTCGTAGTCCGGGCGGTGGGACCGGAATAGGCGGCAGGTTTCGCCGCGGGCGGCGACCGGTTGGATTTGGGCGACCACGCTTTTCATGCGGTCCTTATGGTATTCGTTGGGCCCAAACACGTTGAAGAACTTGAGCCCGGCCCATTGCGGCGGCCTCGGTTCACCGTTCTCGACCATGCGTACGATGCGTCGGTCGAACAGGTGTTTGCTCCAGCCGTAGGCGTTCATCGGCCGAAGGCGCGCCAGACCTTCCGGTGTCGCATCGTCATCGAATCCTTGCACACCGTCGCCGTAGGTGGCGGCACTGGAAGCGTAGATGAAACGCACTTCGTGGGCCGTGCACCAACGCCAGAGATCCATGGATAGGGCGAAGTTGTTCTCGAAGATCAAATCACCATCGCGTTCCGTCGTCGCCGATATGGCACCCATGTGGATGACCGCGGAAACGGAGCCGGCGTTGGCGTCGAGGAATTCCCGCAGGCGGCCGGGCGGGATTACGTCGGCGATCTCCCGTTTGGCGATGTTCTTCCATTTGTCGCCTGTCCCTAAGCGGTCGGCAACGACGACCGGGCCGAGCCCGCGTCGCTCGAGCGACCAGACGATGTTGGAACCGATGAACCCGGCGCCGCCGGTAACCACGTACATCCATCACCTCTTCGGACGGTTTCGGCCCTTATAGGCACTGCCAACGCCCCCTGCAAGCGGTGGCCGCGCTTGCCGGAACTCGGCCGTTTCCCCATAATGACGCTTCCGCAGATTGAAGGGCAGATGACCATGCAGACGTCGAACCGTATTCTGGACGACCTGGCGAAAGTCGCGAATGGCGCCATGTCGACCGTGGTTGGGATCAAGGGCGAGGTCGAGGCGATGGTGCGCCAGCAAATGGAGCGCTTTCTCGCCGACATGGACCTGATCACCCGAGACGAGTTCGAAGTGGTCAAGGCAATGGCCGCCAATGCCCGGGCCGAACAGGAAAAACTCGAAAAGAAGGTCGCCGCCCTGGAAAAGGCGTTGGCCGCCAAACCGGCAACCCGCCAGGCAAAGCCGCGTTCCGCCTTGAAGGCGACGGCTCCAAAGGCCACGGCTACGAAGACAGCGACTGCGAAGACAACGGCTGCGAAGACAACGGCTGCGAAGACAACGGCTGCGAAGACAACGGCTACGAAGACAGCGACTGCGAAGACAGCGACGGCGAGGACAACGGCTTCAAAATCTGCGGCAACGAAAACCACCGCGGCAAAGAAGCCGGCCCGGGCGGCAACACGCAAGCCGACACCCAAGAAATAACTCCTTCGAGCGAGTCAGACTTTCCCATACCGGAGTCAAGGGTTCCTGCGGCTCGGCGGTACAAAACCGCAACGTGTGAATTTTCCACAGTATTTTCTTGTCCCGCGCCACTTAACCCTTGCGCGTGATTCAGGCTTGGGGCAGGCTACACCTTGTTTAGGCCGGGCAAGGTTCCACAATATATAGCGGCAAACACGAAATATTGTGGTACGCCCCAACCGGTCCGCAATTCGGGCAGCCTTAGGGGGCTTGGGAGAAGCGGACATGACAGCGATCGACACCACGCACGAAGCTCTCGCACATAACCCGCTGGATATCGTCGAGAGAATCGTCGAGTACAACGAATGGTTATTCGACCGGCGCAGCGACCAGGAAATGGCCGTTCAGGTCCCGGGTTCCTGGTGCGACTATAGCCTCTATTTCGCCTGGAACGACGAGATGGAGGCCATGCATTTTACTTGTGCCTTCGACATGCGGGTTTCCGACGATCAACGCCAGAACGTCTACGAGTTCCTTACGCTGGTCAACGAACGCCTGTGGCTGGGGCATTTCGGTGTATGGGCCGACGAAGGCCTGCCCATGTACAGGCACACCTTGCCGATGCGCGGCCTGCGCGGACCGACCATGGAGCAGATGGAAGACCTGGTGGAGACGGCCATCGTCGAGTGCGAGCGTTTTTACCCGGCCTTCCAATATGTAATCTGGGGCGGCAAGACCGCCGACGATGCCATATCGGCGGCAATGATCGACACGGTCGGCGAAGCCTAAGTCAAAACCGATGATCGAGACCCTGGTTCTCGCCGGATGCGGCAAGATGGGCGGTGCCATGCTCGAGGGCTGGCTCGACCAAGGCGTCAGTCCGGATGCCGTCCATGTGGTCGAACCGGTCGCCGAAATGGCCGATGCCCTGCGTCAACGGCACGGGGTCAATGCGGTGAGCGGGGTTCCCGATCTGGCCACCGATCTTTCTCCCGACGTCGTCGTTTTCGCGGTCAAACCGCAGGTCATGGACAGCGTCGTCCCGGACTATGCGCGCTTCGACGATCCCCAAACGGTTTTTTTATCCATCGCCGCCGGCAAACCCATCGGATACTTCGAGGACAGGCTCGGCAGCGGCTCCGCCGTCGTGCGTGCCATGCCCAATACGCCGGCCGCTGTCCGCCGCGGCATTACGGTCGCCTGTCCTAATGCCCACGTCACGGAGCCTCAGAAGCGGATTTGCGATGCCCTGTTGACGGCCGTCGGTGCCGTCGAATGGGTCGATGACGAAGGACTGATCGACGCGGTAACGGCGCTGTCGGGCGGCGGTCCGGCTTATGTGTTCCTGCTCGTCGAATGCCTGGCCGAGGCCGGTGTCGCGGCCGGTCTGCCGCGCGACCTATCGGAAAGGCTGGCGCGAGTCACCGTATCGGGATCCGGCGAATTGCTGCGCCAATCCGACGAGGAGCCGGCGACGCTGAGAAAGAACGTCACCAGCCCGGGCGGCACGACGGCCGAAGCCTTGAGGGTCCTGATGGCCGATGACGGCTGGCAGTCGCTGATCAACCAGGCTATCGCCGCGGCGACCAAACGCTCCCGGGAACTGGCCGGCTGATTCGATTCCACAAGTCCAAGCGTAACGGTCCTTAACCGGTCACCCGTTCAGTTGGCCAGTGCCTTGCTGACAGCCTCGATTTGCGCCTCGACCGAGATGTCGAGTAGCGACGTGATCTCCAGGTCCCGGTCCTCGAAGGCGTCTTCATCGGGATGTTCCGCGGCCCAGGCCTCGACCTTGACATCGCGGGCCCGGATCAACTCCTCGATTTGCGGGCGGAAAAGGCGGACCACGTTGGTCAGCCAGATGTTGGTGACCAGCGACGGAAAGCTCATGTCCATGTCGAACCGGTCGAGCATGGTGATGACGTCTTCGGACTTGTACCAGTGGTCCGCCGTCACCCAGCGGTTCGTCGTGAACAACTGGGTGGGGAAACCGGACTTGTCCATGGAAATGGCGATCAAGTGCGAAAGGGTGTCGTCGCGGTCATCCATGAACGGCGCTCGAGTCTGCCGGGCCGGACGCATGCCGGCGGGCATTCCGGCTTCGCGGAGGAACGTGTGGAAGTGGCCGTGTTCACCTTCCCGGTGTGAATGGTAATAGAACTGGGAGTGGGTTTCCGGATCGTAGGCGTCGCCTTCCGGGTAATGGTCCATTTCGTAGAACGTGCCCTGGCCCTTGAGGACTTCGGCGACGACATTGCTGCCGCCCTTGTTGAGAAGCTGATAACACTCGAGAATCTGCGCCCCGGCTTCGGCCATCTTCTCGAGCCGTTCCTTGCCCAGGCTCGACCAGGTAACTTCCATCTTTGCCTCCAGCCTTCGGTCTTTTCCGTCCCGGCCTATATAGTCGGCTTATTCGCCTTGGGAAATGTAGGCCGCCCCCACGTTTCCGTGATAGAAGCCGTTCGAAAAGGACACCCTCGGCATTACATCCCCCAGTTCATCCCGCAAGCCGTCGAGCGATAGCGCCCCGTCCAGCAACGCACGGAAAGACCGTGAAACGCGTATCATATCCACATCCATCGGGGAAAGGCGAAAACGCCTGATACCGGCGTCCAGCAATTCGGTGATCTCGCCGTCCAGGCGACGACAGGACCGGGACAAAGTCTGGGTGCCGTTGACAGTGAGAAACGGTGTCCCGTCCAAGGTGTCGACGGCCATGCCGTCCGGATCCTCCGCGCAGACGAACTGACAGCTGTCTTTGGCCAGCCCCCGGGACCGGGCATGATAACACCGCGCCGAGATGGCCAGCGGCAAGCGACCGAAGACCTGCACCTCGATCACGCCCGGATCGTCGAGCGACTTCGCCATCGATCGAATCGCTTCGCCGGACAACTCCGCCGGCATACAAACGGCTTCCGCCCCGGACCGCAGCAAATACTCCAGGGTCCCTTCGTTATAGGTGTTGATCAAGGGCCCGATCACATGGCGCCGGCCTTCGAGAATTGAAACGGCGGCAATGTCGTTGGCTTCGACCAGAAGGTCCGCGTCGGCCGCAAGCGCGCGCACGCTCTCCAATTCGCGCTCGTTCATGATCAGTGCCAGCGTCGAAAAGATGACCTGTTTGCCGGCACCCCTGAGCCGCTCGACGACGTCGGCCAGCACCGGCTCGAAGAACGGCGCGCGCTTCGAACAAACGACCTCGCCGACGAAGACGACATCCACCGGCGCCTCATCGGCGATCCCGAAGTAGAAGTCACGCCATGTCTCCGGTGCCCAATTGAACAACACGGGACCGAGGGTCAGGACCGCCGTGTCACCTCGCTCTGCCATGATCAGCGCCATTCCTTTCGGTAAGCGCCGGACGTCTCCCGCCCGCCTTCCGTGAGGAAGGCAAGGTCTGAAGAATCGATCTCCCGGCCGGCCGCCGCCGCGTCGACAATACGACGGAACGACGACACGACTTGCGACACATAGGCCCGGCCGCGTTGGCGCCCCTCGATTTTAAGGGCAGTGACACCAGCTTCCATTAGTTGCGGCAGAACGTTGGCAACGTTCAGCGAGGTCGGCTCCTCGAACAAATAGGAGATACCGTCGGATGCGGCGAACCGCCCCTTGCACAGGGTCGGATAGCCGGCCGGCTCGCCTTCCGGGAAGGCGTTGATGGTATAGCCGGCCAGCTTGGTGACCAGTTCACCGTCGTGCTCCTCGTAGCGGACGTGGCTGGCCGGCGAACAGGCCCCGTCCTTGTTCGGCGACAAAACGGTGGCATAGGAAGAGAGGGAACAGCGGCCTTCGGCCATGACACAGAGACCGCCGAAGGCGAAGATTTCCGTTTCCACGTCGATCTTCTTGTTGAGCGCGGCAATCTCCGGAATGGTCAAGACCCGGGGCAAGACCACGCGTTTGACTCCGAAGGCTTCCGAATAAAACCGGATCGCCTCAGCGTTGGAGGCCGATGCCTGCACCGAGAGGTGGCGGCGCAGTTGCGGATGATTGCGTGCCGCGTAATCGGCAAGTCCGATGTCGGCGAGGATGACGGCGTATACCCCGAGGTCGGCAGCCGCATCAACTGCTTCGTGCCAGGGGCTCGGATTGCCGGCCCTCGGATAGGTGTTGATGGCAACGAGGATCTTCACGCCGTGCCGGCCAGCAAATTCGACGGCTTCGGCCAACTCGTCGCGGCTGAAATTCAGGCCCGGGAAGTTGCGGGCGTTGGTCTCGTCACGGAACCCGAGATAAACGCTGTCGGCACCGGCTTCGACGGCGGCGCGCAACGCAGCCGGGGTTCCGGCCGGACAAACCAGTTCAAGCGGTCGCGTCATCGGGTCGAGCCCTTGCGGCGGGTCGACGGGTTATCGAGCTCGGAGAGCCGCCGTTCGAGATTTCGAATGACGGCGTTTTGGGCATCGATGCGACGCTGGAGCGGCTCGCGGATGGCGCTGCCCACGGCCTCAATATCGGCGCTCGCCCGGCGACCCAATTGCCAAACCTGGTCGGCCACACGGCGTGCCACGCCGGCGAAAGGTCCAAGCGACTTCAGGACGTCCTCGACCAAGTCGATCTCGGCACCGTCAACGGCGTTTCTCAGGGCGACGACGGATTCCATGTCGCCAATGACGGTCAGTTCGCGCGAGAAAAACAGGGCGTCGCCATCTTCCTTACCTTCGAGCAATCGGACCAGCGACAGAAACGGCCCTTCAATTCGTGCCGCCACAGGGAGATCCTCTTCGCCATCGCCAACTGTCTTGGCGATGGCCGTCAGCCCCAGCCCGCCGGAATCCAGGGCCAACAAAAGGCGGAACGGTAGATCGGTCGGGTCGATGATAAACCGGGTATCGCCGTAGGTGCTCAATCGCTCGATGACGTCGGGATGGCGGCATTCGATCATACGCGCGCTGATCGCCAACAGCGGTTGCAGTCCGGCCAGCGGCAACGGCCGCATGGCCAAGCCGGCGATCATCACCGGCGACAGTGGCGGTGAGCGGTATTGGGAACCCCTTTCCGGCCCCCGCGACGGAAGCGATGAAATGGCGAAACCTCCAGCCAAAAGCGACCAAATACACCCTATTGCCCGGCCGGACCCCGATTGGCGCTCCCGGCAGGCGATCCGAGGAGTGTGATCGTCGGCAGAGGGGGCCGCCTTAACGAAGATCAAGTCGCGAAAAAGCTGCCTTGGCCTCCTTCAAAGTTTGCGCCATGATTTCCATATTCCAATCGTTGCCATCGTTGACGGGAGGCGAAACGTGGCCCGCAAGGCATCAGGAAAGGGTTTGGACACCCAAGCCATCGAAGCGGCGATGACCCTGGCCGCCGAACGTGGTTGGTCGAACACCGGCATGATCGATATAGCGGAGCGGGCGAAAGTCCCCGTCGTCGATCTCATCCGTCAATACCCTTCGAAACCGGCGATCCTGGCAGCTCTGTTTTCACAGATCGACGAGGCCATGCTAGCTGATGTACCGAAACGTTACGGCGACCTGGGCGACGGCGCCAGGGACCGCTTGTTCGAGTTGCTGATGGCGCGGTTCGATGCCTTGGCTCCCTACAAAGAAGGCGTTGCATCCATACTGGCCGGTTGTTCGTCGCAACCGCTGGAGGCCATCTGCGTTCTGCCCCGCGCGGGAAGATCGATGGCCCTGACGCTGGAGCTCGCCGGTATTTCGACATCCGGTCTGTCCGGCGCGTTGAGGGTCAAGGGATTGCTCGTCGCCTACGGCGACGCCTTTCGGACCTGGCTCGGCGACGACAGCCAGGACCTGACCCAGACCATGGTGGCCCTTGATCGCAATCTGCGGCGCGCCGAGAAATTAGCCGGTTTATGCTGGCCTGGACACCGGAGAACTGTAGCGGAAGAGACCCCTTCGAACGAATCCTGACCCATCTTCATTTTGCATTGCAAAACCAATGTTGCAGCGCAAAAAATTCCGTTGACTTTCAAACACGTTTATCCGATAACTGCATTATGTTGCAGCGCAACATAATGAATTCACGGCTGATCGCCTGAAACGTCGTAACAGCGGCCGCCACCAACAAGGAGGTGTGACAATGACCAAGAACGCCAACCCCTTTGCTGCGTTCGACCTGACGAAAATGACGGCCGATTTCGACACGACGAAAATGGCTGAGGAATTCACGAAGATGTTCGGCACCATGCAGATTCCGAACGTCGACATGGGCGTCCTCGTCGAAAGCCAGAAGAAAAACATCGAAGCCCTGACCAAGGCCAACCAAGCCGCCGTCGACGGCGTGCGGGCCCTGGCCGAGCGTCAAAACGCCATCCTCAACGAGACGCTGAAAGAAGCCAAGGCTGCCGCCGACGCCCTCGGTAAAGTCAAATCGCCGCAGGACGCCACCGCCAAGCAGGCCGAAATCGCCAAGAAGGCTTTTGAACAAGCCCTCACCAACATGCGCGAACTGGCCGAACTGGTCGCCACCTCAAACGAGAAGAGCGCCGAGACGATCAACGCGCGTATCGCCGAGAGTCTCGACGAGATCAAGTCACTGGCGCTGAAGTTCAAGTAAGAACGCTCTCGATCATACTGCTCGAAAAGCCGCCCGCTTCCTCACGGAAGCGGGCGGTTTTCTTATTGGTCAGCCTCATCCACCCCTTGCCAAAACGCCTCCGTTCGACGACTTTCTTGCGCGCCCTATGGAGGAAGACCATGCCGATAGCATTCGATGATTTCCTGAAGGTCGACATCCGGGTCGGAACTGTCGTTCGCGCCGAACCCTTTCCGGAAGCCCGCGCGCCTGCGTTCAAACTGTGGGTCGATTTCGGCCCCGAGATCGGGGAACGGAAGACGTCTGCCCAGATCACAAGCCACTATGGACTTGATGACCTGGTCGGCCGGCAAGTCGCGGCCGTCATCAATTTTCCGCCCAAGCAGATCGGCAAGTTCATGTCAGAGATCCTCGTCCTGGGCTTCCCCGATGAAGACGGCGAGGTCGTCCTGTTGCAGCCGGAACGCGCCGTACCCGACGGCGGGCGGATGTTCTAGCCACGGCCGGGTAGGCTGCTTATGCGGCCTAAATCGGCAAGCTAATTCGAACCCGTAAACCGCCGTTGGGCGAATCCGCCAGTTCGACGGTTCCTCCGTGGCTTTGGATGACGTCGCGCGCGATCGACAGACCGAGGCCGACACCGCCAGTACCCGGATTCCGCGACGCTTCGATCCTGAAGAAGGGCTTGAACACATCAGTCCGTTTGTCTTCCGGAATTCCGGGCCCGTCGTCGTCGACAAGTATTTCGACGGAGTCTGACCGTTCACCGGCGCGAACGGTCACATGTCCGGCATAGCGGATCGCGTTATCGATCAAATTCGTGATGCTGCGTTTGAACGCATTCACCCGCAACGGCATCTCGATCCGGCCCTCAGCGTGAAAATCGATGGCGCCGCCCTTGCGCCGCGCCTGCGTAACCACATCTTCGAGCAACGCCGTAAGGTTCGAAGACTGCGGCTGTTCCGTGCCCTCGCCGCGGGCAAATGCCAGATAGCCGTCAAGCATATGCTCCATTTCCTGGACGTCCGACTTTAATTCTCTTGCCGCAACATCATCACCGATCATTTCCAGCTCGAGCCTCATGCGAGTTAGCGGCGTCCTCAAATCGTGCGATACACCGGCGAGCATTTCCGTACGCTGGCCGATTTGCCGCAAGATCCGGTCCCGCATGGCGATGAACGCGGAGGCGGCCTGACGAACTTCGTTGGCCCCTTCCGGCTTGAAGTGGGATACGTCACGGCCCTTACCGAAGTTCTCTGCCGCCAGGGCCAATCTACGGATCGGTTTGACTTGGTTGCGCATGAAGATCGTCGCCACCGCGAAAAGGATAAGTGATGTTCCGACCATCCATATGACGAACACATATGCGGTGCTGCTGACCAATCGTTTTCGAGTTGTCACCACGTTTAAAACACCGTTCGGCAGTTGAACGTCAATGACGACATGACGGTCGACACTCTCATTGTCGATCCGATGCGGTTTTCCGATGTATTCCCGCAAGGCCCGCGACAACATCCGCTCCATCAAGCTCGTATAGGAAATCGGCGCATTGTCGAGAACCTCGTCGGGTCCGAAATCGATCTCCATCTGCATGTTCTGCGCCGCCACGTCGAAAATCCAATTATGGTTCTCCGATCCCGGGTGACGTCTCATCAGATTGATGACCGCGCCGATGTCGCCGGCGACGCCGCGCGCCAATCGCAGAGTCACCTTGTCCCAGTGGGTCTCGTAGAAGATCACCCCCGATACCACCTGAAGGATGACCAACGGCATGACGATGATCAGGAGTGAACGCCCAAGAAGGCTTTTCGGCAGGTAACGTTTGATCATGGATGCCACCTTTGAACACCCACTAGTCCGGCCTCAGGACGTATCCTTGACCGCGCACGGTCTGCAAATAACGCGGTAGCCGCGGATCATCCTCGATCTTCCGGCGCAATCGTGTGACCTGAACGTCGACGGCACGTCCGCCGCCGCTGGCGCCGGTCAAGTCGATCAGGACTTCGCGGCTCAAGACCTCACCGGGGTGAGAAGCCAGCGCGGACAAGAGCGCCGCCTCGATATCCGTTAAGTGGACCCGCTTACCGTCGATTTCCAGTTCGGCTCGGTCAGCCCGGAAGACGGCGTTACCGAGCGAGATGTCGCTGGGCGTCTCCTGGGGAATTGGCGTGCGCTTCAGGATGTTGTGTATACGCAAAAGCAGTTCTCTAGGTTCGAACGGTTTCGCGAGGTAATCATCGGCCCCACGTTCCAAACCGGTGATGCGGTCCTCGGGTTCGCTCATGGCTGTCAGCATCAGAATGGGAACTCTGCTGGTTCGACGAAGATCCTCGGCAAAGTCCAACCCCGATTCTCCAGGCATCATGAGATCGAGAACGATGATATCGAAACTCAGCCCTCGAAGCTTCGCTCGCGCGTCGGCAGCGTTGTTGGCACTGGCGACGACGAAGCCGTTCTCATTGAGGTACTTGGACAGCAGCTCGCGCAGGCGGTCGTCGTCGTCGACGACGAGGACATGCGGCAAGTCGGCACTCGATGCCATGGCGTCTTTCGATCCCCAGGCCTGTCACAACACTGGACCGGATCATAACATTCCTGGACGCCGGTGCCATGCCCACGCCGACGATCAACGAGAAAATCATGTCCATGTCAGCCCCTTTATTTTTCCCTTAATCGATTGCCGCGTTGTTGCGATCTACTTATATTTGCTGTGTCCTGAAAGGCGCCATGCGGTAGAAGGATCATCATGATGGAAACCGTTGTTCTTCCTGGGACCGGCGCGCAAACCGAGAGGAACGTCGCCGGCATTGCCGACCTGACCGGAGCCATCGATCGGCTGCGGCGCGAGAAGAATGCCGTCATCCTTGCTCACTACTACCAGGACGGTGAAATCCAGGATCTCGCCGATTTCGTCGGTGACTCGCTCGACCTGTCGAGGACCGCCGCCGCGACCGATGCGGATATGATCGTTTTCTGTGGCGTCCGCTTCATGGCGGAGGTGGCGAAAATCCTCAGCCCCGAGAAGACGGTCGTGCTTCCCGATGCCGACGCCGGCTGTTCTCTGGAAGAGGCCTGCCCGCCAGACCAGTTCGCCGCGTTCCGCGCCGCGCATCCTGATCACGTGTCGATCACCTATATCAACTGCTCGGCCGCCGTAAAGGCCCATTCCGACATTATCGTGACCTCCTCCAACGCCGCCCACATCATCAACCAGATTCCGCAGGACCAGCCGATCCTGTTTGCGCCGGACCGCCATCTGGGGGCTTGGTTGGCGCGCAGCACCGGCCGGGAGATGACGCTTTGGGACGGCACTTGTATCGTCCACGATCAATTTTCCGAACGTGAACTGGTCCGCCTCAAAGGCCAACATCAGTCGGCGCCTGTCGTCGCCCATCCCGAGTGCCATGACGGGATCATCCAACACGCCGACCATGTCGGCTCGACCCGATCGATCCTCAACTACGTCCTCGACAGCCCAGCCGATGAGTTCATCATCGCCACGGAACAGCACATCATCCACCAGATGGCGAAACAGGCGCCGGAGAAGTCGTTCATTCCCGCCCCCGGGGCCGACGGAAGTTGCAATTGCGCGAACTGCCCGTTCATGGAACTGAATACTCTCGAGAAACTCTACCTCTCCATGCTCAACGAAGCGCCGCGTATCGAGATCGATGAGGATCTGCGCATCAAGGCGCTAACACCATTGGAACGCATGCTGGAAATGTCGCCACCGGCACCGAGCGGACAGAACCGGGTCACGCAGGCCGCGGAGTAACCATGCCGGAATTCGGGCTTGATCCGGAGGCCATCGCCGCCGCCGTCGACAGTGCGTTGGCCGAAGACGTCGGCGACGGCGACGTCACGACGCGGGCCACGGTGCCGCCCGATGCGCGGCTCGACGCGCGGATGATGGCCCGCCAGGATCTGGTCGTTGCCGGCATGCCGGTGATGCGGGAAATCTTCCGGCGCCTGGCTCCCGAAGCGGTGATTTCCATCACTACGGACGATGGCGAAGCGGTCACCGCCGGCAGCGATATGGCGCGGATCGCCGGCAGGGCTGAAGCTCTCCTCACCGCCGAACGGTCGGCGTTGAACGCTGTACAGTTCCTGTCGGGAATCGCGACCCTGACCCGACGATATGCTGAGGCGATCGCGGGTACCGGCGCCGTTCTGCTGGACACGCGCAAGACCGTACCCGGCCTGCGGACCCTTTCCAAATATGCGGTCCGCTGTGGAGGCGGCACCAACCACCGCATGCGATTGGACGACGGCATCCTGATCAAGGACAACCATATCGCTGTCGCCGGCGGGATCACAGAATCGGTAACCCGGGCGCGGGCCGCGAACCCGCGGAACCTCAGCATTCAAGCTGAATGCGACACTCTGGAACAAGTCCGCGACGCCTTGGCCGCCGGCGCTGACCGGTTGCTCCTCGACAACATGCCGCCACAAACCTTGCGTCAAGCCGTCGAAATCGTCGGCGGCCGCATCCCCCTCGAGGCTTCGGGTGGCGTTTCCCTCGAAACCATCCGTTCCATCGCCGAAACCGGTGTCGATTTCGTCTCCGTCGGCGCCATCACCCAACGGGCTCCGGCCGTCGATATCGGGCTCGACTTCGTCTGGGAGTAAACCGCCCTGCCGCTGCGGGCCAGTTGCGCTTTCGGTACCATTGTATTCCGCCCCGATCTTCGTCGCGCACCCTGCGTATGATACCTGTCACGGCCATTATGGACCAATCGGTCCGCTAAGATCCTGATTCTCAGGGCAAATGCTTGCCCTGCTCTGGGAAACAAGGTACGACAGACGGGAGGTTCGGCTGGCACGAAACGATGCTGGCAAAAACGTTTGAATCTACCGGGGGAGTATAATGGCTCGCAATAAAATCGCGCTCATCGGCGCTGGCAACATCGGCGGCACGCTGGCCCATCTGGCCGGGCTCAAAGAACTGGGTGACGTCGTCTTGTTCGATATCGTCGACGGTATCCCACAAGGCAAGGCCTTGGATATCGCACAATCGTCCCCGGTCGAAGGGTTCGATTCGAACATGAAAGGCGCCAAGTCCTACGCGGCCATCCGCGGCGGCGACGTCATCATCGTCACGGCCGGCATCGCACGCAAGCCGGGTATGAACAGAGACGACCTCATCGGCATCAATACCAGTGTCATGCGTCAGGTCGGGGCCGGCATCAAGAAATACGCGCCCAACGCCTTCGTCATCTGCATCACCAACCCGCTCGACGTCATGGTCAAGGTTCTGCGAGATGCGTCGGGACTACCGACCCAGAAAGTCGTCGGCATGGCCGGCGTACTCGACTCGGCCCGGTTCCGCTACTTCCTCGCCGAGGAGTTCAACGTATCGGTAGAGGACGTCACCGCTTTCGTTCTCGGCGGGCACGGAGACACCATGGTGCCGTCGGTCCGCTACTCGACGGTCGCCGGTATTCCGCTTCCGGACCTGGTTAAGATGAAGTGGACGACCCAGAAACGCATCGACGAAATCGTCCAGCGCACGCGCATGGGCGGTGGTGAGATCGTCGGCCTGCTGAAGACCGGATCCGCCTACTACGCGCCAGCCAGCTCCGCCATCGCCATGGCCGATTCCTATCTCAAGGACAAGAAAAGGGTCCTTCCCTGCGCCGCCTACCTGAAGGGCGAATATGGTGTTAAGGGCCTTTACGTGGGCGTTCCCGTCGTCATCGGCGCCAAGGGCGTCGAACGGATCGTCGAGATCAAGCTGGATCGGACCGAAAAGTCGATGTTCAACAAATCGGTCGCCGCCGTGCGCGATCTGAACGACTTGGTCAAGAGACTCGATCGCGAGGCGGCGAAAAAGGCGGCTGCCGAAACGAAAAAGGCGCCGGCGAAAAAAGCGCCCGCCAAGAAACTGGCGGCACGAAAGAAGCCGCCCGCGAAAAAATAAGTGAACCGCGTCCGCCGGCCTTTTCATAGTGCCGGCGGATTGGTCTTAGGAGCCTAGAGGGGGTCTCATGAACATTCACGAGTACCAGGGAAAACAACTGCTATCCAAATACGGCGTCACCGTCCCCCGGGGTCATGTCGCCTATACGGTCGACGAGGCGGTGAAGGCCGCTGAGGATCTGGGAGGCGACGTATTCGTGGTCAAATCCCAGATTCATGCCGGAGGTCGCGGCGCCGGACGTTTTCAGGACAATCCGGACGGAAAGGGCGGGGTTCGCGTCGTCAAGACCGTCGAGGACGTCCGCATCAACACCGAAGAAATGCTCGGGCATGTTCTGGTCACCAAACAGACCGGCCCTGCCGGCAAGGAAGTCAAGCGCCTCTACATCGAAGAGGGCTGCGATATCGCCCGGGAGCTTTACCTGGGCATGCTGCTCGATCGCGAAACCTCGCGCCTAACGATGATGGCATCGACCGAAGGCGGCATGGAGATCGAGGAGGTCGCGGCCGCGACGCCGGAGAAGATCCTCAAGGTCGCCATCGACCCGGCGACCGGCATGTTGCCCTTCCATGCCCGCCAATTGGCTTACGGCCTCGGGCTCGAGGGTGACCAGGTGAAATCGGGCGTCAAATTCATGATGGCGCTATACAAGGCTTTCGTCGAACTCGACTGCACCATGGTCGAGATCAACCCGCTGGTCGTCACCGGCTCCGGCGACGTCATCGCGCTCGACGCCAAGGTCAACTTCGACGACAACGCGCTCTACCGGCACAAGGATGTCGAGGAGATGCGCGACGAGGACGAAGAGGACCCGGCCGAACTGGAAGCCGCGCAGCACGACCTCAACTACATCAAGCTCGACGGCAACATCGGCTGCATGGTCAACGGTGCTGGGCTGGCCATGGCGACCATGGACATCATCAAGCTGCACGGCGGCGATCCGGCCAACTTCCTCGACGTCGGCGGCGGCGCCACCCGGGAACGGGTCACCGTTGCTTTCAAGATCATTCTTTCCGACCCCAACGTCGAAGGCATCCTGGTCAACATCTTCGGCGGCATCATGCGCTGCGACGTCATCGCCGAAGGCGTTGTCGCGGCGGCCAAGGAGGTCAGCCTAAACGTCCCCCTTGTCGTCCGCCTCGAGGGAACCAACGTTGATAAGGGCAAGGAGATCTTGGCCAATTCCGGACTCCCGATCGTGTCCGCCGATGACCTCGGCGATGCCGCGGGCAAGGTCGTAAAAGCGGTGAAGGAGGCCGGATAAATGGCTGTACTCGTCAACAAGGACACTCGGGTCATTTGCCAGGGCTTTACCGGTGCTCAAGGGACATTCCATTCGGAACAAGCGATCGCCTACGGCACCAACATGGTCGGCGGCGTCACGCCAGGCAAAGGCGGTGAGACCCATCTCGACCTGCCGGTCTTCGACACGGTCAAGGACGCGGTCGAAAAGACCGGTGCCAACGCGACCGTCATCTACGTGCCGCCGCCGTTCGCGGCCGACGCCATTCTCGAAGCCATCGATGCTGAAATTCCGCTTGCCGTCTGCATTACGGAAGGCATTCCGGTGATGGACATGGTCGATGTGAAGCGCGCCCTGGAGGGCTCGTCGACGCGGCTCATCGGCCCCAACTGCCCCGGCATCATCACACCCGACGAATGCAAGATCGGCATCATGCCGGGACACATCCACCAACGCGGCAAGGTCGGCATCGTGTCCCGATCCGGCACTTTGACCTATGAAGCCGTGGCCCAGACATCGGTCCCCGGCCTCGGGCAGACGACCTGTATCGGCATCGGGGGTGATCCGGTCAACGGCACCAATTTCGTCGACTGCCTGGAGATGTTCGTCGAGGACGATGAAACGGAAGCCATTGTCATGATCGGCGAGATCGGCGGATCGGCGGAAGAGGATGGCGCCGCGTTCATCAAGGCTTCGGCCACCAAAAAACCCGTCGTCGGTTTTATCGCCGGCGTCACCGCACCGCCGGGCCGGCGCATGGGCCATGCAGGTGCCATCATCGCCGGCGGCAAGGGTGGTGCTCAAGATAAGATCGAGGCCCTGAAAGCGGCCGGTATCCACGTCGCCGATTCGCCCGCCGGAATCGGCACCAAGATGGCGGAGGTTTTTAAGGGATAGACCCTGCTGGGGTCGGTCATAGGCGCAACGTCTAGGGAGGACGCGCCGGCAACGGCGCGTTGCATGGGTGGATGAGCGAGCTCGACGCGACACAATTCCTCGATATCGTTGATAAACTCGTCCGAAAGAGTGTTTTGGGCGTCCGCTTCTATTAAGAGCGGACGTTTATTCGCCGCCACTGGCAGATGCTGCGGCGGTTTTTGGCTTTGGTTGACGGTTTCGCTGGTTGGGCATGGTTCAGGCGGCCTTCGGGACGGGCGGCGGCGGTTTCCAGGCATGCTTGGCGAGGCGTTTCAGGTTCTGGGCGGTGGCGGCGAGCAGGAACTCGTCGTTGGCGCCG
>Ga0209144_1000059_pt1 | contig 21225 bp, 19 predicted proteins | sample WorMettrBAHAMAS1_FD_187392 | JGI IMG/M metagenome (GOLD analysis project Ga0209144, IMG submission 187392) | Marine gutless worms symbiont microbial communities from Max Planck institute for Marine Microbiology, Germany - Inanidrilus... | ecosystem: Host-associated > Annelida > Digestive system...
GCGAAACCGCCAACCAAAGCCAAAAACCGCCGCAGCATCTGCCAGTGGCGGCGAATAAACGTCCGCTCTTAATAGAAGCGGACGCCCAAAACACTCTTTCGGACGAGTTTATCAACGATATCGGGGGTTCCAGGCCGACGTCAGCCGCCGGGAGGATATCGCGCGTTTCGTCGGTGAGGCGGCCGGAGCGGCCGGCCGGATCGACATCCTGGTCAACAACGCCGTCACCTCGACCAGCGCACCCTTTGACGACCTCACCGACGACGAATTCCGCTACCACATCGACGTCAAGCTGATGGCCTACATCCGCATCGCGCGGCTGGTCCTGCCGTTCCTGGCCAAACAAGGTGGCGGGCGCATCGTCAACATCGGCGGCATGACGGCGCGCATCGTCGCACCCTTGCGCATGACCAATGGGGTGACCAACGCCGGCGTCGCCAACTTCACCAAGCAGTTCGCCGGTTACGCCGCCCAATACAACGTCACGGTCAACTGCGTCCATCCGGGCTATACGGCGACTGAGCGGGTGACGCAGATCTTCGAACGTGAGGCGCAAGAGTTGGGCTTGGACCTCGACGCCGTCATCGCCAAACGTACGGGCGACATCCCCTTGGGCAAACTGATCCAGCCCGACGACATCGCCTCGGCGGCATTATTTTTCTGTTCACCGCTGGCCGACATGATCACCGGCCAGTCGATTGCCGTCGACGGCGGCTCCGGGGAAGCGGTGGTCTATTGACCCTCGGCGCGGCCGCCCGCCCTCAGAAATCCTTGCACAGCCTCAGCGAATCGTAGATCGCCGTATGGATGTTGCGCCCGGCGACGGCATCGCCGACCCGGGCGATCGAGGTGAGCCTTAGATTGAGCGTCGTCTTGACGCCCTTCTCGTAGAAGACCTTGTAGTAGGCCGGGTAGTTGAGGCCGCCGGTCTCCTGGCCGATGGCCCGGTCGGGCGTCACGATCTCGAGATTGCTGCCGGCCTTGGCGACGGCTTCGGCAACGCTGAGGGCCTGGTGCTGGCCGATGTCGTCGAACAGGATGACGTCGGCGGCCGGCGTCACCTGGCCGGTCAGGATGTCCCAGCCCGTGGTCGCCAGGTCCTCGCCGGCCTCTAGGAATTCCGTATTCGGCATGCCGCCGGTGGCGACGATGACGATGTCCGGGTTTTCGGCCAGCACGTCTTCCGCCTCGGCGAAGGTATTGAACCGCATGTCGACGCCAAGCGCCTCGACCTCGGAAGCCAGCCAATCGACGATGCCGATGATCTCCTTGCGCCGGTCGAGTCCGGCGGCGACGACGACCTGGCCGCCGGCCCGGTCGGCGGCCTCCATGAGAACCACGTCGTGTCCCCGCGATGCGGACACCCGCGCCGCCTCGAGGCCGGTGGCCGGGTTGTGGACGCAAAGCGCATCGCCGGCCTCGTACAAGCGGTCGATGCAATACCCGGCGCCGACGCAGGGGCGGATGCGCTCCTCCTCGCCGCGCATGAGCTTGGCGGCGATGTGCGGATCGGCCATATGGGCGCGGGTCATACCGACCATGTCCAGGTGCCCCTCGGCAATGGAATGGCGCGCCGTGGCGATCTCGTTGATGCGCGCCGCGTGGAAAACGGCGATGTCGTGCTCGGCCTTGACGGCGCTGGCGAGGGCCAGATGCGGTGCCGCCGGCGTCCCCATGTTGGGGATGACGTGGGAGAGCGCCTCGTCCGATTCGATATGGCCCTTGATGACGTTGATGAAGTCGATCATGCCGGTCGCCGCCAAACACCTGGCGATCTCGAAACCCTCGTCGCGGGTGATGCCGTTCTCCGCGTCCTCGTCGACGACCATGCGAATGCCGACGATGGTGTCGTCGCCGACTTTCCTACGAATGGACTCGAAGACCTCGAGGCCGAAGCGCATGCGGTTGTCCAAGGAACCGCCGTAGGCGTCCGTCCGCTGGTTGGCGCGGGGCGACCAGAAGGCATCGATCAGGTGCCCGTAGGCCTCGACCTCGACGCCGTCCATGCCGCCTTCCTTGCACCTTCGCGCCGCATCGCCGTAGGCCTTGACGACGCGGCGGATGTCCCAGTCCTCCATCTCCTTGGGGAATCCCCGGTGCGCCGGCTCGCGGACCAGGGACGGCGAGATGATCGGCAGCCAATCGCCCGTGTTCCAGACGGTGCGGCGCCCCAGGTGCGTGATCTGGCACATGACCGCGGCGCCGTGGGCATGGACGCCGTCGGCGAGTTTCTGCAGCCACGGGATGATGTCGTCGTTGCCGGCGTAGAGGTTGCCGAAGACGGCCGGCGTGTCGGGGGCGATGATGGTCGAACCGCCGATGACGGTGAGCGCGATGCCGCCCTTGGCCTTTTCCTCGTGATAGAGGCGATAGCGGTCCTTGGGCAGGCCGTCCTCCGAATAGGCGGGCTCGTGGGCCGTCGACATGATGCGGTTGCGCAGCTCCAGGTGTTTGAGCCGATAGGGCTGCAACAAAGGATCGGTGGCGGCCATGGTCCCTCCCTCGCGCCGGCGTTCCTTATTCTGTGGGCGCAGGAAGAAATCTACGCGGGGCGCCGGCAAGACGAAAAGCGCAAAAACGCTGTCAAATGTTCCGAAAACGAAGCCGAGAGGAGTGGATCAGGAGAGCGCCTGGCAAGCCGCCTGCACGCGCACACAGGCCTCCTTCAGTTCTTCCATGCCGGCCGCCGTCGACAGGCGGAAGTAGGGCGACAGGCCGAATGCCTCGCCGTGCACCCCGGCGACGCCGCCGTCTTCCATCAGGTAGACGACCACGTCCTTGTCGTTCTCCATAACCTTGCCCGAAGGCGTGCGCCGCCCGATCAGGGCCGAGCAATTGGGATAGACGTAGAAGGCGCCTTCCGGCGATCGGCAGGTGAGACCGGCGGCTTCGTTCAAGAGCTCGACGACGACGTCACGGCGTTGTTGGAACTCGGCCGTGCGCTCGCCGACGATCGACTGCGGGCCGGTCAGGGCCTCGATGGCGGCGGCCTGGGTGATCGAACAGGGGTTGCCCGTATTCTGGTTCTGCAGCTTGGTCATGCTGCGGATCAACTCGGCCGGACCGCCGGCGAAGCCCAGCCGCCAACCGGTCATGGAATAGGCCTTGGAGACGCCGTTGACGGTCAAGGTGCGATCGAAGAGCGCCGGTTCGACGGCGGCCATGGTGTGGAACGGCCGGCCGTCAAAGAGGATATGCTCATAGATATCGTCGGTCATCACGTGGACCTGCGTGTGATCCAGAAGAACGATAGCCAGCGCCGCCAGTTCGCTTTCCGTATAGGCGGAGCCGGACGGGTTGTTGGGCGAGTTGAGGATCAGCCACTTGGTCCTCTCGGTGATGGCCGCTTCCAGCTCATCCGGCTGCAGCTTGAAGCCGTGCTCCTCGGCGCATTCGACGACGACCGGCACGCCGCGGGCGAACTTGACGACGTCCGGATAGGCGACGAAGTAGGGCGCCGGGATGATCACCTCCTCACCGGGCTCCACGGTGGCGACGATGGCCGAGAAGATGACCTGCTTGCCGCCGGTGCCGGCGATGATCTGCTCGGGCGAATAGTCGAGGCCATTGTCGCGGCGGAACTTCTCGGCGATGGCCTCCTTCATGGCCACCGTGCCGGCGGTCGGCGTGTAGCCGGTCTCGTTTCTCTCCATGGCGCGGACCGCCGCCCGCTTGACGTTCTCAGGCGTCGGAAAATCCGGTTCGCCCTGGGCCAGGCGGATGATGTCGCGCCCCTCGGCGGCCAGCTCGCGGGCCCGTTGCGTGGCGACGGAACTGGCGGTCGGCTGGAAACGGTCCATACGGGCGGCGATAAACGGCATGATTATTACTCAATGGATCTCCTGCGGTGCCCGATCATCTTCCAGGAGACGATCTCGTCAACGATCGCGGGAAGATCGCGGATGCTGTCGATGACCCGGTCGGCCAGCGGCGTCAGGTGCTCTCGCCCGCCGGTCCCGGTGAGCACGCCGATAACCTGCCCGGCGCCAGCGTTTCGGCCCATCTCGAGATCGTGGACGTTATCGCCGACGACCATCACTTGCGCCGCGTTCAGACCAGTCGACGCGCAAAACCCGTTCACCATGCCGGGCCCCGGCTTGGCCCCATATCCGCTGTCGTAGCCGGCCAGGAAATCGAACAGCTCGACAACGCCGAACCCGGCCAGCGTCGCCACGGCGCCGGCTTCGCTGTCGCTGGTGGCGAGACCGAGACGAAGGCCGTTTCTGCTGAGATGGGACAGCACGTCGGCCATGCCTGGTACGGCGACGGCCGTCGCCTTGCCGCCCTCGATGAAAAGGGAGTCGATGAACCCGACCAGATCCAGTTGCCCATGATCCGGTGCCAACTCAGCCCATAGGGCGGCGATCTCCTCAGTGGTACCGGCGGCGAGCAGGCTTCCCGGCGCCACCGTGCCCTGCTGATCGCCCAATCCCCCGGCCGCCATTAGGCGCACCGCCAGATTGGCGTCGCCACCGGCCACGGCCAGCGCCGCCTCGAGGATCACCGGCACCCAGGTCGCGTTGAAGTCGAGGAGCGTGCCGTCCTTGTCGAAAAGTACTCCGCCAATGGTCATTCCTGCACCTCACGTTTCCGGCCGCTCCTCCGCAATCGGCGCAAAAGACCAGAAAACCGGATACCCAGCAACACCAAAGACGCACCTTTCATGACAACTTGCTGATATTGTTTGTTTTTATTTTTGATTCGTTAACCAATTAAAATTGACCGGGACGTGAACTTTGACCATATTGGTGCCGTCACAGGACTGAGGAATTGGCGCGATGCCGAAACTGGGAATGAGACCGATCCGCCGCCGCCAGCTGGTTGACGCAGCCATCGAGACGGTCGGCGAGATGGGTTTTACACAGGCCCCCGTATCGCGGATCGCGGCGCGGGCCGGCGTATCGCCGGGCATCGTCCATCATTACTTCAAGGATAAAACGACCTCCTGGAAGCGGCCATGAGCGATATGCTGGAACAGCTGCGTCAGGGTGTCGTCCACCGCCTTCGCCAGGCGCGAACCCCCGAACAACGTCTGGACGCCATCATCGACGGCAACTTCGCCAGCGAGCAGTTCGACCGTTCGGCGATCGCCGCTTGGCTCGCCTTCTGGGCCGAGGCGCCACACAATCCGGCCCTGGCGCGGCTTCGCCGTATCAACGCGTCTCGGCTTCATTCGAATTTGCGCCATGCCGTGAGATCCCTGTTCCCCGGGGAGGACCCCGACGAACTGGCGTCCGTACTCGCGGCGACGATCGACGGCCTGTGGTTGAATGCGGCTTTGTCTCCCGACGAAACCGACCGCGGAAAGTTGGCAGACAGCGCCAAGGCTTTCGCCAAACGGCTCGCCGATAGGGCAGAAAAGGATGACGCCAATGATCCAAAAGGAGGAGCTTTCGCATGGCAGGCCTGACCGAGTACGACTACATCATCGTCGGTGCCGGGTCGGCCGGGTGCGTGTTGGCCAACCGTCTGACCGAGGACGCCGATGTTTCGGTTTTGCTGATCGAAGCCGGGCCCATGGACCGCAGCATCTTCATCCAGATGCCATCGGCCTTCGCCTGGCCGTTGGCCGACGACAAGTACAACTGGTACTACGAGAGCGAACCGGAGCCGCACATGGACGGGCGGCGCATGTATTGCCCGCGCGGGCGCGTGCTCGGCGGCTCCAGCTCCATCAATGGCATGTGCTACGTGCGCGGCCACGCCTTGGATTACGATCGCTGGGCCGGCAACAGCCTGCCTTCTTGGTCCTATGCCCATTGCCTGCCCTATTTCCGCAGGGCCGAGACCTGGGAAAAAGGCGAGGACGACTATCGGGGCACTGAGGGCCCGCTCAACGTCACCGACGGGCCGTGCCGCAATCCCCTCTACGACGCCTTCATCGAGGCCGGCGTCCAGGCCGGGTATCCCAGGACCGTGGACATGAACGGCTTCCAGCAGGAAGGTTTCGGCCATATGCAGATGACCACGCATCGGGGCAAGCGCTGGAGTACGGCCAACGCCTACCTGAGACCGGTCCTCAAGCGGCCGAACCTGGACCTGCGCATCAAGACCCTGACCCGCAAAATCGTTATCGAAAACGGCCGCGCGGTCGGCGTCGAGACCACGCGAGGCGGCCACGCCGAAACGATCCGGGCGTCCCGCGAGGTCATCCTCGCCGGCGGCGCCATCAACTCGCCGCAGCTCCTCATGCTGTCCGGCATCGGCGACGCCGGGCAACTGCACGACAACGGCATCGGTGTCGTCCAAGATCTCAAGGGCGTCGGCGCCAACCTGCAGGACCATCTAGAGATCTACGTGCAGATGGCCTGCACCGAACCGATCACGCTCTATTCGGCAACCAAGCCCCTGAACAAGCTCCGAATCGGCATCGAATGGCTGCTCTTCGGCAGCGGCCTCGGCGCCACCAACCACTTCGAGGCCGGCGCCTTCATCCGCAGCGAAGCGGGCGTGCCGCATCCCGACCTGCAGTACCATTTCCTGCCCATGGCGGTATCCTACGACGGGACGTCGGCCGCCGAATGCCATGGCTTCCAGGCCCACGTCGGGCCGATGCGAACGGAGAGCCGCGGGCGGCTATCGCTGCGCTCGAACGATCCCGGCGACCACCCGTCGATCCTCTTTAATTACATGTCGACGGAGGCCGACAAGCGCGAGATGCGGGCCGCCGTGCGCCTGACCCGCGAGGTCTTCGCCCAGAAGGCCTTCGACCGGTTCCGCGGACCCGAACTGGCGCCGGGGCCGGATGCGACCAGCGATGGTGCCATCGATGCCTTCGTCCGGGCTAAGGGCGAGAGCGCCTACCACCCCTGCGGCACCTGCAAGATGGGCGTAGCCGAGGATGGCGACGCCGTGGTCGACGAAGCGCTCCGGGTTCACGGCATCGACGGGCTACGGGTCGTCGATGCCTCGGTCATGCCGTCCATCGTTAGCGGCAACCTCAACGCACCGACCATCATGATCGCCGAAAAAGCGGCCGATGACATCCGCAGCCGAACTCCACTGCCGCCATCCGACGCGCCGGTCTACGAACCCGAAAACTGGCGCTTAAACCAACGGTAAGTGACCGGTTACGATGCTTGTTCGGGGTCGCGAAAAAAAATCGAAAAAAGTTGATGGGCGTGACGGCCGTCACAGCTATTCACATAGGTCTGTGAGAGGATGATTATGCGGTTGGGATATCCCCTCTCTCCCCTCCCCTCTCTCAATCCCAACCGCATCCCTGTCAAACTCGCCGGGCCTTCCCAAGGCCCGGCTTCTTTCTTTGCGGGTAGATTTTGGGTTAGAAGGCCGGGCCGAAGATCTCGCCGGTGATCGAGCGGTACCACTTGACGCCGTCCTCGGCCGTCTGGCGCCGCACGGCATCGTCCTCGCCGGGATCGCTGGAATAGCCTTTGACTCCGGTGATGCGGCCATCCTTGGCGACATACTCGCCGCCGACCTTGAGGCCGTGGCCTTCGTCGATCAGGAAATAGCAGTCGTTGTCGTAGGCCGGAACCGGTGCTGCCTCGCCTGAAACCATGGCCATGACCGCGGCCGCACAAACCTTGGCCTGACTGTTGGCCGCATGACCCGATTTCGACATATCGCCGGCGTCGATGGCGTCGCCGATGATGTGAACACCCGGTACCAGGGTTGACTCCAAGGTCAGCGGGTCGACCGGGCACCAGCCGCTCTCATCAGTCAAACCGGAATTGACGGCGAGGTCGCCGGCCCGTTGCGGCGGAATGACGTTGGCGAGATCGGCTTCGAAGGTTTCATCTTCGGTAACCAGCGCCCCGGTGGCGGGATCGATACCGGTGACCCGGCCGCCGAAATCGGCGGACACCCATTCGATCATCTCCCCGTAACGGGTTTCCCATTCCGGGATCATGCGGTCCATGAGCGGAAACTCGACCTTCGAATCGAGGATCAGCACCTTGGCCTCCGGATTGTTCCGTTTCAGGTAGAGCGCCATCATGGACGCCCGCTCGTAGGGCGCCGGGGTACACCGGTAGGGGCGCTCGGGCGCGGTGACGGCGACCGTTCCGCCCGGCGGCAAGGCGTCGAGCCGCGCCTTCAGGTCATAGACCTCGGAGCCCAATTTGTAGGCGTGCGGGAAGCGCGTGACCGTTTCCGGACCGAGGCCGTCGATCGCCTCGAACCGGAAATCGATGCCGGGCGCGGCGACGGCACGGTCGAAGGCGACCCGCCGGCCGTCCGTAAGAACGACCTCGCGCTTGGCGCCGTCGATCGCCTCGGCCCGCGCGTTGACAACCTCGATCCCGCCGGACGACAGGCGATCCAGCCGAAAGTCCAGGCTTTCGCGTTCGCCGATGCCGGCGAGAAACCGGTTCGAACCGAACAGCGCCGAATAGACCGGGTTGGCTTCGATCAAGATGACGTTGAGCCCGTCGCCGACCGCCAATCGCCGCGCGACGCTGGCCCCGGCCGCCCCGCCGCCGACGACCAAGATCCGTGGCCTCTCGGCGGCAACGGCGGCGGGAACCACTGCCGCCAGTCCGGCTCCCAATGTTAATCTCGCCAAAGCGCGCCGCGTCATCTTCGCCATAACAGGCTCCTCGGTTGCCGTGAAATTTGCCCTGACACTTTCATGATTTCGAATGCGTGGGATGTCAACTCCGGACTGGGTTCCCGCATGGCTTGGCCCATCGCCGGTCCCGACGGTCCGGCACCACCGCGACCGGGACTGGGGCATCGCTTGCCACAAAACGACACCGGTCTTAGGCTGTGGCCTCACGCGGCAACAACCGCAAGGGCCGGATTTACGTAGTGAAACCGCCGAAGATAACGCAATCGGCTTCTTCATCCCGGCTCTTGGCGGACCCGGTGATACTGACCAGCGCCCTCGATCACCTGGATCAAGGCGTCAGTGTTCTCGACGGTGACCTGCGCCTGGTCCTAATCAACCGGCGTTTCATGGAGCTGCTCGATTTCCCGCCGGACGTCATCGGTGTCGGTACGTTGCTTGAGGACGTCTTTCGCTTCAACGCCAAAAGGGGTGAATACGGCGACGGCGAGGTGGAGTCCCAGGTCCGGGAACGCATGGAATTGGCCCGCAGACGTGAACCGCACCGGTTCGAACGTGTGCGGCCCGACGGTGTCGTTATCGAGATCGTCGGCAACCCGCTGCCCGACGGTGGCTTCGTTACCACCTATACCGACATCACCGAGAAAACGCGTTCCGAGGAACAATTGCGCGAGCGCACGGAACTGCTTAGGAACGTTCTTGACCACTCGCCGGCGATCATCGCGGTGCGCGACCGTGAGGGCCGTTTTCAACTCGTCAACCGGGCCTACGAAGAGATGTTCGGGGTCAGCGGCGACGACTTGAAGGGCAAGACCTTCCGGGATTTGATGCCCGATGATTTCGCCGAAGATCTCGCCTCCTATGACCGCCATGTCATGGAAACCGGGGAACCGATGATCCATGAACATTCTGCAGCCCTGAAGAACGGCGGCGATATGCTGTTTTCCGTTCGGTTCCCGATCCGCGACGCCGACGGCAATGTATCGGGCGTCGGCCCCATCGCAACGGACATCAGCGAGATCAAGTGGGCCGAAAAGGCCCTCAAGGAAAGCGAGACCCGATACCAGCACGCCGTGCATCAGGCCGGCATCTGGGACTGGAACGCCGTTGAAGGCGAAGTCTACTTCTCGCCCCGTTTCGAGGAAATGCTCGGATACGAAGAGGGCGAGTTCACGGCGTTGACCGGCAACTCGGTCGTCAGCGTCCTTCACCCTGACGACGCCGATCGTTATTTCGAGGAACTTCGCCAACATCTGCGCACACCGGACGCCGCCTATGACAGCGAGTTTCGCCTGCGCAACAAGAACGGCTCCTACCGCTGGTACCATGCCCGCGGTCGGAGTTTCCGCGACGAGGCGGGCACCGTCGTCAGGATGTCGGGATTGATCACGGACATCACGGAGCGGCGAAAAGCCGAACACGAGTTGGTTCTGGCCAAAGAACGGGCCGAGTATGCCAATCGTACCAAGACCGAGTTCCTGGCCCACATGAGTCATGAACTGAGGACACCACTCAATTCCATCATCGGATTTTCGCAACTGATGACCGGTGAAGTCGCGGGTGAATTATCGGACTCCTACAAGGAGTACGCCGCTTTGATCGAAAACGCTGGAGGCCACCTCCTGAACGTGATCAGCGACGTGCTCGACGTATCGAAGATCGAGTTCGGTAACCTGGAACTTGTCGAAGAGACTATCGATCTCGCTGATTTGATCCGCGGCGTCGCCGCACTGCTCAACGACATGGCCGCCCAACGCAGCGTCAGCCTTTCCGTCAAGCAAGGGACTCAGACCGTTCCCGCATTGCGCGCCGACCCATTGCGCTGCCGGCAAATCATCATCAACCTCGTCAGCAATGCGATCAAATTCTCGCCGGGCGGCGACGTCGTCATCGATGCCTGGTTCGATGGCGGCTGGACGCTCGTTTCCGTTGCCGATACCGGGATCGGGATCGCGCCCGCGGACATCGACCGGGTCCTCGAGCCGTTCAGCCAGATTCGCGGCAGCCATCAACAGGCGGGGGAAGGGACCGGATTGGGTTTGCACCTGTCGAAACGGTTGACGGAGCTCCACGGCGGATCGCTCGAGATCGAGAGTCAACTGAATGTCGGGACGACGGTGATTATCCGTTTTCCGCCCGAACGGACCATTGTGGAAACCGAAACCGAAACCGGGTGATCACGCGGTTGCAATCAGGGACGGCAGGCGAACATGAAAACACTTCTGCTACTAAGGCACGCCAAATCGAGCTGGAAAGACCCGACACTCCGGGATTTCGATCGGCCACTCAACAAACGTGGCAAAGCGGCCTGCAGGATCATGGCCCGCTATTTTACGGACGAGGAAATTCGACCCGACCTCGTCATCTGTTCCGGCGCCGAGCGCGCCCAGGCAACGCTGCACGGTATTCTGGATGCCCTTGATCCCGAGGTGACCCTTTCCATTGAAGGTGGCCTTTACCATGCCTCCACCGGCACCTTGCTCAGCCGTCTGCAGGAGGTCCCGGATGACGTCGATACGGTGATGATGATCGGCCACAACCCGGCCACGGAAGACTTTGCCGATGCCCTCGCCGATGGCACCATGGCGGCAATCGAGGACGACATGCGAGCCAAGTTTCCAACCGCCGCCATGGCCACGTTGATGGCGCCGATCGACAGCTGGGCCGATGCTGCGCTCGGCGGGTTCCGTCTGGTATCCTTCGTTCGCCCGCGGGACGTCGAAACCCACTAGCCGCTCCGGTGGGTGTGGACGCTCAAGGCGGCGAACCGCTCGCGATCTCTTCGAGTAGCGCTTCAATATCTTCGGTGTCCGCCTCTCCGGGACACAGAGCCTCCAGGCGCCGGAGGCTGGTTGCGATCCAATCCCTCTTTTCGGCCAAGTCGCGGAAATGCAGGTCACACCCGGCAACCTGCGGCGGATAGGTCCTCAGCTCGTCGTAGACCTGCCGCTTGTCTTCTTCAAGGCGCCCCTTGGTGAGACGCCAGCGGTTTTCGATCGATTTTTTTGGCATCCAATCCCGGTCCGCGATCCATTGACGACCTCCGCAACTCCCGGCGGAACCGAGTGTACCACAGCGGCGGCGGCGAGGGTTGTCCGACGCCGTTTTACCCAATCTCCACCCACTGGCCGGTTTCCGCCAACCGGAACAGCGCGTCGACGACCCGCATGTTGGCGACCGAGTCCTCGAGCGGGAACTCGCATTCGTCTTCGCCGCGCAGGATCCGTGCAAAGGCCTCACCCTGTAATCGGTACTGGTCGCAGACCTCGAAGGTCTCCGTTTTCGCCGAGCCGCCACCGAGGACCGATCCATCGTCGGTGAACAGTAGGGTCGGCGCGTCGGGCGGCGCGTTGAAGGGGATTTGTATCTCGATCCGCCCGCGCGTTCCCAAGACCTGGACCCGTTGATAGGGGACCATTTGCGTGGAGCACACGAAGGTCGCGTGCGCGCCGCCATAATCAAGGATGACCGAGGCCAGACGATCCGTGCCGAAGTTCGGGTCCCGCTCCAAGGCCGCGACCCCGCGGCGCGGCTCCCGTTCGAACAGAAACCGGGAAACGACGATCGGATAGACACCGATGTCGTAGAGACCACCACCGCCGTTCGCCTTGATGTTGCGGATGTTATCCGGGTTGTCGTTGAAATAGGAAAACACCGCGTGAACGCTGAGAAGGGTGCCGAGAGCGCCTGAGCGCAGCAGGTCGCGCGCCCGCAGCCATTGCGGATGATGGCGCACCATGAAGGCCTCGACGATGGTCACGCCGTTGGCGTCGCGGGCCTCGAGGAGCGTCTTCGCCTCACCGGTATCGAGCCCGATCGGTTTCTCGCACAGCACGTGCTTGCCGGCCTTCGCCGCCTCGATGCTCAACGGCACATGGAGGTCGTTGGGCAGCGGGTTGTAGATGGCGTCCACCTCCGGATCGTCGAAAAGCTCCTGATAGCTTCCGTAACGCCGCGCGATCCCCAGCTTGTCGGCGGCGGCATTGGCCTTGGCCAGATCACGTGACGCGATCGCGACAATCGCGCAATCAGGGCTTTCGGCCATGGCGGGTAAGACCTTTTCCAGGCCGATTTTCGCCGTGCTCAACACACCCCAGCGAATCGGTTCCATTTTCACATCTCCTCGTTACGGATCAGGGCAGGTTCTCGCGCAGGAAGATCTCGACGTGGGGCCGCCGCGGACGTGGGGCGTTGGCGCCTTTGGTATGGAATTCGAGCAGAACCCGAGCGGCTTCGCGGGCCTGGAAACCGGGCGCCTGGTCGATCACCGCGTCCAGGGTTCCGTCGACCAGGAACTCCCGGGTAAAACGCGTCAATTCGTGACCGATGCAGACGATTTCCTTGGCGCGTCCCAATTCCTGCAGGGCCCGGGCATTTCCGCGGATGCCGCCGCCGACATTGTAGATGCCGAGAATTTCCGGGTGCTGCTCGAGCAAGGTCTTGGTGAAACGATAGGCTTCTTCGTGGTCGTCGAGCGTCGGATGTTTGAACGCGACCGTCAGGCCCGGAAACAGTTCGCGCAGGACATCGCGGAAACCGATGTCGCGCTCCTGATGATCCCGGTACGACAGGTTCAAGCTGCCTTCGAAGAGCGCGATCTTCCCTTCACGCCCGGCGAGGAGCCGGCCCATCAGGTAGCCGGCGGTGCGCCCCGCCGCCCGGTTGTCGAGACCGACGTATCCCACAGTGTTCTGGGTGGTCAGATTGGCGACCAGGGTGACCACGGGAACGCCGTCATGGAAGCACGCCGTCACCGCCTCGCGAACCAGCGGATGTTCCAAGGCGACGATGGCCAAGCCGTCGGAGGTGGCACCCAGGCGGTGAATGGTTTCGGCCAGGACGTCGGCGTTGAAACCCTCGATCAAATGGCAATGGATATCGGCGCCCTGATCGGCAAGTTCGGCGCCGGCGGCCCGGGCACCGTCCGCCACCAACTGCCAGAACGTGTTGGGCCCACCCGGCAGTATGTAGTCGAACCGCCGTTTGACGGCTTCGGAGCCGACCGCTTTGCCCGGCTGCCCTTGCAGGCTTTGCACGGCATCCCAAACGCGCCGTTGGGTATACGGACTGACTCCGGGGCGCGCGTTCAAGACCCTGTCGACCGTCGCAATGCTGACATCGGCGGCCTCCGCGATCTCGGCGTGACGGGCTTTCCTGCGAACCAAGGTTGAGACTCTCCGAGGGATGTTTTATTGCCCTCAATAAAAACATCATTTTGATTGGTTTGTCAAAAATTATTGTTATCGCCCAAGCCAGGGAGATAAGGCGAAAGATAAAATTATGTCGTGTATTGAAATATTAGGTTTTTTCCCCAAAATGCGCCGTTCCGACCGGTAGCCGACCGAACAAAGAGAATCTGATTGACAACCCCATCATTTCCCATCATCATCACATCATCAAAACAATCAAAAGCCCTCAACGGGCACAGAATAACCAACAACGATGGCGGCACTTCATCCCGCACCCATAGGGAGTTCCCAATGTATCTGGGAATCGATATCGGCACGTCAGGCGTCAAAGCCGTCCTTTGCGGAGGCGATGACGGCGACACGGTGATCAGCCAGGCGACCGGCTCGCTGACCGTATCACGGCCGCATCCCCTGTGGTCGGAACAGGACCCGAAGGCGTGGTGGGTGGCGACCAACGAGGCCATCGCCGGCATTCGCGCAGAACACGGCGATGCCCTGTCGGCGGTGCGGGCCGTCGGTCTTTCGGGACAGATGCACGGCGCCACGCTTATCGATGCCTCGGGTGCGGTCCTGCGCCCAGCCATCCTGTGGAACGACGGACGCAGCGAGGCCCAATGCGCGGTACTGGAGCGGCGCCAGCCGCAAACCCGGACCATTACCGGCAACGTTGCCATGCCGGGGTTTACGGCGCCGAAGCTCCTGTGGGTCGCGGAAAACGAGCCCGATCTATTCGGCCGTATCGATAAGGTCCTGCTACCCAAGGATTACATCCGCTGGCTCATGACCGGCGCCTTCGTTTCCGAAATGTCGGACGCGGCCGGCACCTTGTGGCTCGATGTCGCGGCCAGGGACTGGTCGGACGCGATGCTCGAAGCGACCGGCCTGACCCGCGCCCACATGCCGTCGCTGGTCGAAGGCAGTGCTCCGTCCGGCCATCTCAAGGCGGACGTGGCCGAGGCTTGGGGCGTGCCGGCCGGCATTCCGGTTGCCGGCGGTGCCGGAGACAACGCGGCGGGAGCCGCCGGCATCGGCGCCATCGTGCCGGGCCGTGCGTTCCTGTCGCTCGGCACATCGGGCGTCTATTTCCTGACCAACGACCGCTTCTCGCCCAACCCGGAACAGGGCGTGCACGCCTTCTGCCACTGCCTGCCCGGCACCTGGCACCAGATGAGCGTTATCCTGAGCGCCGCCAGCTGCCTCGAGTGGGTCGCCAGAATGACCGGATTCGAAAGCGAGGCGGCGGCCTTGACGGCGGTCGAAAAGCAAACGGACGGTCCTTGCAATGAGATCTTCCTGCCGTACCTTTCCGGCGAACGCACGCCGCACAACGACCCCAATGCCAAGGGCGTGTTTTTCGGCCTGACCCACGGGACCGACCGGCATCATCTCGTTCGCGCCGTTCTCGAAGGCGTCGCATTCGCCTTTGCCGACGGTCAGGATGCGTTAATCGCTGCCGGCGCCGAGATCGACACCGTATCGGTCATCGGCGGCGGCGCCCGAAGCCGTTTCTGGGGCGGAATCCTGGCCAGCGTCCTCGCCCGGCCGCTGACCTATCACACAGGCGGCGAATTGGGACCGGCCTTTGGCGCCGCCCGCCTGGCCCGTCTCGCCGACATCGCCGAGGACCCGCGAGACGTCTGCCTTCCGCCGCCCGTATCCGAGATCGTCGAACCCGATGCTGCCCTTGTCGAGGCCTACGGCGACGGCCGGCGACAGTTCGATGCCCTTTATCCCTTGTTGAAAAAGACGTTCGCCGAGCCTTGACCGGCCGCGGATGCAGAATGTCCCGGAGGACCCATGGGCGATTTCTTCACCACCGTCGACAAGATTTCTTACGAAGGAACGGAGTCGGACAATCCGCTGGCCTTCCGCTGGTACGACAAGGACCGTGAGGTGCTCGGCAAGCGGATGGAGGACCATCTCCGTTTCGCCGTCTGTTATTGGCATACCTTCTGTTGGCCCGGCGGCGATCCCTTCGGCGGACCGTGCATCGACCGGCCCTGGTTCGGCGGCGATGCCGACGACGCCATGGCGCTCGCCAACCTAAAACTCGATGTTGCCTTCGAGTTCTTCGAAAAGTTGGGCGTGCCCTTCTTCTGCTTTCACGACCGCGATGCGGCTCCCGAAGGCTCGACGCTGGCCGAAAGCAACGCCAACCTCGAGGCCATCGCCGAGAGGATGGAAGCGGCCATGGAGCGGACCGGCCTCAAGTTGCTGTGGGGCACAGCCAATCTATTCAGCCACCGGCGCTACATGGGCGGTGCGGCCACCAATCCGGACCCGGAGGTATTCGCCTACGCGGCCGGCCAGGTCCGCCAGATCATGGACATCACGCACCGGCTCGGCGGCGTCAACTACGTGCTGTGGGGCGGCCGTGAGGGCTATGAGACCCTGCTCAACACCGACATGGGCCGCGAGGCCGACCAGCTCGGCCGGTTCATGAATTTGGTCGTCGAGCACAAACACAAGATCGGCTTCGAGGGCACCATCCTGATCGAGCCGAAACCCCAGGAACCGACCAAGCACCAGTACGATTACGACAGCCAGAGCGTCCATGCGTTCCTGTTGAAGTACGGCCTGGAAGACGAGATCCGCGTCAACATCGAGGCCAACCACGCGACCCTGGCCGGGCACAGTTTCGAGCATGAACTGGCCTATGCGACTGCCAACGGGATATTCGGCAGCGTCGACATCAACCGGGGCGATCCGCAACTGGGTTGGGACACCGATCAGTTCCCGAATAACGTTCCCGAAGTGGCGATGGCTCTTTGTATTATTCTCCGAGCCGGCGGCTTTTCGACGGGGGGATTGAACTTCGACGCCAAGATCAGACGCCAATCATTTGAAGCGGACGACCTGTTCCACGCCCATATCGGCGGCATGGACACCTGTGCCCGCGCGCTCCTGATCGCCGCCGACATGTTGGAGGACGGCAAGCTGCAAACTTTCGTTTCCGACCGCTACGCCGGATGGGACGGCGGGCTCGGCAAGGACATCCTGGGCGGTGGGCTGTCACTGGCCGACCTTTCGGAGCGCGTCGTTGATGGCGCCATCGAACCCAAACCGCGTTCGGGCCGCCAGGAGATGCTGGAGAACCTGGTCAATCGGTACCTGTAGGATGACGCTCACCCGATCACTCCCCTTCGCGCTTATGGCGCTAACCGTCCCGGTTCTCGGCGTTTCGGCGTCGGAACCGTCGCCGGTGATCGGGCCGGTGATAGGGGACGAACGGGTGCTCGTCCGCCACATAGCCGAGGCCGAGGCGGCGGCCATGCCCATCGCCGCACTGTCTGCCCGCGGCAAGCGCTTGTTCGAGGCTCGGTTCACCACACTCGACGGGGCCGGGCGCCCGGCGGCGACCCAATCGGATGTTCCGGTCAAGCGCCGTCCGGGCGAGACCCCGGCCTTTTTCCGCACCTCCGGTCCGGAGGCCAATTCCTGCGCCGGCTGCCATAACCAGCCGGCCGTCGGCGGTGCCGGCGATTTCGTCACCAACGTCTTCGCTTCCGAAGGTGTCAACGATCCCGACTTCGACTCCCTCGACCCGCAGTTCTCCGGCGAACGCGGCACGCCGCCCGTTCACGGCGCCGGTCTCATCGAGTTGCTGGCCCGCGAGATGACGCGCGATCTGCAAACCCAACGCGATGCCGCGCGGCGCGAGGCCGAGCGGACCGGTGAGACGGTCCGGGCCGAACTGGTCAGCAAGGGCGTTTCCTTCGGTCATCTCACCATCGATGCCGACGGTTTCGTCAAGACCGGCGAGATCGAGGGGATCGACCAGGACCTCATCGTCCGCCCGTTCAGCCAGAAGGGTGTCGTCGCCAGCCTGCGTCAGTTCACCATCAACGCCATGAACACCCATCACGGCATGCAGGCCAGCGAGCGGTTCGGGGAACGCTGGACGGACCAAGCGGATTTCGACGAGGACGGCGTCACCGACGAATTGACCCCGGGCGACATCTCGGCGCTGGTCGCCTTCCAAGCGACGCTTCCCATGCCGGGCCGAACCTTGCCCGACCATCCGGTGCTCCGCGACGCCGTCGAACGGGGTGCACGGGTCTTCGAGGAGGTCGGATGCGCAGATTGCCACCGCCCCCATCTGCCGCTGGACTCGCTCGCCTTCCATGAGCCCGGCCCGGTCAATTCGGCCGGCACCCTGCGGCCCGAGGAAACGACCGCGGCTTTCTCCTTCAGTCTCGACGGAACCGACCTTCGGCGCGACGACGCCGGACGCTGGCTGGTGCCGTTGTTCTCCGACCTCAAGCGCCATCGCATCGCCGATGACGAACGCCCGCATTTCGCCAATGAAATGCTCGCCCAGCGCTTCGTCGGGCGCGACGTGTTCCTGACCAGCCGCCTGAGGGGTGTCGGCAGCACCGCGCCTTACGGTCACCGCGGCGACGTAACCACGCTCGCCGAAGCCATCGCCCACCACGGTGCCGAGGGCAGCGAGTCTCGGGCCGCCTACGAAGCACGGCCTGCCGAAGACCGGGCCGCCGTCATCGAGTTCCTGAAGAGCTTGACGATCTCACCGGGGGGCGGGGCATGAGACGCCATATCCTCGCTGCCGCCATTCTCGTCGCCGGATCGGCTGCCGCCGGCGCCGTCGAGCCGCCCCTATTCGTCGACGAGACCACTGTTTCCGGCGTCGAGCACACCTACACGGGCGGTTGGGAGTATTTCGTCGGTGGAGGTGCGGCGGTTTTCGACTGCAACGGCGATGCCTATCCGGACCTCTTCCTGGCCGGTGGATCGAGTCCATCGCGCCTCCTGGTCAACGGATCAGAGAAGGGCGGGGCCGTCCGCTTCCGCCCGGCATCCGGTCTGCCCGACGGCCTCGACAACGTCCTCGGCGCCTATCCGCTCGACGTCGACGGTGACGGCCGGCTCGACCTCGCCGTCCTGCGGCTCGGGGAAAACCATGTTTACCGGGGCGAAGGCGGCTGCCGGTTTTCACTAGCCAACGATGCCTGGAGTTTCGATGGCGGCAACGCCTGGAGCACCGCCTTCTCGGCGACCTGGGAAAAAGACCGGGACTGGCCGACCGTGGCCGTCGGCAACTACGTCGACCGCGACAAGCCGGGCTCGCCTTGGGGGACCTGCGCCGAGAACCGGCTCTACCGGCCGGTCGGTCGCGACAACGGATTTAGCGCGCCGGCCGCTCTGGAACCCGGATACTGCTCGCTTTCCGTCCTGTTCAGCGATTGGAACCGGTCCGGTGCCCAGGCCTTGCGGATCAGCAACGACCGGCAATACTACCGCGGCGGACAGGAACAGCTGTGGACCCTCGCCGGCGGCAAACCCCGCCTGTTCACCAAACGCGAGGGTTGGCGGAAACTGAAGATCTGGGGCATGGGGATCGCCAGCCGCGACCTCACCGGTGACGGCTATCCGGAGAATTTCCTGACCAGTATGGGTGACCAGAAACTGCGGTCGCTCGACGGCCCGCCGAGACGGCCGTCCTATCGCGACCTAGCACACAAATCGGGAGTCACCGCTCATCGCCCCCATACGGGCAATGACGTATTGCCGTCGACCGGTTGGCACGCCCAATTCGATGACGTCAACAACGACGGTTTCGTTGATCTCTTTGTCGCCAAGGGCAACGTCGAGGCCATGCAGGATTTCGCCCAACGCGACCCCAACAACCTGTTGCTCGGCAAGCCGGACGGCACCTTCCGGGAAGCGGCGAGCGAAGCGGGTGTCGACAGCACCTCGAAAAGCCGGGGCAGCGCGCTTGCCGATTTCAACCTGGACGGCCTCCTTGACCTCATCGTCGTCAATCGTGCGGCCCCGGCCCAGGTCTGGCGCAACGCCGGGTTCGGCACGGCCGGGCGCCTCGGACCGGCGGGCAACTGGGTGGCCCTGAAGGTCGAACAGCCGGGCACCAATCGAAATGCCGTCGGCGTCTGGATCGAGGTCCGTGTTGCCGACCGAACGCAACGCAAGGAAATCACCGTCGGCGGCGGACATGGTGGTTGGCGTCAGCTGGTCCAACTTCCAGGAGGAACGCTGGAAAACCGACGAAGCCGCCATGAAATCAGCGCTCGATGCCGGCGGCGCCAAGTACATCAGCGCCGACGCCGGCGGCTCGGCCGAGAAACAGCTGGCCGACATCGAAAGCCTGATTGCCCGCGGGGCGAACGCGATCATCGTCCTCGCTTGGGACTCGGGCGCCGTGCTTCCGGCCGTCGGCAAGGCCCAAGCAGAAGGCATTCCGGTTCTCAGTTACGACCGCTTGATCGAAGCGCCGGGCGTCTTCTACCTGACCTTCGACAACGTCGAAGTCGGCCGCATGCAGGCCCGCGAGGTCTTCAAGGCGCAACCGAAGGGCAATTACGCTTTCATCAAGGGCGCCTCCACGGACCCCAACGCCGACTTCCTACACGGCGGTCAGCTCGAGGTCCTGAAAGCTGCCATCGACAAAGGCGACATCAAGGTCGTCGGCGAACAGTACACGGACGGCTGAAAGCCTGAGAACGCGCAGCGCAACATGGAACAGATCCTGACCGCCAACAACAACAAGGTCGACGCGGTCGTCGCCTCCAATGACGGCACCGCCGGCGGCGTCGTCGCGGCGCTCACCGCGCAAGGCATGGAAGGCATCCCGGTGTCCGGCCAGGACGGCGACCATGCGGCGCTCAACCGCGTCGCGCGGGGCTGGCAGACGGTCAGTGTCTGGAAAGACGCCCGGGCGCTCGGCAAGGCGGCCGGCGAAGTGGCGGTTCAGTTGGCCAAGGGGACCATGGGCTCGAAAGTGAAGGGCGCCATCAAGTGGAGCGGCGGCGCCAAGGGCGTCGAGATGGACGCCATCTTACTGGCGCCGGTTCCGGTTACCCATGACAACCTCAATGTGGTCATTGACGCCGGTTGGGTGTCGAAGGCCGTCGTCTGCCAGGGCGTCACCAAAAACGTACCGGCAGCGTGTAAGTAATCTCCCTGTATCGGGCGGCACGGGTTGTGTGCCGCCCGATTTTCTTTAAAGTCTTTTGACTCCTTAACCAGTTGAAGTTGATTTGCCGATCATGAGCGAGACATCAAACAACGGAAACGCTTTGACGCGCTTCCTTCGAGCCAGCGAAATCGACGTCCGGATGTTCGCCATGGTGGCGATCCTGGCCATTGTTTGGCTGGTCTTGAGCTTCCTCACGGACGGCATATTCCTGACCGCTCGGAACCTCTACAACCTGGCTGTCCAGAGCTCCGTCGTCGGCATCATGGCGACCGGCATGGTCCTGGTCATCGTCGCCCGGCACATCGACCTGTCGGTCGGTTCCGTAATGGGCTTCACGGGCATGGTCATCGCCTGGCTGCAGGTCGATGTCTTTCCCTTGGGCGTCGTCTGGAACTGGCCGACGACAATCCTGATCGGCGTGGCGCTCGGCGAGATCGAGCGTCGGCTCAAGCTGTGGCACCGGGACAATGCCGCCAGCCAGCGGGTCGCGGAGATCCCCGGCGTCGGGGTGCTGACCGCGACCGCCGTCGTCGCCGCGATGGGCGATCCCG
>Ga0209144_1000061_pt1 | contig 21044 bp, 17 predicted proteins | sample WorMettrBAHAMAS1_FD_187392 | JGI IMG/M metagenome (GOLD analysis project Ga0209144, IMG submission 187392) | Marine gutless worms symbiont microbial communities from Max Planck institute for Marine Microbiology, Germany - Inanidrilus... | ecosystem: Host-associated > Annelida > Digestive system...
GCAGAATCTCAAGCGCCTTGCCAAGCTCGCCGCGATCCCGCCGCCAATGGCTATGAATGCTTGAACGATGATCCGAAAATCCGAAACCCAGGTCCTCAAAATACAGAACCGCCCCGGCATCAAGCCAGGGCGGCAAAGAAATGTCTGCTCTTACCATCAGAGGACATTCAAGACGAATTCAAGCGCGCGTTCTTCAACAGCCTCGGCTATGGCGGCGGCGGGCACGCAAGGACGGTAGAAGCGTCCGTATCCGTAAGGACCAATCTTAAACTGACCAGTCGGTCAGTCTCAGGGATCGACCCAGCCCGGGAAATAGTCGGTCATGTCGGTGTTGAAGTGGAAATGGTGCATGACCCAGCCGTCGTTGGTTCGGACCACGTGGAAACGCACGAAGAAGTAGGTATCGGAGGTATCCCTGACCGCGAAATAGAGCCGCTTCAGGGTCGTTCCCAGCTCGTCCTCGCGCAAGAGGTCGATGTCGACCACGGCATCGCCCTTCAGCACCTTGTCCCTCAGCGTGCTGCCGAGCCGCGCCCCTTCGCCGAAGCCGACCTCGTCGGCCAGAAAGTCGTCCAAAGCGTCGAAGTCACCGGCCTCGATGAGGTCGAGAGTCCGTTCGATCGGGTCCATGTAATCGTCGAACCGTTTCAGGTTGTCGGCCAGGGCCGCCCCACTACTGAAGGCGAGACTGACGGCAAGGACGACGAAGAGAGCCGCGACGATGGCAGCCCGGAGTCCGGGAGAAATGGTCATAGCGCAAAGCCCCGCATTTGATTGCCCAACGCAAGACGGGTCTTGGTCCTGACGGGGGGTAGTGTAGGGGGGCCAGTCGGGTGGGGCAAATGACGGTCGGGTGCCTGCCCCTCAACCTCTAGGATTTCGCTCCCAACGTATACGTCACCTTTCGTCCCTTGGTATCCACACCAGTCCCGGAAGAGCCGGCGGACGGACCATGGGTGTCGAACTTTCCAGAAGCGGCGAGGCCGTTGGTGCACGAGACGGACCAAATGCCCGTTGTTCGCGTCTCGTGTTTGTAGTGGCCCGTGCATTTTTCCCCTGTCCGCTCGGGAAGCCGGATTTCCAGAGTTCCTTCATTTTGGCCCGCTCGGATGGACACGGTACCTGCCATCAGGTTTTCATAACCTTCCCACCGTACGGCAATGGGCCGCAATTCTTCCGACGGGCTCGAACCGCCCGAGTCCTTCGATGCGGCGACGGGTGTAGCCGCTTCGGCGGATTCACCAGTCTTCGTTTCCTTGACCAGTTTGAGGTTGTTGAGCAGGTTCGTGATTTCCGATTCCGCGACAGACGAACCATCCGTCTTGCAAAGGTAACCCAGGACCTTCTTGGTGCGCCGTCCCCGGTCGTCCCTGTTGTGTTGGCCAAACTCCTTGCGGAAGTACACGCATTCGTTGCCGTCGGCCGTCATGTTGACATAGGGCATCGGGCCGAAATTGGAGCTTGTTGTTCTTTCGGATCCGAACGTCTTGTCCTTGTTATTCAACCAGCCCGATAAATTCACATCCCGTTTCGGAAATTTCTCGACGGTGAAGTCGAAGACTCTGTTGTCCAGCTTGACGAAACCGACCTCGACCCTTTTTCCGGAACCGGTGGCGTATATGGAATCGAAATCATAGAAGTCGCCCTTGAGTTGACGCTTTTTTTGTTGTGCCTCGGGGTATTCGCTCGACTCCAGGGCCAACCGTTCCTTGGTTGCCGTCGTCTGGCATCCGCCGAGGACGAGCACGAACGAAGCGGCGATCACGCCAATCGAAAACCCATTTAAGCCGTTCTTTTCGGCCGATCCCATATTGAAAAACCCATACATTACCGCAGCTCCCGTCCTATCGTCGAACCCGTCAACATTAATTCCCCGGTCAAAATTGCTGGCATCGGGGCGCTGAAGAATCAATCTCCTAAAAAGGTGAACACAGCTTAGTGAAATTGGTCGAAAACCAAACACAAAAACCACCTCAAGTGCCGGCGGTTGCGAGCGGTCGGCCCGCGCTTCAGCACCGAAGTTCGTTAGCCACTTCACGTCATGGCCGGGCCCGGGGAATTTCGGGAATTCCGGAATTCCCGGGACTCCATACACAACTAACACCGATGGGCACGATCCGTTTGCCTCGAGAAAACGGTCATGTCCCCGCGCATTCCACGTGAAGCCGCTCCACCTTCGTTCTTGACAAATAAAGCCTATAAATGCTATATTTTCCTATTCTTTCCGCCGTCACCAAGCGGCTTTGCTGATTGCCCTTGAGAATAGGAACCATCCGACGCCGGATCCGGTCCGGCGATTGGAGACCACGCTCGTACGCGCGGCCGTCCGGGCCGATTGTTGAGCGGCCGGAACAGGCGGAGACGGCCGGGAAAAGATTTCCATGGTTATTTATGGACATAAGTGGACATCCCGGGGGGCGGTTTCGGGCGGGTTTGTGACCTGGGGGAACAGGCGGGGATTGGGTTGGTTTGGTCAGTTTTTCCAAACGAGACCGTCATTCCGGACGGCGCGCAGCGACGATCCGGAATCCAGGAACGGCCGATGGACTGGATTCCCGCGTTCGCGGGAATGACAATGGAGGCGGGATTAACGGTGGAGGACGATCTGGTGGGTCACCCCGCCCCGATCAGCCTCAACGTATGCCCTGCGATCACCCCCTCCTCGTCGGTGGGGATGACCCAGACGCCGGCCGGACTCGTTTCCGTGGAGATCATCGGCCCGCCCTGCTCGTTGGCGGCTTCGTCCAACTCGATGCCGAGCCAGGCGGCGTGGCGGCAAACGGTGTCGCGGACCGGCGCCGCGTTCTCGCCGATGCCGCCGGTGAAGACCAGGGCGTCGAGGCCGCCCAAGGCGGCGGCCAAGGAACCCAGCTCGCGGTTGATGCGGTAGCAGAAGAAATCGATGGCTTCGCGGGCGCCGGGGGCGTCGCTCGACAAGAGCCGATGCATCTCCGGCGCCACCTCGGAGATGCCCAGAAGCCCGGAGCGGTCGTAAAGCAAGTCCGCCAGCTGTTCGATGCTGAGGTGCTCGTCGCGGGCCACGTAGACGAGCGCGCCGGGGTCGATGGCGCCCGACCGCGTGCCCATGGGGATGCCGTCGATGGTCGAGAAGCCCATGGTCGTGGCGATGGAGCGGCCCTGTTGGACGGCGCACATGCTGGCGCCGTTGCCGAGGTGCGCGACGACCAGTTTTTCGGGCAGGGGTTTCCCGGTCACCTCGGGGAACCGGCCGACGATGGCCTCGTAGGAGATGCCGTGGAAGCCGTAGCGGCGGATGCCGCGCTCCCAGTAGCGGTGCGGCAGGCCGGTCTGGCGGGCGACTTCCGGTTGCCTCGCGTGGAACTCGGTGTCGAAGCAGGCGACCTGAGGCAGCGCCGGCAGACGTTGGGCGACGGCGCGGATGGCAGCGACGTTGTGCGGCTGATGGTGCGGCGCCAGGGGCTCCAGCTCGGCGAACTGCTCCAGGTTCGCTGCGTTGACGATCACCGGCTCCGTGAAGGCCATGCCGCCGTGCACCACCCGGTGGCCGGCGGCGGCCAAGGGCGGCAGGCCGGGGGCGGTTTCGACCCAGTCGAGGATGCGGGCGATGGCGGCGGCGTGGTCGGGCGCGTCGAGGGCTTCGTCGATGACGGAGCCGCCGTCGGCCTGGACGACCTCGAAGCGACCGTCGCGGGCGATGCCGGCGACCTGGCCGCGGTAGACGGCCTCGGGGTCGCCGCCTTCGGAAGCGAAGATGGCGAACTTGACGCTCGACGATCCGGCATTGAGCGTGATCAGGCTCTGGCCGGCCATACCGCGCTCCTCCTTGTTGACGCGCCGCTGGGCGCGATGGCTCCCCGGGGCTTTAGCCCGGCTGCTGCGGGCGCATGTCGGCGGGGTCGATGCCGGCGACGGCAACCGGCGCCTTCATGGCGTCGCGGCGGAAGGGCTCGCCGAGCTCCTGGTTGAGCAGCACCTCGATGAAGGTGGTGACGCCGTCGGCCTGCTCTTTACACGCCGTGATCAGGGCCTCGGTCAGTTCGGCCTGGGTCTTGACCTGCACGCCCTTCAGACCGCAGCCCTCGGCCACGGCGGCGTAGCTGAGCTCCGGGTTGAGTTCGGTGCCGACGAAGTTGTCGGAATACCAGAGCGTGGTGTTGCGCTTCTCCGCACCCCACTGGTAGTTGCGGAAGACAACCATGGTGATGGCCGGCCAGTCGTCGCGGCCGCAGGACGTCATCTCGTTCATGGAGATGCCGAAGGCGCCGTCGCCGGCGAAGCCGACCACCGGCACGTCCGGGCAGCCGATCTTGGCACCGAGGATCGACGGGAAGCCGTAGCCGCAGGGGCCGAAGAGGCCCGGCGCCAGGTACTTGCGGCCCGCCTCGAAGGTCGGATAGGCGTTGCCGATGGCGCAGTTGTTGCCGATGTCGGAAGAGATGATGGCGTCTTTGGGCAGGCCGTCCTGGATGGCGCGCCAGGCCTTGCGCGGCGACATGTAGTCCGGGTCCTTGGCCCGGGCCCGCTCGTTCCAGGTGGTGCCCGGGTCGTCGTCCTCGTGGTCCATGCTGGAAAGGGCCTGGGCCCAGGCCGACTTGGTCTGGTGGATCAGCGCTTTGCGCTCGTCGCGCCCGGCATCGCCGGCGTTGGATGCCAACTGGTCGAGCAGCTGTTCGGCGACCATCTTGGCGTCGCCCTGGATGCCGACGGCGACCTTCTTGGTCAGCCCGATGCGATCCGCATTGATGTCGATCTGGATGATCTTGGCGTCCTTGGGCCAATAATCGATGCCGTAGCCGGGCAGCGTGGAGAACGGGTTCAAGCGAGTGCCCAGGGCCAGGACCACGTCGGCCTTGGCGATCAGTTCCATGCCGGCCTTGGAACCGTTGTAGCCCAAGGGCCCGGCGAACAGCGGGTGCGAGCCGGGGAAGGCGTCATTGTGCTGATAGCCGCAGCAGACCGGCGCGTCGAGGCGTTCGGCCAAGGCCTTGGAGACCTCGATGGCGCCGCCGATGACGACGCCGGCACCGTTGAGGATGACCGGGAACTGGGCCTCGGACAAGAGCTTGGCGGCCTCGGCGATGGCCAGCTGGCCGCCCGACGGGCGTTCGAGCCTGACGATCGGCGGTAGCTCGATGTCGATGACCTGGGTCCAGTAGTCCCGCGGCACGTTGATCTGGGCCGGTGCCGAGCCGCGCCAGGCCTTCTCGATGACCCGGTTGAGGACCTCGGCGATGCGGGACGGATCACGGACCTCTTCCTGGTAGCAGACCATCTCGCGGAACATGGGCATCTGGTCGACCTCCTGGAAACCGCCCTGGCCGATGGTCTTGTTGGCGGCTTGAGGCGTGACGAGGAGCATCGGCGTGTGGTTCCAGTAGGCGGTCTTGATGGCGGTGACGAAGCCGGTGACGCCGGGGCCGTTCTGGGCGATGGCCATGCCCATCTTGCCGGACGCCCGGGTGTAGCCGTCGCAGATGAGGCCGCCGTTGGTCTCGTGCGCCACGTCCCAGAAGGTGATGCCGGCGGTCGGGAACAGGTCCGAGATCGGCATGAAGGCGGAACCGATGATCCCGAAGGCATGTTCGATGCCGTGCATCTGCAGGACTTTCACAAAGGCTTCCTCGGTGGTCATCTTGGTCATCGGTGTCTCCTGTCAATAGGTCCCCGGCGGCCCGTACGGCCGTGCTCAGGGCGGGGTTGGGTTTGCGGCCTCCGGGGCCGTTAACGGTTTCGGCGTCAGGCGATGGCCTGACGCGGGTCGATGTATTCGTAGCCGAGATCGTGGGCGACGGCCTCGTAGGTGACGGCGCCGCGATGCACGTTGAGGCCGTTCATCAGGTGCGGATTGTCGAGCAGGGCCTGTCGGTAGCCCTTGTCGGCCAGCTGCAGGGTGAACGGCAGGGTGACGTTGTTGAGCGCGTAGGTCGAGGTGGTGGCCACGGCGCCCGGCATGTTGGCGACGCAGTAGTGCACGACCTCGTCGACCACGTAGGTGGGCTCGGCGTGGGTCGTCGGTTTCGAGGTTTCGAAGCAGCCGCCCTGGTCGATGGCGACGTCGACGAGGACGGAACCGTGTTTCATGCGCGACACCAAATCGCGGCTGACCAGCTTCGGCGCCTCGGCACCGGGCAGCAGGACGGCACCGACGACCAGGTCAGCGGCCAGCACCTCCTGTTCGATGGCCAGCGCCGTCGAGTAGACGGTCTTGATCTGCTGGCCGAAACGGACGACGAGCGCACGCATGGTATCGACGTTGCGGTCGAGCACCGTGACATCGGCGCCGACGCCAATGGCCATGTAGGCGGCGTTCTCGCCGACGACGCCGCCGCCGATGATCACGACCTTGGCCGGATGGACGCCGGGCACGCCGCCGAGCAGCACGCCGCGGCCGCCGGCCTCCTTTTCGAGGCAATGGGCGCCGGCCTGGATCGACATGCGGCCTGCGACTTGCGACATGGGGGCGAGCAGCGGCAGACCGCCGTGGTCGTCGGTGACCGTCTCGTAGGCGATGCACACAGCGTTGCTCTTGACCAGGTCATGGGTCTGGTCCGGGTCGGGGGCCAGATGCAGGTAGGTGAAGAGCACCTGGCCGTCCCGCAGCATGGCCCGCTCGGGGGCCTGCGGCTCCTTGACTTTGACGATCATGTCGGCCCGTTCGAAGACCTCGGCCGCCGTCGGTACGATCTCGGCACCGACCGTGCGGTAATCGTCGTCGCTGGCGCCAGCACCGATACCCGCACCAGCCTCGATGATCACCGAATGACCGTGGTGGATACACTCGCGCACGCTCGCCGGGACCATGCCGACCCGGTATTCGTGGGTTTTGATTTCCTTAGGCACGCCGATCAACATTTCAAATCACTCCGAACGAAACGAAGGGTATCAACGAATCCGAATTCAAATAAGAGGACGAGCGCGAACCACCCCGCAACCCGCCGGCTGGCTCCAGATAAGGCCCAATTCGCATGCCATCATAGGGCCAGATCGACGTTTTCCCCGGTGCCAGTTCGGAAAACGGGAAAAGCGGTCAAAGGCCGTCGATGAGTTCGCCGAGAATGCGCACCCCTGGCTCGATCTTGTCGACGGCGATCGAGGAAATCCCGAGCCGGAAATAGTTCCTCGGCGCCTGGTCGCCGGCAAAATGAACCGAGCCCGGCTCCATCACGACACCGGAGGCCAGCGCCTCGCGGGCCAGGACATCGGCGTCGAGACCGTCGGGTCCGCGCACCCAGAAGCTGGTACCGCCGAAGGTCGGTGCCTCGGCGGCGCCCGGCAGGTAGCGATCGAGGGCCGTGGCCATGGCTTGCCAGCGCGCCCGGTAGTGGCGGTGCAGCCTGTGGATCAGGGTGTCGTGGTGGCCCAAGGCCAGGAAGATGGCGACCGTGCGCTGGTTGTTGTTGGGCGTGTGGCGCAACATCAGCAATCTGAGCGCCCTGAGTTCGTCGACCAACTCCTTGGACGCCACCAAATAGCCCAAGCGCAACCCGGGGAACAGCGTCTTCGACAGACTGCCCACGTAGACGACACGGCCGTCCGTATCGAGGGATTTCAAGGCCGGCGTTGGGGCACTGGCGTAGTTGGTTTCCGACTCGTAGTCGTCCTCGAAGATCACGAAGTCCTTGGCCGAGGCGCGCTTAAGCAGTGCTTCGCGGCGCTCGAACGGCATGGTGCGGGTGGTCGGCGACTGGTGGCTCGGCGTGACATAGACGTAATCACAGCGGTCGAGGCGCTGGTCGACCGGCAGGCCGTCGTCGTCGACGGCAATCGGCACCAGGTTGTCGGTCTTTAACCCTAAGATGTTGCGCGCGTCCGGGTAACCCGGGTCCTCGATGGCGATGCGGGTGTCGCGTCGGACCAGGAAACTGGTCAGGAGGTAGAGCGCGTTCTGGGCGCCCAGCGTGATCAGGATCTCGTCCTCGTCGGCGAGGATACCACGCCGCGGCAGAAGCCGCGTCTTGATCTGCTCGATCAGCATCGGATCATCGCTGCCGCTGGTATCCGACGTCCAGGCGTCCATGCCCTTCTTGCCCATGGCCTGGCGCGTGCATTCGCGCCAGGCGGCGATGGGGAACAGGTTCTGGTCGACCTGATTGGAGATGAAGGGGTACTTGTAGCTCTGCCAGTCGAGCGGCTTCTCGACGCCCCGTTTCTCGGACGGCGCCAGCTTGAAGCGCCGGCTCCAATCAATGGCTTCGACCTTCGGGGGGCGGGCCGTCCGCGATACGTCGTTGGCCCGGCCTTCCAGGATCTCCGGATTGACGTAGAAGCCGCTGCGCTCGCGCGACGTCAGATAGCCGTCATCGACCAGCCCTTGGTATGTGAGGACGACGGTGTTGCGGGACACGCCGAGTGTGCGCGCCATCTTGCGGCTCGACGGCAGCGGCATGCCCGACGGCAACTGCCCGTCAAGGATGGCTGAAACCAGCATCTCGCGGATTTGCGACTGGATCGAGATATTCTCGACCCGGTGCAGATGGAACAAGGAATCCCGCATGGCCGAACTGACGCCCCTCCCCCGGCGTTGGTCTCACGGAATAAACCGTACTGGCCCTATAGTTGGTCCAGGGCGCAGACTACGGTGTTTGGGCCGAGGGGACAAGCAGGGGACAAGGGAGCGCCCCTGTCCTTGAATGCCCTGGTCCAAGTGCCGTTTCTTTGGGCCCTGGCACCGATGTAATGGCTCCACCGGAAAACCGGATCTCTTAGGGAAACCGGGCCCGGTCTTTCGTTTGGGAGGTCTCGATGCAGTACACGGCCAACACGCTCGAAAACCACTGGATGCCGTTCACCGGCAACCGCGATTTCAAGGCCAACCCGCGCCTCGTCGTCAAGGCCGAGGGCTGTTACTACTGGGACCACAAGGGCGGCAAGATCATCGATGCCTCCTCGGGGCTGTTCTGCTGTGCCGCCGGCCATGCCCGGCCCGAGATCGCAGAGGCGGTCTACGCACAGCTGAAGGAAGCGGACTACTCGCCGCATTTCCAGATGGGCCATCCGGCATCCTTCGAGCTGGCGCAAAAAGTTGCCCGCTTGACGCCCGACGGCATCAACCACGTCTTTTTCGCCAATTCCGGCTCGGAGGCCATCGACACCGCGCTCAAGGTGGTCATGGCCTATCATCGGGCCCGCGGCGACGGCCAGCGTGTGCGCATGGTGTCCCGCGAGCGCGCCTACCACGGCGTCAACATCGGCGGCGTGTCGCTCTCCGGCATGGTCAAGAACCGCGAGACCTTCTCGCAGGTCATGCCCAATATCGTCCACATGCGCCACACCTGGATCGAGGAAAACCGCTACGTCATCGGCCAGCCGGAGCACGGTGCCTATCTCGCCGACGACCTGCAGCGGGCCGTCGACACCTACGGCGGCACCACTATCGGCGCTTGTTTCGTGGAGCCGATCGCCGGCTCCACGGGGTGTTTGGTGCCACCCAAGGGTTATCTCGAGCGACTCCGTGAGATCTGCGACGCCAACGGCATCCTGCTGGTCTTCGACGAGGTCATCTGCGGCTTTGGGCGCTTGGGCCATCCCTTCGCTGCCCAGGCTTTCGGCGTCACGCCCGACATCATGACCATGGCCAAGGCCCTGACCAACGGGGCGCAGCCCATGGGCGCGGTCGCCGTCAAGGACGAAATCTACGAGACGGTCACGGAAGCGGCACCCGAGAACGCCATCGAGTTCTTCCACGGCTACACCTATTCCGGCCATCCGGCGGCCAGTGCTGCCGGTATCGCGGCGCTGGACATCTACGAGAAGGAGGGGCTGTTCGATCGCGCTGCCGAATTGGCGCCCTACTTCCTTGAGCGCTTTGCCGAACTGAAGGACAAGGACAATATCGCCGACACCCGGGGCTACGGTCTCATGGGCGCCTTCGACCTGGTGCCCGGCGAGGCCCCCGGCGCTCGCGGCCAGGCGGCCCAGAAGCACCTCTTCTGGAAGGGCATCCACATCAAGTTCACTGGCGACTGCGGCATCGTCGCCCCGCCGCTCGTCGCCGGTCGTGCCGAAGTCGACGAAATCATGGATAAACTCCACGACCACCTGGGCGAAGTCTGAACCTCCCCTGAAGCAAGTCCCTGATGTGATCCTTGCCCCCGCCTAAAGGCGGGGGCCTTTTTTCGATGCCCCTTGGGCCGAAGCCAGGAAGCACTGTGCAATCGAAATCCGCCCGGGTGAGCGCGACCGACGGGCCTTGCGATGCCACCGTCGCGGCGATGACGGGCGCCCTGCAATGACTGGACCGGGGCTTCGTTTGGGAGTATGACGCGGACGTCCCGTTCAGCCGATACCGTTCACACTGGAGTCCGAACCATGGGCGACCTCATCGACAAGGCATTCGAAGCCCTGCGCACTTTGCCGGCGCCCGATCGCGACCGCATCGCCTGGGAGATCCTGGAGCGGGTCGAGGACAAGACCGAATGGGATCGCGTCGTCGCCTCGTCGGCCGCACAGGCATGGCTCGGCAAGGAAGCGGAGACGGCGCTCGCCGAATACGCCAAGATCATGAAGACCCTGTCGCACACCTTCATTTCCATTTCCCAGGACAACCCCAAGGATCCGGCCCTCAGGTTCCGCGGAATCCACGATTCCTTGCCGGTCTGCTCTTTCCGCGTCGGCATGCGCCATCGCACCATCGGCGTCGAAACCGACGACGGCAAGGTCGCATGGTTCTGGGTCGGTTCCGTCGAGGATTTCCGAAAATCCATCGCTGAAAACTAAACCTGACTCTCGGCTTTCGGGTTACAATAGCGTCCCTTTTTGCCGACCTCGCAGGAAATTGCCCATGGTTGACGCCGAACGCCTGCGCACCATCGCCAACTGGTCCCACGACCTCGAGGACGATGCTTTCGAGCGCGCGCGAGGCGCCACGGTCTGCGAGAAGGACCGCGACTCACGGGACTGGGTCGGCGTCGTCGACGGGCTGGTCAAGCTGCGCGCGCTCTCAGAAGACGGCAAGGAGGTCACTTTCTCCGGCGTCCATGCCGGCGGCTGGTTCGGCGAAGGTTCTGTGCTGAAAGGCGAGCGCCGCCAATACGAGGTGGTGGCGCTCCGGGACACCACGGTGGCGCTACTCGACCGCGGGACCTTCATGTGGCTATTCGAGAACAGCGCCGCCTTCAGCCGCTTCCTGGTCGGCCAATTGAACGAGCGCCTGGGTTACTTCATCGGGCTCGTCGAGAACGACCGCATGCTGGAGCCGACGGCGCGCATCGCCAAGGCATTGGCTTCGATGATGAACCCGATGCTGTTCCCCGACGTCGGTGATCACCTGAAAATCACCCAGGAGGAGCTCGGCCTCATCGCCGGCGTCTCGCGCCCCATCGCCAATCAGGCCCTGAAGGCGCTTGAGGGTCGCGGCATCCTAAGACTCGAATACGGCGGCATCACGGTCCTCGAGTTGGTGGCTTTGCAGGACTATGGCTCCCTAGGCGCTGAGTAAAACGGCGGCTGGTCAGAGACCGCTACTCCAGGAAAATACGAAAAGTAATCCAGATAACGTTCTCCGCATCGAAACCACCTTAGTCTGCGCCGCCAAAATAAAGAGGGGCTTGAGTTGCGGGACTGGATTTCACGGGCGGCGGTCGCTGGCGTTGGCGGCAACGCGGCAATTGAAGGGCAAGGGGCGCTTTTCACCGATTTGACGGTCCGTTTACGTAAACGGAAACTTGATCGCGCGCTTTGCTTTCCTCTTGAGTACGGCATCAACGTCGCCCATTATCGCCGACGAAAAACAAGAAAGGCGGAGAGGAATTGGATGCCCTTCGCCGAAAGCGGAAGAAAGTGTTCCTCCGGGGGCCTTTCAGGGAGTGAAACTTCATGAGTGGTGGCGCGGCCAGTCGGTCGGACTTGGACACGTTTCCGAAACTACTTGTCGAGAACGCCCGCATCTGGGGCGATCGCCCGGCCAGCCGGGAGAAGGACCTCGGAATATGGCTTTCCTGGACCTGGGCCGAAATGGCCGGCGAAATCCGGGCGCTGGCCTGCGGCTTGAAGGCGCTCGGCGTCGAGCGTGACGACAAGGTCTGCGTTTGCGGCGACAACCGGCCGCATCTCTATTGGGCGTTCACGGCGGTTCAGGCGGTCGGTGCCGTACCGGTGCCGGTCTATCAGGACTCGGTGGCCGAGGAGATGCAGTACATCTATGAACACGCCGAGGCCAAGTTCGCCATCGTCGAGGACCAGGAGCAGGTCGACAAGCTCCTCGAGATCAAGGACCGCCTGCCGGCCCTTAAACACATCATCTACAAAGACCCGCGCGGCATGCGCCACTACGACCAAGATTTTCTCGACCTCTATGCCGAGGTCCAGGATCAAGGCCGCGCCTACGACCGGGACAACCCGGATTTCTACGAGGCCAGCGTCGCCCAGGGAACCGGTGACGACACCTGCATCATGCTCTACACCTCTGGAACCACGGGCCGGCCGAAAGGCGTCATCCTCAGCTTCTCCAACATGATCGAGACGTCGCGCAACAACATCGAACAGGAAGGCCTGTCGGAAAAGGACGATATCCTCGCCTACCTGCCCATGGCCTGGATCGGCGACAACATCTTCTCGTTCGCTCAATCCTACGTGGCCGGCTTCTGCGTCAGCTGCCCGGAAAGCTCGGACACCGTGCTCGACGATCTCAGGGAGATCGGCCCGTCCTATTTCTTTGCGCCGCCCCGGATCTTCGAGAACATCCTGACCACCGTGATGATTCGCATCGAGGATGCGGCCAAGATCAAGCAGCGCATGTTCCACTACTTCATGGATGTGGCCAAACGGGTCGGCATGGACGTGCTCGACGGCAAACCGGTGCCGTTCAGCCAGAAACTGCTCTACGGCATCGGCAATCTACTGGTCTATGCACCCTTGAAGAACGTGCTCGGCCTATCGCGCATCCGTTTGGCCTATACGGGCGGCGTTGCCATTGGCCCGGACATCTTCGTCTTCTACCGCTCGCTCGGCATCAACCTGAAACAGATCTACGCCTCAACCGAGGCCTCGGTCTTCATTACCGTGCAGCCGGACGGCGAGGTCTACCCGGATACGTCGGGCAAGCCGGCCCAGGGTGTCGACGTCCGCGTCGAGGACGACGGTGAGGTGATGTTCAGCGGGCCGGGCGTCTTCCAATCCTATTACAAGAACGACGAGGCGACGCGCGACACGAAGACCGCCGACGGCTGGGTCCACACCGGCGATGCCGGCTACTTCGATTCCGACGGGCATCTCAGGATCATCGACCGCTCGAAGGACGTCGGCAAACTGACGGGCGGCACCATGTTTGCGCCCAACTTCATCGAGAACAAACTGAAATTCTTCCCGCACATCAAGGAAGCCGTCACTTTCGGCCATGACCGCGACTATGTGGCGGCCTTCATCAACATCGATCTCGAATCGGTGGGCAACTGGGCGGAACGGCGGAACTTGGCTTATTCCGGTTACACGGATCTGGCCGGACGGCTCGACGTCTATGACCTGATCCAGGAGTGTGTCGAGAAGGTCAACCGCGACCTCGCCGAGGACGACAACCTGAAGGCTTCCCAGATCCGCCGTTTCCTGATCCTGCATAAGGAACTGGACGCCGACGACGGGGAATTGACGCGGACCCGGAAGGTTCGCCGCAACATCATTGCCGAGAAATACGACGAACTCATCGATGCACTCTATTCGGATAAGACAAACTGCCCGGTCGAGGCCGTGGTCACCTTCGAGGACGGCCGCACGGACACGGTCAAGGCGGACCTGCAGATCCGCGACACCCGCACCGAAGGCGGGTCAGTGGCGGCGGCCGCGGAATAAGGGCGGGGTTGGATTTACATCGGTTATGAACGCAAGATCGGCGACGTTGTCCTGAACGTCGAGGGCATCAGCCTTTCCTTCGGCGGCGTCAAGGCGCTGAGCGACGTGTCGTTCGATGTACGTGACGGCGAGATCCGCGCCATCATCGGACCCAACGGCGCCGGCAAGAGCTCCATGCTCAACTGCATCAACGGCTTCTATCACCCGCAGGAAGGCCAGATCACCTTCAAGGGCGAGACCCGCAAGCAGATGCAGACCCACCAGGCGGCCGAACAAGGGATCGCCCGGACCTTCCAGAACATCGCGCTGTTCCGCGGCATGTCGACGCTCGACAACATCATGACCGGCCGGAACCTGAAGATGAAAAAGAACTTCCTCTTGCAGGCGCTCTATTACGGACCGGCCCGCGAGGAGGAAATGGAACACCGCGCCAAGGCCGAGGAGGTGATCGACTTCCTGGAGATCGAAGCCATCCGCAAGGTGCCCGTGGGAAAACTGCCCTACGGCCTGCAGAAGCGGGTCGAGCTGGGCCGGGCACTGGCCGCTGAACCGGACATGCTTCTGCTCGACGAACCGATGGCCGGCATGAACCATGAGGAAAAGGAGGACATGTGCCGCTACATCCTCGACGTCAACGACCAGTTCGGCACGACCATCGTTTTGATCGAGCATGATATGAGCGTGGTCATGGACATTTCGGATCGCGTCGTCGTTCTCGACTACGGCAAGCTGCTGGCCGACGGCACACCGGACGAGGTGCGTTCCAACCAGGACGTGATCGACGCCTACCTCGGCGTCAAACACGATTGAGGACGGGGATACGGCTCACATGGATCTTCTCATCGCAATCTTCGTGACCCCTTTCGCAGACATGGCCGACGCGCCGATCTTCTTCTTGGAAGTCGTCGTCACCGGCTTGCTGACCGGGGTCATGTATTCCCTGGTGGCACTCGGCTTCGTCCTTATCTTCAAGGCCTCCGGCGTCTTCAATTTCGCCCAGGGGGCCATGGTGCTGTTCGCCGCTCTGACCCTGGTCGGGCTCATGGAACGCGGTATGCCCGTCGCGCTCGCCATCGTGCTGACCCTGGCCATCATGGTGATCCTGGCCATCGCGGTCGAACACCTGATGCTGCGCCATCTGGTCAACCAGGAAGGCATTATCCTGTTCATGGCAACGATCGGTCTCAACTTCGTGCTCGAGGGCATCGGTCAGATCGCCTGGGGCTCGGACGTCAAGAAGCTCGACGTCGGCCTGCCGGACGCGTCTTTCGACTTCGCCGGCATGCTGCTCAACCAGCTCGACCTGTCGGCGGCCGCTATCGCCGCCGTATTGGTCACCGGGTTGGCGCTGTTCTTCCAATATACGGCCGTCGGACGGGCGTTGCGCGCCGTGGCGGACGACCATCAGGCGGCGCTTTCCGTCGGCATTCCCTTGAAGACCATCTGGATCATCGTGTGGTCGGTGGCCGGCGGCGTGGCGCTTGTCGCCGGTATCATGTGGGGCGCCAAGTCGGGGGTTCAGTTCTCTCTGGCGCTGATCGCGCTGAAAGCCCTTCCGGTGCTGATCTTGGGCGGCTTCACGTCGGTTCCCGGCGCCATCATCGGCGGCCTGATCATCGGCGTCGGCGAGAAAGTGGCCGAGATCTATTGGGGGCCGGTCTTTGGCGGCGCCATCGAGGGCTGGTTCGCCTACATTGTCGCCCTGCTGTTCCTGCTGTTCCGGCCGCAGGGTCTGTTCGGCGAAAAGATCATCGAAAGGGTTTGAGGCGATGTTTTACCGCGAGGCGGGCCAGTTCAAAACGACCTACGAGGCCGACCAGGGGGTCTTCCCGATCCTCCAGGACCGCTGGTTCATCGGCCTCGTCCTCGTCCTGGCCTACGCCGTGATCCCATTCATCGCCAACGAATACTGGTTCCAGGCGATCCTGATTCCGTTCTTCATCTACGCGCTGGCCGCCATCGGCCTCAATATCCTGACCGGCTACGCCGGCCAGGTCAGCCTGGGAACCGGCGCCTTCATGGCGGTCGGGGCCTATGCCACCTACAAGATGACCACCGCCTTTCCCGAGCTTAACATCGTCGTCGTCTTCATTTTCGCCGGTTTCTGGTCGGCCGCCGTCGGCATGATCTTCGGCGTTCCCAGTTTGCGCATCAAAGGTTTCTACCTTGCCGTCGCAACATTGGCCGCGCAGTTCTTCATCCTGTGGCTCTTCAACAAGGTCGGCTGGTTCTACAACGACAACCCGTCGGGCACGATCACCGCGCCGCCGAGAGAGCTGTTTGGCATCCTGATAACCGGTCCCGAAGCGACGACGGTGACCCGTTATTACGTGACCCTGATCTTCCTGACCGTCTTCGGCCTGGCCGCCAAGAACCTGGTCCGTGGCCGCATCGGACGCTCGTGGATGGCCATCCGCGACATGGACATCGCGGCCGAGATCATCGGCATCGAGCCCCTGAAGACCAAGCTTCTGGCCTTCGGCATCAGCTCGTTCTACTGCGGCGTCGCCGGCGCGCTCTATATCTTCTGCTGGTTGGGCAGCGCCGAGACGGAAGCTTTCGACATCTTCTTGTCGTTCACGATCCTGTTCATGATCATCATCGGCGGGCTCGGCAGCATCATGGGCTCGATCATGGGGGCCGCGTTCATCACGCTGCTGCCCATTTTCCTGACCAATTTCCCGCCGATGATCGGCCTACCGATCTCGACGGACCTGTCGAAACATATCGAAGAGATCATTTTCGGTTTTCTCATCGTCTTTTTCTTGATCGTCGAGCCGCACGGACTGGCGCGGCTTTGGCAGATCGCCAAGGAGAAGCTGAAGAAATGGCCGTTCCCGTATTGACCGCGGGATCGGCCGAAACCGCGTTGGCCCCCAAAAGGGCCGCGTGTTAAGGTCGGAAACCCAATAAAACCTCAGTGGGGGGGTTCATTTGGTTTCTAGGGAGAACTCAAAGGGAGAAGCAACAATGAAACTTCGCAGTCTGCTAATGGCCGCCGCCGGCGCCGCCGTGCTGGTGACCGGTGCCTGGGAGGCCAAAAAAGCCGCGGCCGATGAACAGTTCCTGCCATTGCTCGTCTACCGCACGGGTCCCTACGCCCCGAGCGGCATTCCGTTGGCCAACGGTTTCACCGATTACTACACCCTCATCAACAAGCGTGATGGCGGCATCAACGGCGTGACCCTCAACTTCGAGGAGTGTGAAACCAAGTACAACACCAAGCTCGGCGTCGAGTGCTACGAGAAAATGAAAGGCAAGGGCCCGACCGGCGCTTCCGTCATCAACCCCTATTCGACGGGTATCACCTATCAGTTGATCCCGAAGGCTCCGGTTGACGGCGTTCCGATCCTGTCCATGGGTTACGGCCGCACCTCGGCTGCCGATGGCCGCGTCTTCGAATGGGTGTTCAACTTCCCGACCACCTATTGGAGCCAGGCGTCCGCCATCGTCCGCTACATCGGTCAGCAGGAAGGCGGCCTGGAGAACCTGGCCGGCAAGAAGATCGCCCACGTCTTCCACAACTCGGCCTACGGCAAGGAAGCCAACCCGACGCTGCAGATCATGGCCGAAAAATACGGCTTCGAACTGATCCTGTTGCCGGTCGATCACCCGGGTCAGGAACAGAAAGCCACTTGGCTGCAGATCCGCCGCAAGAAGCCGAACTGGGTGTTCATGTCCGGTTGGGGCGTCATGAACCAGGTCGCCATCAAGGAAGCGGCGTCCGTCGGTTTCCCTATGGACAAGTTCATCGGCAACTGGTGGTCCGGTTCTGACGCCGATGTCATCCCGGCCGGTGACCATTCGCTCGGCTACCGTTCGGCGGCCCTGCACGCGGCCGGCACCGGTTTCCCGGTGTTCGACGACATCGTCCAACACGTCTACGGCGGCGACCGCAAGAAGGCCATGGAAAACAAGATGGGTGAGGTCCTCTACAACCGAGGCGTCATCAACGCCATGTTCGTGGTCGAGGCGATCCGCACGGCGCAAGGCAAGTTCGGCAACAAGTCGTTGACCGGAACGCAGGTGCGCTGGGGTCTCGAGAACCTGAACGTGACCAAGGACACCCTCAAGAACCTGGGCATGGAAAACTACACCAACCCGGTCAAGGTCACCTGCGCCGACCACGAGACCGGCGGCCCGATCTTCATCCAGCAATGGACGACGGAAGGCTGGAAGGTCGTTTCCGAGCCCTTGTATCCGTACAAGGACATCGTCCGCCCGCTGATCGAGAAGGATGCGGCGGCCTATGCCAAGGAAAACAACATCACGCCACGTAGCTGCAGCTGAGGAATGATATGACAGCTCAAACCGCTGAAATACCAGCGGGGGCGGAAGAAACCGCGGGCCCCCTTCTCACCGTCAACAACATCGAGGTGATCTACGATCACGTCATCCTGGTGTTGAAGGGGGTTTCGCTCGAGGTTTCCGAGGGGGGCGTCGTCGCCCTCCTCGGTGCCAACGGCGCCGGCAAGACGACGACCCTGAAGGCAATTTCGAACCTGCTCCGCGCCGAACGCGGCGAAGTGACCAAAGGCACGATCGAGGTCAAAGGTCACCGCGTCGACGCCCTGTCGCCGAATGAACTGGTGCGCCTCGGCGTCATCCAGGTCATGGAGGGGCGCCATTGTTTTGAACATTTGACGGTCGAGGAAAACCTGCTGACCGGTGCCTATACGCGTACCGAAGGCCGCGGCGCCATCGCCGCCGACCTTGAGAAGGTTTACCACTACTTCCCGCGACTGAAGGAAAGACGCACGTGCCAGGCCGGCTACACGTCGGGTGGTGAACAGCAGATGACGGCTATCGGACGGGCCCTGATGGCAAATCCGAGGATGATCCTGCTCGACGAGCCGTCAATGGGGCTCGCCCCGCAACTGGTTGAAGAGATCTTCGAGATCGTCCGTGACCTCAACCGAGAGGAAGGGGTGAGTTTCCTGCTCGCCGAACAGAACACCATGGTGGCGCTGCGAAATGCGGAATACGGCTACATTCTGGAAAATGGCCGCGTCGTCATGGACGGGGATGCAGAACAGTTGCGCGAGAACGAGGACGTCAAAGAATTCTACCTGGGCCTCAGCTCCGGAGGCCGCAAGAGCTTCCGTGACGTCAAACACTACCGGCGCCGCAAGCGTTGGCTCTAAGCGCCGACACCGACTAACCGAAAAGTTATCCGACATGGGCCAAACCACATCCTATTTCGATGCCCTGGAAACGCGTTTGCCCGAGGAACGTGAGGCCGCGAACATGGCGGGCCTGTCCGACCAGGTTGCCCACGCCATGGACAAGTCCCCGTACTTCGCCGAGCATCTGGCCGGGATCGACGCCGGCGGCGTCACCGGCCGCGAGGCCTTCGCACACCTGCCTTTGACCCGCAAATCGGACCTCATCGAAATTCAACGCAAGTCACCACCTTTCGGCGGCGCCATCACCTGCGAGCCGGGGGAACTGAAACGCATATTTCAGTCGCCCGGCCCCATATACGACCCTGAGGGATATGGCGACGACCGCTGGGGAACGGCGCGCGCGCTCTATGCCGCCGGATTCCGCGCCGGCGACATCCTCCACAACAGCTTCGCTTACCATTTGACCCCGGCCGGAGCGATGCTCGAGACGGGGGCCGCGGAGATCGGTTGTGCCGTAATCCCCGCCGGCGTCGGCAACACGGAACTACAGGTCCGCGCCATGGCCGACATCGGCGCGACCGGTTACACGGGAACGCCGTCGTTCCTGAAGATCATCCTCGACAAGGCGGAAGAAATGGGCGAGGACGTATCACGGTTGAAGATGGCCCTGGTCGGCGGCGAAGCGCTGCCGCCGGCGCTCCTCAATGACATCGAAGGCCATGGCGTCTCCTGTTTGCAGGTTTATGCCAGCGCCGACCTCGGCTGTATCGCCTACGAATCGGAGGCCCGAGACGGTTTGATCGTCGAAGAAAGACTGATTATCGAAATCGTCCGGCCAGGGACCGGCGATCCGGTCGACGAGGGCGAGGTCGGCGAGGTCGTGGCGACATCGCTCTCGCCCGAGTACCCGCTGATCCGGTTCGCCACCGGCGACCTCTCAGCAGCGCTGCCCGGCATCAGCGCCTGTGGGCGCACCAACATGCGTCTTAAGGGCTGGATGGGGCGAGCCGACCAAACGACCAAGGTGAAAGGCATGTTCGTACATCCCTCCCAGGTGGCGGACATTGTCAAACGCCACAGTGAAGTGATGAAAGCCCGCCTGATCGTCGATCAACGGGATGGCAAGGATGTCATGACCCTGTCCTGCGAGGTCGAGGACCCGGAGGCGGCGACGGGTCGGACCGATGGGCTTATTGCCGAAATCACCGACAGTATCCAAGCCGTGTGCAAACTCTCCGGCGAAGTCGGTTTCGCCCATCCGGGCAGCTTGCCCAACGACGGCAAAGTCATCGACGACATCCGAAAATACGACTAAGATAGCCCCCCTAAAGTTCGTGGAGAAACTCATGTCCCTCGGTCACGCCAGTAACGTATATCCCCTGAGGATTGCCGATGCCCGCAATCAAGTCCGGCACGTGTTCATCCGCGACCTCCGTCTCGATTGCTCGATCGGTGTTCATGCGCACGAGAAAGACCGCCGTCAGCGTGTGCGGATCAACCTCGACCTCGCCGTCCGCGAGGGCGATGAGCCGATCAACGACGATATCCGCAATGTCATTTGTTATGAAAAGGTCGCCCTTGGTGTCGGCCGCATTGCGGAAGAAGGGCACGTCAACCTGGTCGAGACCTTTGCCGAGAAAATTGCCGCGATGTGTCTCGCCGACGACCGCGTGTTTTCAGTCCGCGTCCGCGTGGAAAAACTCGACATAATGAATAATGCAGAAAGCGTCGGCGTAGAAATCGAACGGTACAATTCGGAAGTATAAAACCGGGATTGATTAGCGTACGAAAAGACCGCGATTGATCGCTCACAAGGATTCGAGTTTCCGAAGTTTTTCACAGGCCCCGAAACGTTTCGGTGATGTGATACATTTATTTCACAATGATTTCGAAAACCGATAGATTATATTGCAATCCAGACCGGTTGTCGAACAGATCATTTGGACACCTCGAAAAACTCTAACCTTTGGCGGCGTGACGCCGGAGTTGGCATCGGGCGGCCTGCCTTGTCGGCCTTTCGGGCCGGTTTTCCGGTTTTTGATGTCGGTTTCGGGTGTTTCGGAGCGGGTTTTCCTCTATCCGGGCGCACTTCGGGCGTTGAGCCAGACGAGGCGCTTCATATTGTAGGCCAGGTTGACCATGCCGATCTTGGTC
>Ga0209144_1000062_pt1 | contig 21041 bp, 22 predicted proteins | sample WorMettrBAHAMAS1_FD_187392 | JGI IMG/M metagenome (GOLD analysis project Ga0209144, IMG submission 187392) | Marine gutless worms symbiont microbial communities from Max Planck institute for Marine Microbiology, Germany - Inanidrilus... | ecosystem: Host-associated > Annelida > Digestive system...
GGATCGGCAGATCCCATCAGGGCCAGCGGGCACAAAGCCCCGCACCAAAGGCCGGATACAAAACTGCAATCTGCCCCTGACCGTCACACCCAAATCGGTCCTTGCCTCCCGGGAGGCGTCCATACAAGACGCCATGATCCGATCCGTGCACCGCCGCGAGCAGATGGCCGAGAGCATCGGCTCGACGGTCGACGAGCCCGAGACGGCGCCCTTAAAACCCGACCCGCACCCGGCGAAGACCGGCGTCGCTTGGGCCCTGCTCGCCGCCTGCTGTGCCGTGCCGGCGGTCCTGGCCTATGTCTGGCTGTAGGCCGGCCGGCAGTGGGCCCGCGACGTTCGTTCGGAAATTGGCTTCGTTCCGTCACTTTTTTTGGGGACGGGCGGCGGAACCGGTGACTGTTCACCGGGTTTTTCGGCGCCCGGCCTACGTTGGTCGACAAAAGTCGTCGAGAGGTCGTCATGCCAGATTCCGGGATGAGAGGTTCGGGGCGGAGGTCCGCGAAACGCGGTCCCAAGCGGAAAACCCGTGGAAATTCCAGCCCGATGTGGCAACCTTCCGGCCAAAGACACCAAGCGTTCGGACGGGGAGTTAGACCATGAGCGAAAACAGCATCTACGAGCGCGACCTGGAGCACGTGAAGGCCAACTATGCGCCGCTGTCGCCGATCAGTTTTCTCGAACGCACGGCCCATACGTTCCCCGACCTGACCTCGGTCATCCACGGCGCCAAGCGTTTCACCTGGGGCGAGACCTACGCGCGCTGCCGGCGCCTCGCCTCGGCGCTGGCGGGCCGCGGCATCGGCATCGACGATACGGTCGCCATCATGGGCGCCAACACGCCGGAGATGTATGAGGCGGCCTTCGGGGTGCCCATGTGCGGCGCCGTGGTCAATACATTGAATGTGCGCCTCGATGCGGCGGCCATCGCCTTTTGCCTCAACCACGGCGAGGCCAAGGTGCTGATCACGGACGGAGAGTTCTCGACCACGGTCAAGGAGGCCCTGGGGCTCATCGGGCGCGACATCACGGTCATCGACATCGACGATACGGAGGCCGACGTCGAGGGCGAGCTCCTGGGCGAGAAGGATTATGAGGCGTTCCTCGCCGAAGGCGATCCCGACTACGCCTGGGAATTGCCGGGCGACGAATGGCGGGCGATCTCGCTGAACTACACGTCTGGCACCACGGGCGATCCCAAGGGCGTCGTCTACCACCACCGCGGCGCTTATCTCAACGCTATGTCCAACGCGGTGGGCTGGAACATGGGCCACCACGCCACCTATCTGTGGACCCTGCCCATGTTCCACTGCAACGGCTGGTGCTTCCCCTGGACCATCGCGGCGATCGCCGGCGTCAATGTGTGCCTGCGGCGGGTCTCTGCGGCCAACATCTACGCGGCCATCGCCGATCATGGGGTGACGCATTTCTGCGGCGCGCCGATCGTCTTGAATTTCGTCATCAACGCCACGGAAGACGAGAAGCGGGCGTTTGATCACAAGGTCAACGTGATGACGGCGGCGGCCCCGCCGCCGGCGGCGACCCTGCAGATGATGCAGGAACAGGGGTTCGACGTAACTCATGTGTATGGCCTCACCGAGACCTACGGGCCGGCCGTCATGTGCGCCTGGAACCCTGAGTGGAACGATCTCCCCATCGACGGGCAGACCGTCAAGAAGGGCCGCCAGGGGGTCAAGTACCACGTTCTGCAGGACCTCACCGTCATGGACCCGGAAACCATGACGCCGGTACCGGCCGACGGCGAGACCATGGGCGAGGTCATGTTCCAGGGCAACATCGTCATGAAGGGCTACCTGAAGAACGCCGAGACGACGGAGAAGTCGCTGTCGGGCGGCTGGTTCCACTCGGGTGACCTCGGTGTCATTGAGCCTGACGGCTACATCAAGCTCATGGACCGCTCCAAGGACATCATCATCTCCGGCGGCGAGAACATCTCCTCGATCGAGGTCGAGGACACGCTGCACAAGCACCCGGCGGTCATGTTCGCCGCCGTCGTCGCCAAACCGGACGACAAGTGGGGGGAGACGCCCTGTGCCTTCGTCGAGCTGAAGGACGGCGCCGACGCCAGCACCGACGACATCATCGCCTTTTGCCGCGACAACCTGGCCCATTACAAGTGCCCGCGCGATGTGGTTTTCGGCCCCTTACCGAAAACGTCGACCGGTAAGATTCAGAAATTCAAACTGCGGGATCAGGCGCGGAACCTGTGATCACCGGACGCGACGGATCTCGCGGGTGATCTGTGGATAAACGGGGCCGGAATCCGGCCCGATGTTGAGAAAGGAGGTCGTTGCGGACTCAGTGATCAAAAAATGTTGAGCGTCTCTCTTGTGCCCACAAGGCCAGGGCACAGGGTCAAAACGGTCAGAATGGCGGGCTACCTGATCCCAGGGGAGGCGCCCGATGTGTTCGGTCTCGGTTCGGTCAGGCGCCGCCGAGACTGGCGATTTCGTCCTTGATAGCGAGTTTTTGTTTCTTCAATTCAGCCACGTGGGCGTCGTCAGGATGAGGTCGGGCATTTTCTTGTTCAAGTTCGGTATCGAGCGCGTGGTGTTTTTCCTTCAGGGCGTCGATCCTCTCCTGCTGGCTCATGGCGGATTCCTCCATAGTGATGTGATTGAACACCGACATGATAGCGTAATACGAACGCCGAATCCACACACGCCGGCTTCATCCACTACCCGTTGGGCCGGTTTTTTGATATCGTGTTGCGGCTCGGGATCACAGGGAACTCCATGGACGAAATCGAGACCTTGCAGCGTAAGCTCGAGGATTTAAAAACAGAGCACCGCGACCTGGATGACGTCATTGCCCGTATTGTCGAGGCGGTCCCGTTCGACCAGTTGCAGGTTCAACGATTGAAGAAACGCAAGCTCATCCTGAAGGACGAAATCGCCCAAGTCGAAAGCCAACTGCTGCCCGACATCATCGCTTGATCGCGAATCGGAGCCGGTAGGATTGGCCGAGCGACGATAGGGACCTCACTCAGCGTCGGCGCCGGAGATCGGCATCGGCGGCGGCAACGGCGCGTTCGGCGGTCATACCGTCTTCGAGGACCACGTAGCCGAATTTCGCGACCAGGGGAAAGGAGCCGTGAGGCGTTGTGAGCGAATTCCCATCGAGTGCCGCTGTCATCGCCGCGATCACCGCTTCGGCCGCTTCGCGGCTGCCGGTCAGGACGACGATCCCGAAGTCGTTGCCGCCGAGGGACCCGATCATGTCTGTCGGGTGAATGACGCTATCGAGCGTCGACGCGAAGCGCCCGAGGAACGCGTCAAGCGTCTCCCGCCCGGCCCTGAGCCGCACGGCATCGGCGTTCGAGGCATGAACCAAGATCAGTGCCGGCGGCGTCGAGAGGTGTTCCATGTGGCCGAGTACGTGAGCCAGTTCCCGCAAGAATTCCCGGCGGTTGTGAACCGGCAGGAACGGGTGGTTCTGCGTCATTTCGGTGAGCTGTTTTTCGCGCTCGCGCGACCTGTCCAGTTCGGCACGCAACGGCTCCAATTGATTGGTCAGGGCTTCGAGCGCTTCGTAGATCTCTGGAGACGCCTCGGTCGCGAGGACACCGGCGACATCCACGGCGTCCTCGTTTCGCCAAGAACCGGACTGAGAATCCGAACCGCCACCGCCATCCTCTTTCTTCTCGGGTTTTTCCCGATCCTTGGGCGAACGCTTCGGTTCCTCACCGACCGGGCTCGAACCGTATGCCTGATTGACGTCCATTCCGTCGTTCCTCCATCCGCCTCATGGGGGACCGGAGTGCGCGATTTCAAAACATTATAGCAGAATAGCCATACCAAAATGTGGTTAACGCTTTATTGCCGGTCTTGCGCCGCAAAAACCGGCACCTATAATGCCGGGCTTTCGCCGGTGGCGTCGTGGCCGCCGGTTGGTGTTTGCGTCAGTGAAAAAGGAAACGGGCATGCAAAGCGACTCTCCCTTGGTCGGTATCGTTATGGGCAGCAAATCGGATTGGGAAACCATGAAGAACGCCGCCGATATGCTTCAGGAACTCGGCATTCCTTTCGAGGCCAAAGCCCTGTCCGCCCACCGGAATCCGGCACAGGTTCATGAATTCGCCTCGACGGCCAAGGATCGCGGTGTGCGCGTTATCATCGCCGCCGCCGGCATGGCCGCCGCCTTGCCCGGCGTCGTCGCCGCTCTGACGCCCCTGCCGGTCCTCGGCGTTCCCATCGAGACGCGGGTGATGGGTGGCATTGATTCGCTGCTTTCCATGGCCCAGATGCCCGGCGGCATTCCGGTTGGAACCCTGGCCATCGGCAAGGCAGGTGCCAAGAACGCCGCCCTGTTGGCTGCGGCCATCATCGCACTCGGCGACGAAGAGGTGGCCGGCCGGCTGGATGCCTTCCGCAAACAACAGAACGAAACGGTTGCCGAATTGCCGGTGTAATCCGCGAAGCGACCGCCAAAAAGCACTTCCCGTGGGAACCAAATATGACCGAAGCCCAACACGGAATCTTCACTGAAGGCGCGCCGCATCACCTATACCTGGAAATGACCGTGGCGCCGGAGGCCTCTCCCGCGAACCTGAGACAAGCCCTCGGCGCCTTACTGGGAGCGCCGGGAGTTACCGGACCGGAGGTCGTCGTTGCTTTCGGCAGCGAACTTTGGTCCAGTCTCAGCAGCGCTCCGTCGCCGAGCGGGTTTCGGCCCTTCGATCCACTGACCAGCCCCGGCGGTTACCGCGCACCGGCAACCCAGAGGGACTTGTGGATTTGGATCCAGGGCGCCTCGCCCGACGTCAATTTCGACAAGGGAATGGCCGTTGGTAGAACGCACGGAGGGATTGTCTCGGTCGATCTCGAAATCGCCGGGTATACCTACCACGGAAACCGGGACTTGATCGGCTTCGTTGACGGCACGGCCAATCCGAAGGATCAGGATTCACGGGAGGCCGCGGCCCTCGTGCCCGGTACGGGCGGCGGCAGTTTTCTCATGACACAGAAATGGGTCCACGACCTCAAGGCCTTCAACGCCCTGTCCGTGCCCGAACAGGAAGGCATTGTCGGCCGCACGAAGGTCGATGACATCGAACTGGAAGGCGCGGCGATGCCCGACGACTCCCACGTCAGTCGAACCGATGCCTCGGAGGACGGCGTAGCGCTGAAGGTCTGGCGGCGCAGTTCGCCTTTTGGCAGCGTCTCAGAACACGGCCTCTATTACGTCGCCTTCGCCTGCGACATTCACCGATTCGACGTTCAACTGCGAAGAATGTACGACCTCGTCGGAGACGGCTTGCACGACCGCCTGATCGAGTTTTCGGAAGCCGTATCCGGCGCCTATTGGTACGCGCCGGGCGCGGCTGAACTTCAGAAGCTGGCATCGGGGTAAATACTGGCGGCGCGAATCTCGTCTCTAGGCGACACCGCCAGCGGCGAGACTGCCTTCGATATCATCGACCGTCAGGCGCCTGAGCTTGAAGGCCTCCAAGAGTTCGATTTCGATCGCGGCCGTCTTGCCCAATTCCGTTTCCACCATGTATTTGACGAATTCCAGCAGGTCCTGCGCCTGACCAGGGAAAGCCAAGATATTGGTCAGGAGTTCGCGACGGATCAGCGGCGGGTATTTCAGGATCTCGAGAACCAGCAGCTTCTTGACCTTCATGGGAACGCGCACACTGCCGAACAATCGGTCCAGGCAGAAGCTGTAGATTCCGAAGTCCAATCGGCCGGCTACATCCTGGGTGAAGGCCCTGAACTCGTCGAGAAACGGTCCGGCCGTGACTTTCCGGTCCATGAGCTTTTTGACGACCCCCAGGAACTCGCGATAGCGCAGCCTGGCCGGGCTCAACTTGTCACCCAGCTCGGCTTCGATCGCCCGGATTTCGGCAGCCCAGAAATGCGCCGCGCGAATCGCCTGGGCCGAGGCCTTGACCGTATCAGATAATGCCTCTTCCTCGATCAGGGCGAACAGCCGTTCGTACTTCTCCCTTTGGCGGGGCGCCATCTTCTGCGCCCCCTCGCTGAGCGGCAGCAATGCCGCCTGGGCAACCAGGAAATCCTTCGAATAGATCGCCGCAACGGCAGAGGCCGCCGGGATGATGCCGGTCGCCCGAAAATCATTGGTAATGACGAAGCGACTGCCGTCCTCGACCGTCAAATAGCGCCCCAGCTTTGAACAGGCGAGAAAATGGTCCGCCAGATCCTTCTGCGCCTGTTGGACACCGGTCAGGCCGCTTTCGCCAGTCGTCGGGCTTTGCGGGGCCGTCGAGCCCATGGGTGGGGCCGCTAAACCAGTCGCGTTACGGCCGTTGGCTGGCTCGCCCGGCTTCAATAGAGGGGGCGGATCATGTCTCTCCATCGAGGTTTTATCCCACGTTCATCTTTGTCTGGGAGCGGTCATTCTACGCGGTTCGACGACGCGAGTCCAAAAGGCCGAACGCGAATGGCGAAATTGCCGTCAAACCGGGGGGTTTCGGCCGAACGCGCGTCGGCAACATCGTTTCTCCGCTGCCTTCCGGCGCGTTCGCGATTCGCCAAACCGGCTGGATTCCGGGCCGATGACCCTTCACAAATCCGTGTTCGGTCGTGACTAGCGAGCCCCAGGGCGACTGACCATATTAAAGATAACGGCGTCCCCAGCCGTAAGTCTCGGCCCCCAACCGAGGCGTGTTTCGGGCCCCTATGGAACGAAACAAAATATCCCTGATACCCCACGGGGCGCGGTATTTTCCGCGCCCCCTTTTTTACCGGGCGGTCTTGAGTTTCTGTTGCTCATAGGCGGACGCCTCCGCCGCCAAGCATTGGGTAACGGCGACCCGGATCGCCGTATCGGGCAACGTAGCGGGCCAGGGTTTCCCCTTTGAGCACGACGCCCGTTGACGTCCGGATACCCGAATTGCGGTCAAGTATCGCTTTTAGTTTTCCGTACCGGTCACGCCAGTCGCTGAGATAGGCGGACCAGTCGCCTCCATGCTTGCGGTTGACGTAGCGGACGACGTCGAGATGGGTCTTGAACCGCCACCATTCGACGTCGGGCAGCTTGTCGCACTTGCTGCGTAGGACCCAGGAGTAACTTCCGGCGGCGATCGGCCGGGTCGACCGCGCGTCGGGGTCTTTCGCCGCCGGCGCCGTATGGGCCGGGATTGCCGGGACCGATCGCGCAGGGTCCGGCTGCGTCGGAACGGGTGATGCTGTGATGGTGCGGTCGAATTCCGGTTTCAGGATGGCCGTCGTTTCCGTCTTCGTTGGTGCGCGAACCGGTTCCCGGACGGCCGGCTGCGCCGCTATCGCCGCGGGCTCAGCCTTTTCGACCGGCGGTGGCACCGGTTGGCTGGCCCGAGGCGGCACGTCGCGCTGTTCGGCCACCCTCTCCGGACCCGATGCCGAGCCCTCGAGATAAAAATACGCACCGCCGCCAATAACCGCGACGACGACGGCACCAATGCACGCCCACAGCAGGGCATGGGAACCCGAGCCCTTGCGGTATTCCTGTCTATCGGCCGCAGCAGGTTGCGATCGCGGCGCGGCCCGCGGTGGCGCGGGAGCCGGTTGCGGCGGAACCGGCTGAGCGACGGATGGGGCTGCCGACCTTTCCTGCTGCGGTGCCTTCGACCGGCTGAGCACGTTTTTCACGCGCAACAACAACTCACGCGGATCATAAGGCTTGGTTACGTAATCGTCGGCACCGATGCCCAGCGCCATGAGTCGATCGTCGGCGCCCTGACGGGCCGTAGCGACGACGACGGGAACGCGCGAGTGTTCACGCAAGTCATGAAGCCTGGCGATACCGTCGCCATCGGGCAGACCGAGGTCCAGTATGATCAGATCGACGTGGTCGGATTGCACGATGCCGTCGATCGCGCCGCCGGTTTCCACGGCGGTAACCCGGTAGCCCTCGTTTTCCAGGTGCAACCGGAGAAAGCCTTGGACCATCTCGTCGTCTTCGACGATGAGGACGTGTTCATCCATTGATCACTCCGGCGTTATTTTTCCCGTCGCCGGGCAACCGCTCCTGTGCCTGGGGAACGGACTCGCTCATCCTGTGCGGACGGCTCGGAAGAACCTGGTCGGCGACGGCAGCCCCGACAACTTGTCCTGAAGACGTCGCGGCACCGAGAAGACCTTGAGAACGTTGTCGATCCGCCGCTCCAGGAACGCCCATGTTTCGGGAAAATCGCCGTTGTCGTCGGGGTTATCGGCAAGCCAGTAGAGGATCGTCGACGAATAGACAGAAACCAGCAGGCCGCGTTTGGAGTAGTGATTCCAATCGGTGGCCCGATCACCGGCCGCGTACCACATGTGCGAACAGGACCGCCAGGCCACGCGTCCGGCCAGGGGCGCGTTCCCGGGGAGAGACAGAAACGATAGCAGGCGTCGGATCGCCTCCCGATGCGGCGCATTGATCTCCAGGCGAACCCGCACGCAGGCCTGGATGCGGTCTCTGATCCGCATCGAACCGAGATCGAGTTCTTCAAGGGCGTCCAGCATTCGCCGATCGGACCAATCGGCAAAATGATCGGCCACCTCCGTCATGCCGCCCGGAAAGGCCCGAAGCGCCATGTCCGGCGCGTAGCCGGCATCGGTAACGCCGGCGGCGAGCGCCTTCTTCGTCCATCCGTCGAACGGCACATGGTTGAGGGTCGCCGCGACGATGGCATCGCGCCTCTCCTGATGCTCGTCAATCGCCGTCATCTTCCTGATCTCCGTCCTGCAGCCCGGCGGGCTCTTTCGCCAGTTCCTCAACATATCCGAATGTGGACAGATCCTCCATCCGCATGGGGTAAAGCACCCCATCCAGATGGTCGTATTCGTGTTGAACGACCCGCGCGTGAAACCCCCTGGCTTCGCGGTCGATTTCCGAGCCGTCCGGCGCCAAACCGGTATACCGGATATGGGTATGTCTGGGAACTTGTCCAGCCATTCCCGGCAGGGACAGGCAGCCCTCGACGCCCAGTTCCCTGTCTTCGCCCACAGGTTCGATGACCGGGTTGATCAGCGCCGTCAGGGGTACTGCCTCGTCGCCGTTGCGCTCGGCCGGTACGTGAAAGACGATGATCCGCTTGGGCGCGTGGACCTGGGGTGCGGCCAAGCCTACGCCGGGTGCATCGAGCATGGTATCAACCATGTCGGCGATCAGCCGGTGAACGGCCGGGTCCGTCGGATCCTCGACCGGATCGGCGATACCGGCGAGGACCGGATGGCCCATTCTGGCGATCTTCAATATGGCCATATCGAACCTGCCATTTTCCATCAAATCCGCGCTTCACATCCCCGAGGCGATGTGTTAGAAGGCGCTCCCTACGGAGGTCGCTGGGGCGGCCTTCACCACTAACATGTAGAGAGACAAGCAAACGTGCAAGTCACCGTACGCGACAACAACGTCGATCAGGCCCTGAAGGTCCTCAAGAAGAAGATGCAGCGCGAAGGCATCTTCCGTGAAATGAAACTCCGCCGCGCCTACGAGAAGCCGTCCGAGAAGAAGGCTCGCGAAAAAGCCGAAGCCGTCCGCCGGGCTCGCAAGCTCGAGCGCAAGCGCCTCGAACGCGAGGGTTTCTAAGACCTTTCCTGCCGGCGAAGGGTTTTTCGACCCTTTGCAGACGTCACGATTAAGAACCGCGCGAGGCGTTTCCCGCGCGGTTTTGTCGTGTCTGGATTCTTGCGTCACGGTACTTGAGGTGACGACCCGTAGGACTTTGGGCCCTCCAATGTGGGAAACCGACAATGATCGAAGAACCTCCGATTTTGACCATCAAGCGGCCGACACGCCGGCCGTCGGCTGCGCAGATCGCTGCTTTTCAGGGGATTCCCAGCGGCTTCGTCGTCGATGCCCTGTATGGCGCAGGCGCGCTGTCGTCCGATATCCAACCCATCGGTGCCGGCCGTGACCTCCAATGTGTCGCCGCCGGCCCCGCGTTGACGGCCGATTGCGGTCCCGCCGACATCCTGGCGACGCTCGCAGCGCTGAAATTCATTCAGCCCGGCGACATCGTGGTGTCCGCATTTGCCGCCCATCAGGGGTGCGCAGCGGCGGGAGACCGCGTGGTCGGCATGATGAAGAACAACGGTGCCGCAGGCTTCGTAACGGATGGACCGATGCGCGACTACGACGGGATCGTCGCCGTCGGCCTCCCGGCCTGGTGTACGGGACTGACGCCCGCCTCCCCCTTCTCCAAGGGACCGGGGTCCGTTGGCCAGGCCATACAGATCGGTGGGCAGGAGGTCGAAACCGGCGACATGGTCGTTGCCGACAGGGACGGCGTCGTCGTCGTTCCCCTCGAAAAAATCGATGACGTCATCGTTGAACTCGACAAGGTGCAGGAACTGGAAAAGGCACTGGATGCGGACGTCGCCGAAGGGCTCAAGATCCCTGACGCCATCACCGATTTGCTGGCAAGCGATCAGGTCAAGATCGTCGATTAGGTCGCCGTTCCGACTTGGCGTCCGGGGTCCGGGCTGTCGATCCGGCGCAGTGCCCTATCAAAAGACCCAGCACAAAAAACCCGGCCCCGCGACCTGCGGGATCGGGTTCTTCGAAAATAGTATTTTCGTTTACCCCAACGCTTGGACGATCTCTTCCGTCATCTTCTTGGCGTCGCCGAACAGCATCATGGTGTTGTCGGCATAAAAGAGCGGGTTGTCGACGCCGGCGTAGCCCGGGCTCAGCGAGCGCTTGACGAAGAGCACTGTGCCGGCCCGGTCGACATCGAGGATCGGCATACCGGCGATCGGGCTCTGCGGGTCGGTTTTGGCCACCGGGTTGGTAGTGTCGTTGGCGCCGATGATGTAGGCGACGTCAGCAGTCGAGAACTCGTGGTTGATCTCTTCCAACTCGAAGACCTCGTCGTAGGGCACGTTGGCCTCCGCCAGGAGCACGTTCATGTGCCCCGGCATGCGCCCGGCCACCGGGTGGATGGCATAGCTGACCTCGACCCCTTCCGCCTTCAGAATATCGGCCATTTCGCGGAGTGCATGCTGGGCCTGGGCGACGGCCATGCCGTAACCGGGCACCACGATGACCTTGGACGCGTTCTTCATGAGGAAGGCGGCGTCGTCGGCGGCACCGGATTTGTGCGTTTTATCTCCGGTCTGGGCCGGTCCGCCACCGGTGGTGTCGCCGCCGAATCCACCCAGCAACACGTTGAAGATGGAGCGGTTCATGCCCTTGCACATGATGTAGCTGAGGATGGCGCCGGACGAACCGACGAGCGCGCCGGTGATGATCAGGGCCGGGTTCGACAGCGTGAAGCCGATGCCGCAGGCCGCCCACCCCGAGTACGAATTGAGCATGGAGACGACGACCGGCATGTCGGCGCCGCCAATCGGGATGATCAACAGGAATCCGATGGCGAAGCTGAGGAAGGCCAGAGCCCAGAAAGCGCCTGCCGATTGATCCATGACCAGCAAAACGATCAGCGCCACGATGAGGATGCCGATAAGGGCATTCAGCGGGTGCTGGAACGGAAACGTGATCGGGTTGCCGCTCATTACGCCCTGTAGCTTGGCAAAGGCGATGACCGAGCCCGAGAAGGTGATGGCGCCGATGGCCAGGCCCAGCGACATCTCGATGACACTGGCGGTGTAGATGTTGCCTTCGGTGCCGATGCCATAGGCCGCCGGGTTGTAGAAAGCAGCGGCGGCGACGAAGACAGCGGCCATACCGACCAGGGAGTGGAAGGCGGCGACCAGCTGCGGCAAGGCCGTCATCTCGATCTTGCGGGCGACGACGGTGCCGATGGAGCCGCCGATCAGGATGGCGACGATGATCCAGGTGTAGCTGACGACGCTTGGTTCGATCAGCGTCGTGACGACGGCAATGACCATGCCGATGATGCCGTAGACGTTGCCCTGGCGCGCCGACTCGGGCGAACTCAAGCCACGCAGCGCCAGGATGAACAGCACCGAGGCGATGAGATAGGCGAAACCGGTCATTTGTGCACTCATGTTCCGGTCCCCCTATTTCTTCTTCTTGAACATGCCCAGCATGCGCTGGGTGACGATGAAACCGCCGAAGATGTTGACGGAGGCCAGCATCACGGCGAGGAAGCCCATGACCTTAGAAAAGTTCAGGTCGGCCGGACCGACGGCGAGCAAACCACCGACGATGATCACCGACGAGATGGCGTTGGTGACCGCCATCAGCGGTGAATGCAGGGCCGGCGTGACGCTCCAGACGACGTAAAAGCCGACGAAGCAGGCCAGGACGAAGATGGTGAAGAGGCCCAGGAAGGGATCGCTACCAGCTGCTGCTTGCGCTTGTTGCGCCGCTAGCTGGGCAGACTGTTGGGCCAGCTTGTCGGCCTCATTCATGAGCTCGGCCGCCGAGGTGGCCAGCTTCGAGGCTTGATCCGCGATCGATGCAGGGTCCATGACTAATTCCCCTCACTCTTGGAGGCCGGTTTCTTGGCTGCGGCACTCTTTGTCACTGTGGCTTTGCCAGCGGTCTTCCGAGGGGCGGCCTTTGCCGCGGGCTTGCGCGGCGCCGCCTTTTTGGCCGGGCGCGCCTTCGGCGCATTGGCCAGGGCCTCGGTGATGCGCTCGTTGACGATCTTGCCGTCCTTGGCGACCAGCGTGCCGGTTACCGTCTCGTCTTCCCAGTCGATGGCGAAGTCGCCCTTCTCCTTGTCGACCATGGGCGTGATGAAATTGATCAGGTTGCGGGCGAACAGCGCGCTGGCATCTTCGGCGACCCGGCTCGGCACGTTGGCATGACCGACGATCTTGACGCCGTTCGCCGTTTCCACCACCTCGCCCAATTTCGCGCCGACCACGTTGCCGCCGGCTTCGACGGCGAGGTCGACAAGGACGGCGCCGGGCTGCATGCTGTCGATCATCTCTTGCGTGACCAGGGTCGGCGCAGGGCGGCCCGGGATCAGGGCCGTGGTGATGACGACGTCCTGTTTCTTGATGTGCTCGGAAACGACCTGCTTCTGTTTCTCGAAGTACTCGGGCGGCATCTCCTTGGCGTAGCCGCCTTCGGTCTGCGCGTCCTTCTCCAATTCCGGATCGACGGTCAGGAACTTGCCGCCGAGGCTCTCGACCTGCTCTTTGGTCGCCGGCCGGACGTCAGTTGCCGTGACCACGGCGCCCATGCGCTTGGCCGTGGCGATGGCCTGCAATCCGGCGACTCCGACGCCCATGATGAAGACCTTGGCCGGCGGCACCGTGCCGGCGGCCGTCATCATCATCGGGAATGCGCGGCCCATCTCGTTGGCCGCATCGAGAACCGCCTTGTAGCCGGCCAGGTTCGATTGCGACGACAGGATGTCCATCGACTGGGCGCGGCTGATGCGCGGCATCAGTTCCATGGCGAAGGCGGTGACGCCGGATTTAGCCAGGGCCTGGGCCCCTTTTGGATCACTGAGCGCGTTCAAGTGCGCCATCAGCATGGCGCCCTTCTTGTACTTCGCCGCCTCAGCCGGTTCCGGCGCTTGTACCTTGAGCACAAGATCGGCGGTTTTGACCGCCGACGCCGCGTCGCGGGCGACGGTCGCGCCGGCGTTCTGATAGGCCTCGTCGGTGAACGACGAGCCGAGGCCGGCACCTTTTTCAACGGTGACTTCGAACCCGAGCGCGATCAACTTGCCGGCGCCTTCCGGTGACATGGAGACGCGTTTTTCGCCCGCCCGGCGTTCCTTTAGGATAGCAACTTTCATGTCGGATATCCTTGTGATTCCCTCGGGGAATTCCGCTTCCGACGGTTGGCGCCGCCGGTGGAAACTTTTGCCCGTGAGGCGGTTTTATGCCTGTTTAGACAGGTAAGAACAAGCCTGCATATGGGTCCGCTGGATCATCGCGTCTCCACTCGTTGGCCGTTGACCGCGATAGCCGACCGTGGGAAGACCGATGACACTGTGGACGGTGGGCAAGGGTACAAAGAAATGGAAATGAAAGATTTGATTGAGATCAAGAACGGTCAAAAAGTCCCGCATACCTTTTCCGACGGCGAATACGACCGTCGGCTGGCCAAACTGCGCACGTACATAGCGGAAGAGACGATCGACCATGTCCTGCTGACCTCGTACCACAACATCAACTACTACTGCGATTTCCTGTTTTGCCATTTCGGCCGCTTTTACGGGCTCGTCGTCGACGGCCAACGTTCGACCTCGATTTCGGCGAACATCGACGGTGGACAGCCCTGGCGGCGCACGGTCGGCGACAACCTGATCTACACGGACTGGCAACGCGACAACTATTTCCGGGCCGTCCAGGACCTGATACCGGTGGGCGGGCGCGTCGGTATCGAGTTCGACCACGTCAACCTGCAGAACCTGGAGAAGCTGAAAGCCGCCCTTCCCGGCACCGAGTTCGTCGACATCTCGGCCGCCACGATGCGCATGCGCATGGTCAAATCCGACGAGGAGATCGCGCTCATCAAACAGGGCGCCGAAGTGGCCGACATCGGCGGTGCCGCCTGCGTCGAGGCCGTCGCCGTCGGCATCCCCGAGCACGAGGTGGCGCTCCATTCGACACAGGCCATGATCCGCGAGATCGCCCGGCGCTTCCCGGACGCCGAACTGATGGACACCTGGACCTGGTTCCAATCCGGCATCAACACGGACGGCGCCCACAATCCGGTGACGTCGCGGCGCATCGAGTGCGGCGATATTCTCAGCCTCAACTGTTTTCCAATGGTCGCCGGTTACTACACGGCGCTTGAGCGGACGCTCTTTGCCGAGACCGTTTCCGACGATCACCTTAAGCTCTGGGAGGTCAATTGCCGTGTCCACCGACGCGGCCTCGAATTGATCCGACCGGGCACACGCTGCTGCGACATCGCCAATGAACTGAACGAGATCTACGCCGAACACGACCTCCTGCAATACCGCACGTTCGGTTACGGGCATTCCTTCGGCGTTCTTTGCCATTATTACGGACGCGAGGCCGGCCTCGAGTTACGCGAAGATATCGAGACGGTGCTGGAGCCCAATATGGTGGTCTCCATGGAACCGATGATCATGCTGCCGGAAGGACTGCCCGGCGCCGGCGGCTACCGGGAACACGACATCCTGGTCGTCACCGAGGACGGCGCCGAGAACATCACCGGATTCCCCTTCGGGCCGGAACACAATGTCATCGGCGCCTGAAATCCGAATGGGAAAAAGGGGTCAACCCTTGTTGCTGAGAGACAACCCGATGTCCGGATTGCCGACGAGGATGGCGATCTTCTGGTCCGGATGCACGACCTCGCGTTCATCACCGCCCAGGTGCTGGGCGTAGACACGCCCTTTCCGGTCAAGCCGGTAGCCGACAACGTTTTCCGAGATTTCACGGTTCATCATTCCCTGACGGCCCTGGACCAATTCACCTGTTTCGCGGACGTCGATGACGACGGTGTCGCCGTCCTCCATCCAGGTGGCGACCGTTTCGGGGTAAACATCGACTACGGTTCCCATGTCACAGCACCCTTACCTGACTAAATTGCTCAGACATTAGGAAGGATATGGTGCGATAGGGTCACGGTTCAACCCTAATAACCATGGGGACAATTACCGAAGGGGCCGGCCAACAACCGTCGCGGTGCAGCGCAGGATATGTCGTATTTGAACAAGCCTAGGCTCGAAAAACGGCCGAGTTTTCCCTTACCGGTCGTTTGGCCGGAATTTCCTTTTGGAGTTTCGGGGGGAACCGTTCCATGGCGGACACAACATCTCAGGAAGCGCTATACGAAACCGAATATGAACTCGGGCAGGACAATCTGCAGCAATGGGGGATGGATATTCACCACCCCGTGTTCTGGATTTCAGGCGGGCTTGTCCTGCTTTTCGTCCTCGGCGTCTTGTTGGCACCCGAGGCGGCAAAAGGCGCCTTCGACGGAGCCAAATGGTGGTCGATCGGCGCCTTCGATTGGCTGTTTATGCTGGGCGGCAACATCTTCGTAATCTTCTGCCTGGCCTTGATCGTCCTGCCGGTCGGAAAGATCCGCCTCGGCGGCGATGATGCTAAGCCGGAGTTCTCAACGATTTCCTGGTTCGCCATGCTATTCGCGGCGGGTATGGGCATCGGCCTGATGTTCTGGAGCGTCGCCGAACCGACGGCCTATTACACGGGTTGGTATGAAACGCCTCTCGGTGTGGAAAAGAACACGCCGGAAGCGGCCAAACAAGCAATGAGCGCGACCATGTTCCATTGGGGTCTTCACCCCTGGGCCATCTACGCCGTGGTCGCCCTGTCGCTGGCGTTCTTTTCGTACAACAAGGGCCTGCCGCTGACCATCCGCTCAGCCTTCTACCCGTTGATCCGCGACCACTCCTGGGGTCCGTTCGGTCATCTGATCGACTCCGTGGCGGTGCTTGCCACCTTGTTCGGTCTGGCGACATCGCTCGGTTTTGGCGCCCAACAGGCGTCCGCCGGCCTCGCCTATCTTTTCGGCTTCGAAGCCACCATCGCCACACAGATCGCGATCATCGTCATCGTCACGGCGATCGCGCTGGTCTCCGTGCTGCGTGGGCTCGATGGCGGCGTCAAGGTTCTGAGCAACATCAACATGGGTACGGCCGCCTTCCTGATGCTGTTCGTGCTTATCGTCGGGCCGACGGCCGTCATCTTTTCGACCATGGGCACGACGTTGATCGGCTACCTCGGTGATATCGTCAGCTACAGCAATTGGGTCGGTCGCGAGGACGAGGCCTGGATGCAGGGCTGGACCGTCTTCTATTGGGCCTGGTGGATATCCTGGTCGCCATTCGTCGGCATGTTCATCGCCCGGGTCTCGAAGGGCCGGACGGTGCGCGAATTCATAATTGCCGTACTCTTGATCCCGACGTTCGTGACGCTGGTTTGGATGAGCGTTTTCGGGGGCTCTGTTCTCGATCAGATCCAGAACGGCGTCGGTGCGTTGGCCGGCGGGCTCGACAAGGTCGAATTGGCCATGTTCCAGATGCTCGAGAACCTGCCTTTGGCCACCTTCACCTCGGCGCTGGGAATCCTCCTGGTCCTGGTGTTTTTCATCACATCCTCCGATTCGGGGTCGCTGGTGATCGACGCGATCACGGCCGGCGGCAAGGTCGACGCACCCGTCGTGCAACGCATCTTTTGGGTCATCATCGAAGGCGTCGTCGCGGCTGCCCTGCTGTTCGGCGGCGGTGCCGACGCGTTGACCGCCCTGCAGGCGGCGGCAATCACCGTCGGTCTTCCGTTCACGGTCGTCCTGATCGTCATGTGTCTCAGCCTCTACATGGGACTGAGCCATGAACGGAAGTACCCGGGCATAAATACATAGATCGATTTCGAGACACCGACGAAACGCGGGCCCCCAAAAGGGGCCCGCTGTCGGCAAGGTTTAGGCCCGACTTATTATCGGGGCGAACGGACCGCCAACCGGCTCCGCTGGTTGCCGCCCTCATCGAAATTCTCCGGTGCCAGCCACGTCTCGAAGGCGGTCCTGATATCCGGCCAGTCGGCGTCGACGATCGAAAACCAGGCGGTGTCGCGGTTGCGGCCCTTGTAGAGGGTGGCTTGGCGGAAAACGCCCTCGAACGTGAAGCCGAGCCGTTCCGCCGCCCTGCGCGACGGGCCGTTGAGGGCGTCGCACTTCCACTCGTAGCGGCGGTAACCCAATTCGTCGAAGACCCGGGCCATCATCAGGTACATGGCTTCGGTGGCGGCCCGTGAACCTTGCAGGGCCGGCGCCAGTTTGATGTGACCGACCTCGATGCAGCCGATGGCCGGTTCGATACGCAAGTAGCTGGCGACGCCGGTCGCCTTGTTCGTCGTCTCGTCGACGATGGCGTGGAACAAGGGGTCGCCACCGAGGCAGTCCGCCTTCATCCAGTCCCGATAGACCTCAAGGGTCTCGAACGGCCCGTAAGGCATGTAGGTCCAGTCGCGGCCTTCCGCTTCGAGCGCGTTGGCCGCAAACAGGTCTGCGGCATGGCGATCGGGATCGAGGGGCTCGACGCGGCAGAAGCGCCCGGTCATGGGGGATCGCGGCGGCCGCGGTCTCACCGTCCAATCGGGCAACGCCTCACCGATCGGCTGACCAAAGACGTTTTCCGGCATATTGCCCTCCTCCATCGGCGCCCGGCCGTTTCCTAGTCCGGCCGCCTGGCCACCATGTCGATCTCGACCAGTGCGTCGCGGGCCAAGCCGGTGACACCGACGCAGGTCCGCGCCGGCAGGCGGTCGGCCGGGAAGTAGGATTTGTAGGTCTCGTTCATGGCCGCGTAATCGCGCTTGAACTCGGTCAGGTAGACGCGGGCCGAAAGCACGTGTTCGAGACCGAGGCCGAGTCTGTTGAGGACGATGACCAGGTTGTCCATGACCCGTCGTGTCTGCGCCTCGACACCCTCCGCCAGCGGCTTGTCATCATCGTCCGGGTCCGTCGGCATCTGGCCGGTCAGTTGCACCCAACCGTCGCATTCGACGGCATGGGAGAACGGCGCCACGTGCGTCGGTGCGGCGGCAATGTTGTGAAAAACGGGCGCGCTCATGGGATGTTCCCTCCTCCCTCGCTCAGCAGTCTTGTCCGCGCCGGAGAATAGCGCCGCACCGGACCAAGAGGAACTCGGAAATTGGCGCTTGCACGGCGCCGCATTTCGCCGCAAAGACGGGGGTCACGGAAGCTCGGAAGGCCCGCCATGCCCCTCTCGGCCCATCACCGCGGATTATCCTTCGCAGCCGTGTCGGCCGGCAGTTACGGTGTCGTCACGACCTGTGCCGCCATCGCCTACGCCGGCGGCACCAATCCACTGACCCTGGTCTCGTTCCGTGCCACCTTGGGCCTCGGCGCCGCCCTCGCGCTCGTGATCCTGGTGTCGCGCCGCTATACCCTGCCGCGCCGGGCCTGGGGGTCTTTCCTCCTGATGACACTGGGTGTCATCATGATCAATTACGGATACATGTCGTCGGTCAAGTTCATCCCGGTCGGCCTCGCCGCCCTCGTCATTTTTACCTTCCCGATCCTCATCCTGGCCATCACCGCGATCCGCTCCCGGCAACTGCCGCCGCCCGTCTCCGCCTTCGCCTTCCTGCTCGCCTTCGCCGGCCTGGCACTCGCCCTCGGACCGTCTCTCGGCGGTTTAGACTGGCGGGGTCTGCTCGGTGCGGCGACGGCGTCCCTGGGTGCCGTCCTGATGATCTGGTATTCGGCCGCCGTCGTCCGCCACACCAGCGTCGGCGCCATGACGCTTTACGCCCATGTCGTCATCGTGCCGATCACATTGATCGTTCTCGGTGTCTTCGGCGGTCCGTCGTTTCCGGAAACCACCGTTGCCTGGACCGGCCTCGTCCTCGCCGGTCTCGGGTATCTTTTCGGAACCGTCTTCTAGTTCCTCGCCGTTCGCTACGCGGAACCGGCGCCGACCGCACTGGTGTTCAACTTGGAACCGATCATCTCCATCGCCGTCGCCGCCGCTTTCCTGGGCGAGCGGTTACTCGGGAACCAGTACGCGGGCGGCGCCATGGTCCTGATCGGTGTTTTTCTGGCGACGCTGAAGGCGGTTGATCCGGCGGGCCGGACGCCCGCGTCGAGCGGTTAGACAAATTCTTCGGATTCGGTCTTGAAGAGGCCGAGCTCGCTGGTCTGGGCGCCGAGGAAGATCGGGTCCCCGGCCGTGCGGTAGATGTTGATCTTGGCGTTGAAGACGTTGCGGGTGCGCCCGTGCTTGTCGGCGATCAGGTACTTCTTGATGCCGTAGTCGCCATCCTCACGTTTGTCGCCAGTCAGGTAACAGCGAATGTCCTGGATTTCCTCGCCCGACAGCTCCATCCCCTGCAGGGCCGAAAGTGATTTCTGGGTGCGTTCGATGAACTCCACCGAATCGATACGGGTCGCCAGTCCCGTATCGCGATCGGGCATGGGCACCAGGAAATCGCCGACCAGGACCTGGCCCGGCAACGCCCGGTCGATCATGCGCGCCAGTTCGATGGTGACGTCGCCGACGATATAGCTGTAGACGGTCGGGCTCAGGCCTTCTGACTGATAGAATTCGTAGTGCCCGCCGATGTGAAAACAGGCGCGGAGCAGCGGTGCCACGTTGGTTTTCGACTTACTGCGCGCGATGGCGTTGTCGGCCAGCACCAGGTGCATGAAGTTGTAGAGATTGACGTTGGCCTGCACCGTGCGGTCCCGGTTCCAGATGTAGAATCCATCGCCGGTGGTGGTCCTGGCGAAGTTGATGTCAATGCGTTTGTCCAAAAGTTTCGAGAAGGCGGAATTGACCGAGTGTGCCAAGCTGTTCAGCTGCGTCACCTGCTCCAAGGGCGACAGCAGGGAAAAGCCGACGATATCGAACAGTGCCACGGCCCGGTCCTCAACATAGGAGGAGATGCTGTAGCGCTTGACCACGGTCTCGATCAGTTCGAAGTCCAGGTCCCGTCCCGGCGCGAAATCGAGCGGGACCGACAACGGCTCGGCCTCGACAAGGCGGGCCAGATGATTGAGCCCGTCCGGGGTCACATGTTTGGGATTGGCGATGACCTCTTCGATGAAACTGGTGGGCTGGATGCCGAGGGCGGAACTGGCAAAGCGTTCCATCTCCTCGCGAGCCCGCTGGGCGTGTTCGCTGATCGAATAATGAGGCAGCACGAGGACGTCCATGCCCACATCACTCGGCGACCACACCAGGATCAGGTTGCGGCCGAGGCCCCAAAGCTCGTGCAGTCTACGGTCGAGCCCATTGATCCATGCCTTCTGTTCGACGCTCAGGTCGTCGTCATCCCAATCACCGTGTCCGGGCGACCCTTGAGAGCTGGTCACGCCGCCGTCTCCGGGTGCCTGAGTTGGGTGTGTCTTGCCTTCATTGCCCCATCCGTACGAGATATGGGGAACGCGAGTCCCCAGCCGTCTGGATACTAGTCATCTGGAACTGAAGTTCAATTCATAATAAGGTTTTCTCTCGAGACGGATCATCGAGGGGGGTGTCATGACGCCTACCAGGGGCCGGCAAGCGCCGGTCGTTGAATTGAGCGAAGAAGAGCGGAGATTTTTGCAAGGCCAGGTTCGGCGTCACCGTGTTGCGCGTTCAATGTCGGAGCGTTGCCGTATCATTCTAAGATGTGCTGATGGGCTGACGAGCAAGGCGGTTGCGGCGGAGGTTGGGGTTCATGAACACACGGTCG
>Ga0209144_1000063_pt1 | contig 20982 bp, 19 predicted proteins | sample WorMettrBAHAMAS1_FD_187392 | JGI IMG/M metagenome (GOLD analysis project Ga0209144, IMG submission 187392) | Marine gutless worms symbiont microbial communities from Max Planck institute for Marine Microbiology, Germany - Inanidrilus... | ecosystem: Host-associated > Annelida > Digestive system...
AACCAGCGAAACCGCCAACCAAAGCCAAAAACCGCCGCAGCATCTGCCAGTGGCGGCGAATAAACGTCCGCTCTTAATAGAAGCGGACGCCCAAAACACTCTTTCGGACGAGTTTATCAACGATATCGGGGGTTCCCGGTAACCCGCCCTGAAAACCTGTGTTTCCACCTCTCAGATCCACTATTGGTCCCCCACGATGTCCGCTTGGCGCCTATGGCGGCGCACGCGAAGAAACGAGCTCAGTTTCGCCAGAGGTGTAAGTGAGGCTCCCGGAGGGGCTGAGTTCGTCCCAATTAGACCAAAGACTTCCTTGGACAATAGACACACTAGCAAAATCAAGGTTTTTAGGTACCGCGTTTCGAGAGGGTTCAATTGGGACACCGTGAAGCCACAAAAACCCTTATGTTACTATTCTGCCCCCTACCGGAATCGACCCGATTGGGTGAAATCCGATCGACGGGGCGGGATCGCACCTTCGTCCCTTTTCCGATCAGCGAGCCGACGGTTTCCAAGAGTCCGCCTTAGCGCAGCGATGAAATATCGCGACTATGGCATCGCCCCAAATTTAATGGCGGCTTCGCATCGAGAAGCGGCCTTCGGCCGCCTGACGGAACCGTATGCCCCGCACCGCAAAAGCCGTTCGGTTTTGTCACGCCGATTAAGAGAATACTGTCGTCCCGACTATTGTCGCCGACATTGACTTTTTTCCTATTTTATGTTATTAAGCTCTCCCCTGTTTTTTGATCGCCGAGGCCCTCCCCGACCATGGATTCTCCTACAAACCTACCGCAATCCCTGGGATCCGCCGAACTGGCTTCGTTCCGTCACTTTTTTGCACGCACCGGTGGCGGCACCGGGTTCGTCGGGATGACGACGGGGAATTTCCCGTCGGGCCTACGACAGTCGTCGAAGGTCGTCATTTCGCCAGGCCAGGGCATGACGGATCTGTGGGTCCGGCGGCGGAAGGGCGGGTGATCGAATGAGATGTGTTCTGGATTTACGGCCCTTTGCCGGCGATCGCCGACAATACGGCGCGGGCGGCGGCCTGGCTGGGCGAACCGCCGGCCGGCCTGAGTGCTTTCAGTGCTTCCTCGTAGGCACTGCGCTGGTTGTCCCGTTTCTGCCCGTCCCCGAACAGGGTCTTCAACTCGACAGCGAGGGCCTCCGGCGTACAGTCGGAAAGCAGTTTCTCAGGGATGGCGCCGCGTTCCAGGACCAGATTGACGATGCTGGCATAGGGGACCTTGACCAGGCGTTTGGCGAACCAAGCGGTCAGTGGGTTCATGCGATAAGCGATGACGGACGGCGTCCCCGTCAGAGCCAATTCCAAGGACACGGTGCCGGAGGCTGCGAGCGCCACGTCGGCGGCGGCCATGGCGTCATACTTCTCGCCGGCGGCGTCGATGATCAAGGGTTTGTCCCCCCAGTCCGCCGTTCCGTCACCGATGGCCGAAGCCAGATGCGGCAGGGTGACGATGGCCGTGCGAACCGGTCCCATTTCGGCGGCAATCCGCGCTTGGGTCTGCCCGAAAACCGGAAGGTGGCGGGAAATCTCGCCTCTCCGGCTTCCCGGCAGGAGCAGCAACAGGCGTTCCTCCGACCCGATTTCGTGGCGTCGGCGGAAAGCGACGCCATCCGCCTCGTCGGTGCCGCTCTCCAGGACCGGATGACCGACGAAGGTGCAGCCGAGACCGACGGCCTCGAAGTACGGCGGTTCGAACGGCAGCAGGGCCAACAGGTGATCGACGAACCGCGCGATCTTCGCCGCCCGCCCCGGGCGCCAGGCCCAGACACTGGGGGCGACGTAATGCACCAAGGGAACCCCGGCACCCTTCAGCTTCTTGCCGACACGGAAACTGAAATCGGGCGAGTCGATGGTGACGACGGCGTCCGGACGCGTGGCCCTGACGTCTTTTACCGTTTCGCCGATGCGCCGCATCAGGAGCGGCAGGCGAGGCACCACTTCGGCCAGTCCCATGACCGCCAGGTCCTCCATGGGAAACAGGCTGACGAGCCCCTCGGCTGCCATGCCGTCGCCGCCGACGCCGGCAAAGGATACAGCACCGTCCGTCTCTTCCTTCAGGGCCCGCATCAAGCGGGCCCCCAACGCGTCGCCGGACGGTTCTCCGGCAACGAGGTAGATCAGGCGCTCGGGCCTCTCGTCATTCAACGGCGCCCCCATGACTCGCCTTCACCGAGGGTATCGAGCTGCATGCCGACAACGAAAAGGCCCTTGGCATCGGCGCGGCGGATCGTTTCCGCCTCGTCGAGTACCAGGGCATTACCAGCCTCCAAGGCGATACCGGCCAGCCCCGCCGCGGCCGCCCGGTCGACCGTGTCGGGGCCGATTGCCGGCAAGTCGACGCGGCGCTCCTGGCCCGGTTTCAAGGCCTTGACGAGGACGCCGCCGCGTCCATCGATTTCGAGCGAAGCGACCCGGGCCAAGAGATCATCGGTTCCCGCCTTTGTTTCGAGACCCAGAACCTGTCCATCCCGTGCGATCGCCGCTTGCCCCAGGTCCCGCCGCCCCAAGTCTTTGGTCGCCGAAAAAGCCGTTGCGATATCGGTTCGGTCGGTGTCCGAGGGCTCGACCGTTCCGTAGGCCCCTTCCCTGGCAACCATCCGGGGAACGAGATCGTCGGCACCGACGACGGTAAATCCTTCATCGCCCTCGAGGACGCCGATCAGCGCCTTGAGGAGCCCGTCGTCACCCAATTTCTGGGCCCCGGTCTTGGCGAAAAACGCGGCCGTCCATAAATCCGGCCGCAGCGCCGCCAGCGACGGACGCCGGACGCCGCCGGCAAGAACGATCTCGTCGACCCTTTCCCGGCGCAGCGTCTTGATGACCTTACCGGCGGCGCCGAGGCGGATCCACTCGTGGGGCGTTCCCTCGAGGGTCTCGGCATCAGCCTGATCCTTGAGGCCAACGACGAAAAAGGGCCTGCCGGTGGTTTGACAATAGCCGATGACAGCCGCCGGAAGGTCGCCGCCGCCGGCGATGATTCCGAGCTTAGGCGGCATCTTCCATGCCGGGTTGGCAGATGCGCCTCGACGAGTCGGCGCGGACGAAGTTGACGATCTCCATAACCGGCTCGTTCGCGGAAAAATCCTCGGCGACGTCCTCGAGGCGTTCGTTGAGCGTCCCTTCCTCGGCGAAGATCAGGCGATACGCTTTGCGCAATTCGTGAATCTGATCGCGCGAGAAGTCGCGCCGCTTGAGGCCGACGATATTGAGACCCGAGAGCCGCGCCCGGTTGCCGAGGACCGATCCGTAGGGGATGACGTCGTGTTCGACGCCGGACATTCCGCCGACCATGGCATGCTTACCGATACGGACGAACTGATGCACTGCTGACAAGCCACCGACGATAGCCCACTCGCCGATTTCCACATGACCAGCGAGCGTGGCGTTGTTGACGAGGATGGCATGGTCGTGGATGCGACAATCATGAGCCACGTGCGCCCCGACCATGAACAGGCAGTTGTTGCCGACCGTCGTTACCATACCGCCGCCTTCGGTGCCCGGGTTCATGGTCACATGTTCGCGAATGACGTTATTGGCCCCGATCTCGAGTCGGGATTCTTCGCCGTGGTACTTGAGGTCCTGAGGTTCGTAGCCAATCGACGAAAATGGGTAAACTCTCGTATTGGCGCCGACAATCGTGCGGCCGGCGACCGTCACATGGGAAACGAGGACGACCCCGTCGGCCAATGTCACGGAGGAACCGACCGTACAGAACGGTCCGACGGTGACATTTTCGCCGATTTCGGCGCCGGGTTCGACGACGGCAGTTGAATGGATGTGCGGCATTTACGATTCCACGATCATGGCCGAATAAACGGCCTCGGCGACCAACTGCCCCTCAACACGCGCCTCGCCTCGGAATTTCCAGACGTTTCCACGATGACGCTGTTTCTCGACGTGGAGCAAGACCCTGTCGCCAGGGCGTACGGGCTTGCGAAACCGAGCCTGATCGACGGTCATAAAATAGACGACATTGCCGGCCTTCTTACCGGTCGTTTCGATAACCAGAATGGCCGAGGTTTGGGCCATGGCTTCGATGATCAATACACCCGGCATGATTGGATGGCCCGGAAAGTGCCCTTGGAAAAACGGCTCGTTCACGGTCACGTTCTTGATTCCGACCACGCTTTCGCCGAGCACCATGTCGGTGACCTTGTCGATCAACAGGAATGGGTAGCGGTGAGGAATCATCTCCATGATTTCCTCAATCTCCACCGTATCTCTTTGCTCTTCGTGTTCCTTGTCCATCCGTCAATTCCCCTTCTTCGAAACGAGGCGCTCCAGGGCAGCGACCTCCTTCAACCAGGTCCGCATCGGTTTCGCTGGCGAGCCGCCGACCGTGGTGCCCGGTTCGATATCGCGCATCACACCACTTTGCGCCGCAATTCGTGCGCCGGAACCAATATTCAGGTGCCCGGTCAATCCCGCTTGACCTCCCAGCATGACGAAGTCGCCGATTTCCGTGCTGCCCGAAACACCGACTTGGCTGACGACGACACAATGCCGCCCGATCTTCACGTTGTGGGCAATCTGAACCAAATTGTCGATTTTGGTACCATCGCCGATCATCGTATCGGGGCCCGTACCGCGGTCGATCGTGGTATTGGCGCCGATCTCAACATCATCGCCGATGATGACCCGGCCTAATTGCGGCACCTTGAGGTGTCCATCGGGGCCAAGAGCAAAGCCGAAGCCGTCTTGGCCGATGCGAACGCCCGCGTGCACGGTTACGCGCGCGCCGGCAATACAATGACTTATCGAAGCGCCCGGTCCGACGTAACCGCCTTCACCGATGACGACCCCGTCCCCGATGACGGCGTTTGCTGCGATCCGGCAACCGTCACCGATTTCAGCTTTCTTGCCAATTACCGCACCGGCCTCAATCACAACACTGTTTGCAACCATCGCGTCCGCCGCGACGCACGCCGTTTGTGGAACGGCGCCGTCCCTTGATGGCGACGGATAGAAAGCCTGCGCCACCCGCGCATAGCCGTGATAGGGCGTATCCGTCAGCAACAACGCCATATGCCCGGGAGCACGGTCAGCCATTTCCGGCCTAACGATGCAGGCGCCGGCGTTGCTTGATTCGAACGCTTCGACATAAAAATTATTGTCAAGGAAGCTGACATGTTGCGGGCCGGCGTCGGACAACGGCATGACGTCTATGAACGGGCCATTGTCAGCCGGGGCGCCAGCGACCTCGGCTCCAGCCAAATCGGCAAGTTCTTCCATGGAGAACGGGCCGGCGACCGAATGGAACCTGGGGTCGGCCATGCGTTATTGCCCGGGGGCAGCGACTTTCACGTTAGGCAGCGCCGCATTGAGGCGATTTAGGACTTCGGCCGTGATGTCGAGGCGACGAGAAACGAGAATGGTCAGGTCGCGACGCAGAACCAGGTGGAGGTTGTCCTCTTTCGCAATACCTTCGATGATCTTGTTGAGTTCATTCTCGACAACGACCATGGCGTCCGCCCGCGATTTGCCAAGCGCTCGTTTGTGCTCCTGAACTTTACGTTGGACGTCGACCACCTTCTGTTCGAAGTTACGCCGCTCCTGGGCAAAGGCTTCCGGCGCCAAGATGGCCCGTTTTTTGGCGAGTTCCTGATTGGCGGCACGGAGCGCGTCCTCTTCCTTCTTGACCTCGTCCTGGAAGCCTTTGTTGAACGCTCCCATTTGCTTGTTGACGTCCTGCACGGCAGACGCCTGACGGCGAATGGCGACAAGGTCGAGAATAGCGATCCTGAGGCCCTGGGCGGATGCCGCGGTTTTTTCCGCCTCTTGTCCGAGGGCATGCCCACTAACGGAGAGAAGGCCGCAAAGAACGAACAAAGAAAGGACGATTTTTAGATTTTTCAACATTCTCTCCTAAAACCGGGTACCGAAGTTCACCCTGATTAATTCTTCTTCGTCGAAGTCTTCTTTGACCAGAGGAAAACCAACGTCGAAACCCAGCGGTCCAAACGGTGACACCCATGTGATGCCAACCCCTGAGGAGACACGCAAGCTTCCCGTATCCTCAACGGTCGCATTGGTCGGTTCCAATTGGCCCGAACTTCCCATATCCGTGAAGACACGGCCAGAGACACCGAGTTCGGCGGGAAGACCCAAGGGAAATCCCAATTGCAGCGTCCCCGTATACATCCACTCACCGCCCAAGGCGTCATCCGTCAAGGTATCCCGCGGTCCGACTCCGCGGGTCGCGAAACCGCGTAAATCATCGCCACCGATGTAGTAACGCTCGAGGATATCCACGTCTTCGCCGAGCCCGATGATGTAGCCAGCCTTCCCGCCGACAGTAATCACCCATTCGTCGACGACCTCGTAATAGGTCGCACCACGCACCGTGTTTCGCAGGTGTTTCAAGGTTCCGCCGAGGCCCGCAGCATCCGTTCTAAGGGCAACCTGATACCCTTCTGTCGGCTTCAGGGGACTATCGCGCTTGTCGTAACTGATGTTGTGGGAAACCTGCGACAAATACTCGGTTCCTTCCTGGGCTTGGACCAGGGTCGACGCGTTTGTGTCTACATCAGTGATCTTCGCCCGGCGGAAGGTGTAATTCCAAGATTGCGTAAGGTCCTCGGTGATCGGGTACCCAGCCCGCAATCCAAAACCCGTCCGTTGGGTATCGTAGGAACTGGTATCTTGAAGATTCTGGTTGACGTGGAAGATGTCGAAACCAGCAGCAATCTCGCGATCGAGGAAATAGGGTTCGGTGAAAGATAAGTCGATCGTGCTCCGTTCCGCCGCCAACTGAAATTTCAAGCCGACATTCTGACCACGGCCGAGGAAATTGGCCTCGGTGATCTCGATCTCACCGATGGCGCCGACCGCCGAAGAGTAACCCGCGCCGAGCGAAATCGAGCCCGTCGACTTTTCCTCCACCGCTACGTTGATTACAGCCTTGTCAGGCGCGCTTCCCGGCACCTGTTCGATATTTAGCTTCTCGAAAAAGTTCAACCGCTGCAGCCGCTGGCGCGACCGGCGCAATTTGGCCGAATTGAAAGCGTCGCCCTCGACGATCTGAAACTCGCGCCGGATGACTTTGTCCAGGGTCCGCACATTGCCTGAGATGTCGATCCTCTCGACGAATACCCGAGGCCCTTCGTTGACTTCGAAGGTGATATCGATTTTTTGGGTGTCGCGGTCGCGGTTGACACGCGGACGCACATCTACGAAAGCGAAACCGAGCTCGCCGACCCGGTTCGTGATCGTTTGAATGGCATCGTCAACGGCCGAGATGTCATACCAATCGCCGGTCTCGATCTCGATCACCTCTTCGATTTGCTCAGCCTTCAAATCGCGTAGGTTCGCCTTGACCTCGATATCGCCAAACTCGTAGCGGGCCCCTTCCTCCACGGTAAAGGTCAGGAAGAAGTCCCGCCGGTCCGGTGTCAGTTCGGCAACGGCGGAAAGCACACGAAAATCGGCATAACCATCCGACAGGTAGAAGCGGCGCAGCAATTCCCGATCCAACGTCAAGCGGTCCGGATCGTAGTTGTCGTCATTGGATAGGAAGCGCCACCATGCCGTTTCCTTGGTCCGGACAACTTCCCGCAAACGGCAGTCGCTGAATTCCTTGTTTCCGACAAAGCGGATGCTTTCGACCTCCGAAAGGTCACCCTCGTTGATCTCGAATACCAAATCGATGCGGTTTTGTGGCAACTGGATGATCTTCGGTTCGACGGTGACGGCGAAACGTCCGTTGCGACGATAGAGGGTCAGGATGCGTTTGACATCGTTCTGAACCTTCGTTCGCGTGTAAATGACGCGCGGCCGAAGGGTCGTCTCCGCCTGCAATTGTTCGCTTTCGACCTTATCGTTGCCTTCGAATGCGATGCGGTTGATGACCGGATTCTCGACCACGGATATGACCAAGGTGTAACCCTGCCGCCGCGCACTGACATCGGCAAAAAGACCGGTCGCGAACAAGCTTTTCAGGGATCGGTCGAGGCGTTGCGCGTCAAAGGCGTCCCCCTCGTGGATAAGCAGGTAGGATTTGACCGTACCCGACTCAATCCGTTGGGCGCCTTCGACCGTGATCTGACGAATTACGTCTCCCGCCTGCGGAAGCACAGGCGTTACCGACCGGGTTTGCGCCCAGGCATGACCACTAACCTGAAGCAAAACCGCGAGAGTCAAAATAGACAGCAGGAAACGTGATACCCGCCCCAAGTAATCCTCCCAAACGAGAAAACTATTACGTTATGAGTCCTTTTATGAACTCTATTACGTCTAAATGTACCAAATCGTTCCAAGTCACAAAAACGACCAGCATCAATACCAGAATCAGGCCGAAACGGAAACCGTATTCTTGGGCTCTCGGCCCCAGTGGACGGCCCCGAATCACCTCGATTCCGTAGAAGACAAGATGGCCGCCGTCGAGCATCGGGATCGGGAACAGGTTGATGAGACCCAAGTTGACCGACAACAGGGCCATCAAGTGTATATACTCGACAAAACCCTCCTGGGCCATCTGACCGGCGACCTGCGCAATGCGCAGTGGCCCGCCCAGGTCGTCGGTGCCACGGTTTCCGGTCAACATGTCGCCGACGTATTTGAGAATAGCCACGGTCAGCGTATAGGTCCGTTCAATGCCGAACCAAAGGGCCGCCAACGGGTTCTGCCTCTCGTATTCGACATTTTCGCGGTCCCACTCGACACCCAGCAATCCGACTTGGGTCGCAACACCGTCCTCGCCCGTCCTTGTTGACGTTTTCGGAACGGCGCGGAGGACCAATTGCTCATCGTCGCGCTGAACACCGAAAGTCAACTCGACCTCCGGGTTTTTGCCGACGGTCGTACGCAGTTCATCAAAATACGTGATGGGTTGGCCGTTAATACTGATCACCCGATCACCAGTCATGAAACCGGCTTGCTCGGCAGCACTACCTTTCAATACCTTTCCGATACTGGCGAGAGGGACGGCGGTACCAATGGTGCCGGCCAGCATGGCAAACACGAGGATGCCGAATAGGAAGTTGATGGCCGGCCCAGCGAAGACGATCGCAGCGCGCTGACCGACTGTCTTGTATTCGAAGGAGACGGCCTTTTCCGCTTCCGTCAGCTCGCGCGGTTCCTCACCGTCTTCGGGAATATCCTCCTGGCCAAGCATCTTGACGTACCCGCCAAGCGGAATGGCGCTGATCTTCCAGCGCGTCTCCCGGCTGTCGGTCCAACCATAGAGCTCGGGGCCAAAGCCTACCGAAAACACCTCGACCCGTACGTTGTTCCGGCGAGCCACCCAATAGTGTCCAAGCTCGTGAACGAAGACGAGTATGGTCAACAGGACCAGGAATACGACGATGTAATACCAAGTGAAATCGAGAATGCCCATGGATTGAGAGACGATGCCTTTATTATCAGGAGGTTAAGCCAACCGGGTTCGAGTATGCCCAAGTGCCTCGTCAACAAACCTTTGCCGCATGACGCCTGGCTTCCGCGTCCGCCTCGATGACATCATCCAAGGAGTCGAGGCTACGCACCGGTAAGCTGTCTAGTGTATCTTCCACGATCCGCATGATATCGAGAAAGCCGATCTTTTCACGCAGAAACAGGTCGACCGCGACCTCGTTGGCCGCATTCAACAACGTAGGCGCGCCACCGCCCTTTTGCAACGCCTCGCGAGCCAGACGCAGGGCCGGAAACCGGGTCGGATCCGGGTCTTCGAACGTCAGTGTCGCCACTTCGCGAAGGTCGAGCCTGGGCGACGGGGCCTCCATGCGATCGGGCCACGCCAAGGCATAGGCGATCGGTGTTCGCATGTCGGGTGTTCCCATCTGGGCCAGAACGGAACCGTCGACGTATTCCACCATGCTGTGAACCACCGATTGCGGATGGACGAGTATGTCGATCTGGTCCTCGGCGATCGGAAAAAGATGAAAGGCCTCGATCAATTCGAGGCCTTTGTTCATCATGGTTGCCGAATCAATGGAAATCTTGGCGCCCATGTCCCAATTCGGATGGGCGACGGCCTGCGCCGGGGTCACGTCGGCCATGTCTTCGAGAGCCTTTTCGCGGAAGGGGCCGCCGGACGCCGTCAAGGTAACAGTACGGACCTTATCCGACTGTTCGAAATCGAAGACCTGGAAAATCGCGCTGTGTTCGGAATCGACCGGCACCAGCGACGCCCCGTTTCCGAGCAACTCCCTGACGAAAATATCGCCGGCGGATACCAGGCATTCCTTGTTGGCGAGCCCGATGGTGGCGCCGCGACGGACCGCTTGCAATGTCGGCGCCAATCCGGCGGCACCGACAATGGAAGCCATGACCCAATCGGCAGGGCGGTCCGCGGCCTCAGCCACGGCGTCTGGCCCGGCGGCAGCTTCGATGCCTGACCCGGAGAGCAGGTCTTTGAGGGCGCCATAACGCCGTGGATCGGCGACGACTGCGAGTTTAGCCGAAAGGTTCCGGGCTTGAGCGGCCAGGAGCTCGACATTGCTGTTGGCTGTCAAGGCTTCGACTTTGTAGCAGCTTTCAGGATTGCGCTCCAGCAGGTCGACCGTATTGCATCCGATCGATCCCGTGGAACCCAGGATGGTTACCGATTTCGGATCGGCGACGGATTGGACCCTCGTCGGACTCACACCCATGCCAACAAGCTCCCTGTTCCGGACGCTTCGGTGATCAAGGCGGCGACGAGCGCAGCCGCCAACAACCCGTCGACGCGGTCGAACAGTCCGCCGTGGCCGGGGATGATCGTTCCGGAGTCCTTCTTGTCGAAGCGCCTTTTGACCCAGGATTCCAGCAAATCGCCTCCTTGCGATACGACCCCAAGCGCACCGCTTACCAGTGCCAATGGAATCACACTTTGCCGTTCCAATACAAGTGCCGTTACGGCCCCCACCAAAGCTGCGAACAATACGCCGCCGCCGAGCCCCGCCCAGGTCTTGTTCGGCGAAATCCGTGGCGCCAGCTTGGGGCCGCCGATCAAACGCCCAGCGGCATAGGCGCCAGTGTCCACCGCCCAGACCATGGCGAAAAGCCAAAACACTGTATAGGCACCTAAATCTGGGTCGTTGCGGAGGTGAATTAAAGCCCAAACCGATGCCACGACATATATTGCACCGAACACGAGCCACCCTGCCCGCCGTCCACAGAGACCGAACCACTCCCACGCCAATACCATGGCGCCGACAATGACCATGGCGTCGAACCAGGGCGACCCGAAATGGACAGCCGCCAAGACGGGCGGAATCATAACCGCCGCCGATAACAGCCGCAGTAACAAAGCGCTGCTTCCGGGCTTAGGCTCCGGTCGACCCGTAACGCCGTTCACGGTTCCGAAAATCCTCTATCGCCCTGTCGAAATCCGGCTCCGCGAAGTCGGGCCACAGAGTATCGATAAAAACGAGCTCCGTGTAGGCGAGTTGCCAAAGGAGAAAGTTGCTGATCCGCTGCTCGCCACTTGTCCGGATCAATAGATCCGGATCCGGAATTCCGGCCGTAAACAAGCGTTTGTCGAAAAGATGTTCGTCGATCGCCGCGGGGTCGATCGCACCGGTGGCGGCCTCGACGGCAATGCGGCGCGTCGCCTCAACGATTTCCGCCCGGCCCCCATAGCTCAACGCAATGGTCAAAACGAGCTTCGAGTTGGCCGCCGTCTTCCGTTCCGAATTCTCGATCAATTCGACGATGTCCGGAGCGAGGCGCGACCGTTCTCCAATAACCTGAAAGCGGACACCCTCCTTGTGCAGCGCGTCAATTTCCTCGCGCAGATATAGACGAAGGAGACCCATCAGGTCTTTTACCTCGGTCGCCGGTCGCTTCCAATTCTCCGACGAGAACCCAAACAACGTCAAATAGGAGATACCGCCCTTGATGGCATATTCGACGCTTCGGCGAACCGCCTCGGCACCGCGCTGATGTCCCGCCGTCCTCGGCAGACCCCGTGATTTCGCCCACCGGCCATTGCCGTCCATGATGATCGCGACATGGGCGGGTACCGTGGCGGAAGTGGATCCAGTGTCGAGTGAGACGGCTTTCATGGACTCAGACCTGCATGATCTCTTGGTCCTTGTGCTTCAACGCTTCGTCAATCTTGCCGACGTATTCGTCGGTGAGACTTTGCACTTCGTCCGCGAACTCGTGGTGCTGGTCTTGAGAGATATCGCTCGCCTTTTCCGCGGCCTTCAGGTCGTCCATGGCATGGCGCCGCACATTACGCACGGCAATGCGGGCATCTTCGGCGTATTTGGCTGCGACCTTGGTCAACTCCTGGCGTCGCTCCTCGGTGAGAGTTGGAATCGGAACGCGCACCAATTGTCCGTCGGTCTGCGGGTTGAGGCCCAAGCCCGACTCCATGATCGCCTTCTCGACGGACGACACCAACCCCTTATCCCAGACCTGCACGGCGAGCATGCGCGGTTCCGGCACGCTGATCGTACCGACTTGGTTCATGGGCATTTCCGATCCGTAAGCCGAAACCATGATTGGTTCCAGTAGGCTCGTCGCCGCCCGCCCTGTACGCAGTCCGCCGAATTCCTGGTGCAAGACATCGACGGCACCTTCCATTCTCCGCCTGACGTCTTTTTTCAGCTCGTCGATGTTACTGGCGTCAACCATTATTCCGTCTCCCTGTTACGTTATTCGGATATGATGGTGTACTTACCGGAACCATTGATGACGTTCGCAAACCCCCCTGGATTGTGAATGGAAAAGACCAGGATGGGAACCTTGTTTTCGCGTGACAACGCGATCGCGGACGTGTCCATCACTTTCAAATCCCGGGCGATCACCTCCTGATAGCTGAGGCTTTCGAATCGCTCGGCGGCAGCGTTGGTTTTCGGATCGGAGTCATAAACTCCGTCGACCTGTGTTCCCTTGAGTAGGGCGTCGCATCCCATTTCCACGGCCCTCAGCGCCGCCGCCGTATCCGTGGTGAAGAAAGGGTTGCCCGTTCCGCCGGCAAAGATCACGACACGTCCCTTTTCCATGTGGCGGACGGCCCGGCGCCGGATATAGGGTTCACAAACGGTCGCCATCGGGATTGCCGAAAGAACCCGGGTTTGTACGTCCATGCGTTCGAGGACGCTTTGCACGGCCAATGCGTTGATGACAGTGGCGAGCATCCCCATGTAATCGGCGCTGGTCCGCTCAATGCCCTCAGCGGCGCCTGATACGCCACGAAAAATATTGCCAGCACCGATGACCAGGCTGACTTGAACACCCATGTCGTGGACCGCCTTCACGTCCGTACAGATCCGCTCCATGGTCTCTTGGTCGAGCCCGAACTCCCGCTCCCCCATCAGGCCTTCACCGGAAAGCTTGAGAAGGACGCGTCGGTATTTCGCTTCGTCGGCCATTCATGCCATCTCTGTTTCGTCAGGCTGTCGCCCTTGTTTTTATCGGTTCCATGCCCCGGGTGCGGTACCCGGAGGGCGGCGGACCGCGGCCAATATAGCGGGCCGCCGCGGTCCGGTCTTGGTGTTTCTTCGAGAGGATGCCGCCTCAGGTGCCGGCGACGGCCGCGACTTCCGCGGCGAAGTCCTCTTCTTCCTTCTCGATGCCCTCGCCGAGGACGAACATCCGAAATCCGCCGACCGAAATATCGCCGCCGGCCGCCTTGCCGGCTTCGGCAATGGCGTCGGAAACCTTCGACTCGCCGTCGATGACGAACGTTTGATCGACCAGGCAAACCTCTTCATAGAACTTGCGCATCCGTCCCTCGACCATTTTCTCAATGATCTCCTCGGGTTTCCCGGATTCGCGGGCCTGTTCGGCGAGTACGGCGCGCTCGCGCTCGACGTCTGCCGCGTCGAGATCATCACGGGAAACAGCCAGGGGCTTGCTGGCGGCAACATGCATGGCCAGTTGCTTACCGAAACCGGCCGCAGCTTCCGCATTGCCGTCGGTCTCGAGGGCCACGATCACGGCGATCTTGCCCAAACCACCGGCCAGGGCATTGTGGACATAGGACGCCAGAACGCCGTTCCCGACGCTCAAGGACGTGGCGCGGCGCAAAGCCATGTTCTCGCCGATAGTGGCGATCAGATGGGTCAGTTGTTCCTCGACCGTGCGCTCCTCACCGGGATAGGCGGTTGCCTTGAGGGCGTCCAGGTCTTCGCCGGTTTCCACCGCCAAGCCGGCGATGGTCCGCACGAAATCCTGGAACGTCTCGTTGCGGGCTACGAAATCGGTTTCGGCATTGACCTCGACGACGGCGCCGCGAGCGCCATCGGTGGCAACACCGACCAACCCCTCGGCCGCCACGCGGCCCGCTTTCTTGGCGGCCGCCGCCAAGCCTTTTGTCCGTAGCCAGTCGACCGAGGCCTCAACATCACCATCGTTCTCGGCCAAAGCCTTCTTGCAGTCCATCATTCCGGCACCGGTCTTTTCGCGCAGTTCCTTGACCAGTGCTGCCGTTATCTCAGCCATCTTCTACCTCTCGGGTTCTAAGACTTCTTACTCGTGTCGGAGTGCCGGCCGAGCGGCCGCCCTCCCAATAGGTCGGCCGCGGGCATTATGCCTCGGCCGACTTCTGTTCCTCCGTGCCGGCATCATCAGATCCGGCCTCGTCCGCGGCCACCACCTGCTTTTCCGATGCCACCTCTTCAGGAGCCGCCTCCGGTTCGGCGTCGGTCGCCACGTCCGCTGTGGCGTCGGCGCCCTCTGCCGCCGCGCCTTCTGGATTTTCGCCTTCGGCTTCGCCGCCTTGCTCGGCCGGCAGTTGCTCCGCCGGGACCTCTTCGGCTTCGCCGAGGTCACCGCCAGAATGGGCGAACTCCTCTTGGATACCATCGAGCACAGCGCCGGCAATCAAGTCGCAATAGAGGTTGATCGCGCGAATGGCGTCGTCGTTTCCGGGAACCGGATAGTCGATGCCTTCCGGGTCGCTGTTCGAGTCGATGACCGCGACCACCGGAATGCCTAGTTTTCGTGCCTCGGCGACGGCGATCGATTCCTTGTTGGTATCAATGACCACGATAATGTCCGGCAAGCCGCCCATTTCCTTGATGCCGCCGAGCGCGCGCTCGAGCTTGTCGCGTTCACGGGTCAGCCCCAGCAACTCGCGTTTGGTCAAGCCGACAACTTCGCCCGCCAACTGCTCGTCCAGGTCGCGCAGTCGCTTGATCGAGTTCGAAATGGTGCGCCAGTTCGTCAACATGCCGCCGAGCCAGCGGAGATTGACGAAATACTGCCCGCACTTGCGCGCGGCATCGGCAACCCTTTCGGAAGCTTGCCGCTTGGTGCCGACGAACAGAACGCGGCCCCCGCTGGCAACCGTCTTACGCACGGCCAGCATGGCCTGATGCAACAGCGGCACGGTCTGTTGCAGGTCGATGATGTGAATGTCGTTGCGCGAACCGAACAGAAAGGGCCCCATCTTGGGGTTCCAGCGCCGCGTGTTGTGTCCGAAATGAACGCCGGCTTCAAGAAGCTGGCGCATGCTAAAGGCAGGCAATGCCATGGATCTGTTTCCTTCTCCGGTTGAGCCTCCGCGGGAGTGGCCGGATACCCGGCACCGGAGCGACGAAACCGGCGAATTTGCGCCGACGCCGCAGTCCCGCGTGCGAAATCGCGCCCTAGATACCGCTCGGCAGGGTGCATTGCAAGCCCTATGACTTGCTTCTGCGGCCGGGTCCGGTTTATCCTTGTTGGTTCCCGGTCCGCACAAAGCAGGAGACCCTGCCGCCATGCCCCAGCGCATCATCGTTGTCTTGTCTGTTCTCCTGTTTTTGTCTGTCACCTTGGCGTCGCAGACGGTTCGGGCGGGAGATCCAGCCTTGAAGAGAGTCCAGGTCACCGACAACGTATACGCGTTGGTCGGGCCGCTTACCCAGCGAGACCGGACCAACCTGGGCAACAATGCGACTTTCGGCTTCATCGTGACCGACGTGGGCGTCGTTCTGATCGACCCGGGCGGAAGCGCCAAAGGCGCGGCCGCCATCGCGGCGCAAATCGATGCGGTCACCCATCAACCGGTCAAATGGGTCATCAACACCGGCGGACAGGACCATCGCTGGCTCGGCAATGGATATTTTCATGAAAGGGGCGCCGAAATCATCGCCGCCGCAGCGGCCGTCGCCGACCAAAAAGAGCGAGCCAACGATCAACTGCTCGTCCTCGAGGCGTTGATCGGTGACGACAATCTATCCGGTACGGACACCGTTTTTGCATCCCGGACATTTGATCAGCGGATCACCCTCACGCTCGGCGAAGAGGCGTTCGAACTATCCATGGTCGGACCGGCTCATACGCCGGGCGACACCGTGGTATGGATGCCGAAGCGGAAGATCCTTTTTGCTGGAGACGTCGTCTACCTGGAACGTATGCTGGGAGTCGGCGGCCAATCCGATTCCGCTGGGTGGCTCGAGGCCTTTTCAGCACTCGAAAGCCTGTCGCCGGAAGTCATCGTGCCGGGCCATGGAAGGCCGGCCGGTCTCACCGAAGCCCGTGCGCAAACCCGAGACTATCTCGTTTTTCTGCGGCAGGCGGTCGGCGACCTCATCGACGCCGGCGGAACACTAGCCGACGTCGGCAAGATCGATCAGAGCCGGTTTGCCCATTTGGCCGTTGCCGACCAGATTGCCGGGCGCAACGCCCATCAAGTGTTTCAGGTGATGGAATGGGAATAACGCGTACCGCCGCTGTTAACAGGGCGTAACACGGCGCGCACACGTCGTTCATCGCAATGACGAATGCCTTTCTTACATTTTTATGGCGAATGGTGCCGTAATGTGCGGGGCCAATCCAGCGTGGGAGCGGAACGGATCATGGAACTCCGGCCTAACGAAGCCGAGCGGCTCGCAGCGCTCGTCAGTTACGGAATCCTAGACACGGACTTCGAGGAAACTTACGACCGGATTACGCGCCTAGCGGCCCGGATTTTCGGCGCTCCCATCAGCTTGGTATCCCTCGTTGACGAAAAACGCCAATGGTTCAAATCGGCCTACGGACTGAGCGCTCGCGAAACACCCAGGGAATATGCCTTCTGTCAGCATGCCATTCAGCAGGGTTCCGTTTTCGTCGTTCCCAACGCGACCAAGTCTGAAACCTTCAAAGACAATCCGCTGGTCACCGGCAAACCGCATGTCCTCTTTTATGCCGGCGCCCCGTTGATCAACCCGGACGGATTCGCGCTTGGAACCCTGTGCGTCATCGACAATAAGCCGCGCCAAGGATTGTCGGAAGAAGATCAGGTCATGTTGGGCGATTTTGCAGCTCTCGTCGTCGAGCTCATGGAAAATCGCAAACATATCCGCCTACTTGAGCGCCGGGCGGCGGCCTAGTTGAACGAGGCACCAGACCCGGAATGCTAATGGAAAATAAGAACGACCCGACCGCCACTCCCTTCGAAGCTGTTGGTTCCGCCTTGCCGGACTGGATTGATGAGACGCCCCATTGTCGCTACGAGTCGACAAACACGGAGCCACTCGAGATCCCGCTCCAAGAAATCTGCCAGCCGAGCGTGGCCACGTTCATGTATTATTGGCGATCCTTGCGGGGAGATCGTTTTGCGCCGGCTTGGAACGAGTTTGATCTTTTCGCTCTGGGCACCGAATCGATCCCGCGCGTTATCGTCGTCGACGTCAACCGAGCGCCGTTTCGTATCGATTACCGTTTTTGGGGAACGGCCAATGTCAAGGTTAAAGGTTTCGACATGACCGGCAAATCTCTCGATGCCTTCCCGCCGAACAGAGGCGCAATAGCAAGGGAGGAGTACCGTCGTGTGGTAACCGATAAACGGCCCATCGCCTTCAAGGACACACTCGCCCTACCCAGTGATCAGCAGAGATCAGGGCTTGAGCGGGCTCCTTTCGACCAGATAATCGTCCGTGTCCCCCTGTTCGACGATGGCGCGTTTGTCGACCACGTGGTGTCATTATGCAACTGGGAGCGGGCGCCGCATTCCTAGGCGTCGGGATCGGGCGACCTGACCCGGCCCCGGCAGCACGATTGGGACTAGCGCCGGTTGGGCGTCGCCCGACCTGGTTTTTTTTCGATTTCCTTAGGTGATATCGTTTCCACGATATGAGTAATGAGAAACCAACCTCGGACGCCGGCTCGCTGGAAGACGCGGTGGCATCGATCGTTGACGCCCTGGTCGACGAAATCATCGCTGTATCGGATGGGTTGGGCGGTTCAATCGACACTGCCCAGATTCGTAACCTTGCCGACAGTTACAAGGATTCGCCGGCGAGTAAAAAGGCCCTGGAGAAATGTATCGCCCAGATCAAGGCAAGCCTACCGCAAGCCGATCCGAAGAGCCGCCGACAACGGGTGCTCGAACGGGTATTGATCGGACGGATCGAGGGGTTGTTTCCGACCACCGGTGATCTCGGTCGGGGCCGGCAAATCGTGTCGCGCCGCGCCCTTCCCGGCTTGTTCGGTACCATCAAATCGCTGATCGGGCCGGACCCGTTTCGGGAACGCAGCGAAATCTGTGACGAGATTCTCGCCCGACATCGTGCCGACAAAGGGGACCGGGTCGACTGGGCCGCAATTGAGCGGAGCCCGGAATGCAACCGCGCTGTCGACGAGGTGTTGATCCTGTTCGCCGTGCAGTTCGAGAACCGGGACGACCGTGTTCTGTGGTTGAGCGAACGCATCAACGAGAACCTGGCCGCGGCCGACGAGTTTTTGTTCGAGGGCGGCAACGTCGAGTCGTGGAAGATGGATAAAGCGGGCGCGCAAATGCTGTTGCGCGGCCTATTTGCGTCCTTCTTGCTCAAACTCTCCGAACCGGATGGAAGGTCCTCCCTCATAGAACAATTCGAGGAAGACGGCGTCACGACTATGGAACGCCTATTGGAGTCGCTCAGAGGTCGGGCCTGACGGTCAGGCGATGCGGCACAAGATCACAGATGCCGATGGACTAAGCCGTGGCCGATTTTTTGCGGCGCGGCGGTAGCCTGACGGAAACCGTGGTCCCGACACCAACGACACTCTCGAGTTCCAGCGATCCGCCGTGCAATTCGGCGAGGGATTTCGACAACGGGAGACCGATCCCCGATCCATCGTGCCCGCGGGTGACGCTGCTTTCCACTTGGTGAAAGACCTCCAGTACCGCCGCGACGTCTTCCTCGGCGATACCGATCCCCGTGTCGGAAACGGCGAACACGACACCATCGCTTGGGTCGGTGCCGACTTCAAGGGAAATGGTGCCGCCCGGCGGTGTGAACTTGATGGCATTGGACAGCATATTGATCAATATCTGCATCAACCGTCGCCGATCGGCGAAGACAGCCGGTGTCGGATCGAAAACTTGCGCCGCGAGCGAAAGGCCTGCCTTTTCCGCCTTGCTGCGGACCATGGTGATGCAGTGCTCGACGAGCTCATCGACATCGAGGTCTTCCTGGTCCAATTTGACCGCATCGGATTCGATCAACGACACGTCGAGGATATCGTCGATCATGCCCAATAGGTACTTGCCGGCTCGATTGATGTCGGCCGCGTAGGACGTGTAGCGATCGCCTTCGAAGTCACCAAGAACACGGTTGGAGATCATGTCGGAGAAGCCGATGATCGAGTTCAGCGGCGTCCGCAGTTCATGGCTCATATTGGCCAGGAATTCGGTCTTTGCGCGGCTGGCCGCTTCGGCATCGTCCTTAGCCTGTCTCAATCGTGTCTGCGTCGACGCCAGGGTCCCGCTCATGGACTCGAACGACGCAGCGAGATCGCCGAGTTCGTCGGTGCGGCGGATCGGCACTTCCGAGCCGTATTCGCCGCGGGCGACGCGCCGCGTCAACTGTGCCAGCAGCATGATCGGACGGCTCAGGTTGTTGGCGGCAAGGACGCTGAAAAGAACGCCGATGGCGAGGCAAAGCGCCGCCGCACCGATCATGGCGACGACACTGTCCTTGATTCCGCTCATACTGATGGTTGCGAGTTCTCTTTGCATTGTGCCGGTTTCGGCGGCGACCTGAGCGAGCGACAACCCGATATCGATCCGACCGAAGCGGTCTTCAGCGATGGCGACGGGAACCGAAGCGTGGAGGACGTTGCCGTCCGTCCATGTGACCACGCCGTCGGCGCGGGCCTCTCCGGGCGGCAGCTTTATGATCGTGCCGAACATCTTGATTTCCGCCGTACCGTCGTGGACGACCATATCCTCTTGGTCGATCACATGGACGTATTCGATCCCCTCCTGGTTCGCCGCCGATCGGGTCAACGCATAGATCTCGTCGAGTTCCAACAAATAAAGATGATCGGCAATGGCGCTGGCGAGAATGCGTGCGATGCCGCTAGCCCGTTTTTCCGCTTGCCGTTGAAGGACCTGCGAGACCGTCTCCGAGTTGGCCTTGAGAACAGCGTCGGTCGTCACCCGAAACTGATTAAAAAGTGCCGCCGAAACGATCAAGATGACCAGCGTGACGAGCCCGAAAATGACAAGGGCGAAGCGGTTGCGAAGGGCGTCCTTGAAGGCCATCGGCATGCCGCTGCGCACCAGAAACAGGGAACGCACCACCGGAGCCGTCTCATGGAAGACGCGGAGGTTCTTTCTCACGGCATTCGGGGTTCTTTCCAGGTCTTCCCAATCGAGATTGCTGAAAGCCCCAGCCGCCGCGACACCTTTTACGACCCACGCGGCGATGTTGACTTCACCGCGGGCAAACAGGTATCCGACCTTATCCGCCGGCGGCCGGCTATGGATCGAGGACAGTTCGACGGCCTCCAGTCCTTCTGCCCGAAGGGCCGCCAACGGCAGGAAAAACGCACTGGTTGAACCTGGGTCTTCGAAGGCTACGATTTTGCCTTTCAACTCGGCGAGCGAGGATATCACCTGATCCTTGCGCGATATAAAGACCGAGTGATAGCTGGCAACCCCTTTCTTCCATTCACGGAGCAAGGGCTCGGCAACGCCCCGATCGATCAAGTCGATGGCCGAAAAAGGGGGATACTGTTGATAAACCCCTGTTGATCGGTTTCTGAGATCGTGATTCCGTTTCCCGAGTGATTCGGTGGAGGGCGGAACGATGATGGGGCGGTTGTCGGACGACCAGGGCAAGTTCTTCTAC
>Ga0209144_1000064_pt1 | contig 20565 bp, 19 predicted proteins | sample WorMettrBAHAMAS1_FD_187392 | JGI IMG/M metagenome (GOLD analysis project Ga0209144, IMG submission 187392) | Marine gutless worms symbiont microbial communities from Max Planck institute for Marine Microbiology, Germany - Inanidrilus... | ecosystem: Host-associated > Annelida > Digestive system...
AAGTCGTAGAAGAACTTGCCCTGGTCGTCCGACAACCGCCCCATCATCGTTCCGCCCTCCACCGAATCACTCGGGAAACGGAATCACGATCTCAGAAACCGATCAACAGGGGTTTATCAACAGTATCCATAGAGTGCGGATACACCGAGTGCGAAGATCCCGCCCAACGCGACCAGCAGGCGCCGGATCAACGGAGCGCTGCCGGGCGATGACTCCGCAACCCCCATTGTTCCACCCCTTCATGATTCAAGATGCGAATGGTCGGTGAAATCTTACCACCTCCGACAATGGCAGAGGGCGATTAAAATTGCGTAAACCGGTTTTTGCCGAGAAACCTCCCACACGTTTAGACGGGTTTGACTTGCTGATTGCGATGACCTACAAGCCGGGGTGCCTTGTCGCCCAAAGCTCGATGCTTTGGTGAGAAGGCAATCGCGACAATGCAGGCGGCCAAGGGGTTGTAACTCCAAACCGGGGGGTAGCCGTTGTGAAGTCGCCTTTTGCCACGGAAGAGTACCGTGGCATACGGTCTTTACCAAGGGACATTGCGTCCATGCACATATACCTCCCGATCGCCGAACTTTCGGTGAACGTGTTTCTGATCCTCGGTCTTGGCGGCGGCGTCGGTCTGCTGTCCGGGCTGTTCGGCGTCGGCGGCGGCTTCCTGATGACACCTTTGCTGATATTCGTCGGCATCCCCTCGCCTGTCGCCGTGGCCACCGAAGCCAATCAAATCGTCGCTTCGTCGGTATCGGGCGTACTCGCCCATTGGCGGCGCGGCAACGTCGACATGAAGATGGGATCGGTCCTCCTGGTCGGCGGTGTGATCGGCTCGTCCCTCGGTGTGTGGCTGTTCACCTTCTTGCGGGGATTGGGCCAAATTGACCTTGTGATCAAACTCTCCTACGTGGTTTTCCTATCGATCATCGGCGGCCTCATGTTTGTCGAGAGCGTTCGAGCCATGACAAGGCGGAAGTCGGCGACGCGTTCGAAGGCGCACAAGCACAATTGGATGCACGGTTTGCCCTTCAAGATGCGGTTTCGCAAATCGCGGCTCTATATCAGCGCCCTGCTTCCCGCCGGTATCGGAGTTTTCGTCGGCCTGCTCTCGGCGATCATGGGCGTCGGCGGCGGCTTCGTCATGGTTCCGGCGATGATCTACCTGCTCGGCATGCCGACCTCCGTGGTGGTCGGAACATCGCTGTTTCAGATCATTTTCGTCACCGCCAACGTGACGATCCTGCAGGCGGTCAACAACCAGACCGTCGACGCCGTGCTGGCGTTACTGCTCATGATCGGCGGCGTCATCGGCGCGCAGATCGGCGCCCGTTTCGGAACCCGCATGCACGGCGAGCACCTGCGCGGTCTCCTCGCCCTCATCGTTCTCGCCGTTTGCGTCAAACTGACCATCGATCTTGTGGTCACGCCGGACGAGCTTTATTCCCTCGGTGCGGTGGGGCATTGACCATGGCTCGACGCATCTTTCTTTGCCTCATGATCCTAGTGGCGTTCGCCCTCGGCAAACCGGCCAGCGCCCGCGAATTCACGGTCGACCTGTCAAAACGGGTCGTTCAGATTACGGCGGGATTCCACGGCACCGACCTGCTGATCTTCGGCGTTGCCCCCGGTGACGGCGATATCGTCGTCGTCGTTCGCGGCCCGCAGCATGACGAGATCGTTCGAAAGAAGCACAAAGTGGTCGGCGTCTGGATCAACGGCGAGGAAATCACTTTCGAAGGCGTGCCATCGTTCTACGCCCTGGCGAGCAACCGGCCGCTCGATCATTTCCTGCCAGGCGATGTTGCCGCCGTTCAGCAAATCGGGCTCGAGAACATACTGCTAATCCCGAAAGACGAGGCATTGCGCTCGGCAGACCCGCAAACGTGGAGCCATTTCCGCCACGCGTTTTTGCGCAACAAGGTGGCGAAAGGCCTCTATCGCTCGGAAACAGGAAATCTCAATTTCCTGGGCAACCGTTTGTTCCGCACCGAGGTCCATTTTCCGGCCAACGTTTCGGTCGGGACCTTCGGCATCGACGTCCATTTGATCCGCAAGGGTGAACTCGTGGCGACCGAGACGACGCTGCTCAATGTTCGAAAGTTCGGCATCGAGGCGAGTATATTCAGTTTCGCCCACCGCTACTCGTTCGCCTACGGCGTGATCGCCGTCATTATCGCCGGCTTCGCCGGCTGGGCGGCAAACGCAGCCTTCCGAAAGGCCTAAGCTTCAATTGGGGAGACAGTCCGCGTGAGCACGTTAGACGAGACCGGAACGCCAACGACCGAAGTTCCATCGCAAGACGGGCCGGGAATAACGTTCCTTTGCGTCGTTGATGAGAGCGAGGAGTTCGGTGCTGCCCTACGCTTCGCCTGTGGCCGGGCGAGCAGCACTGACGGCCGCGTCGCGTTGCTTTACGTTATGCAGCCAGCGGAATTTCAACACTGGATCGCCGTCGGAGAAAGGATGCGTGAAGAAGCCCGCGAAGAGGCTGAAGAACTACTGCAGGTCGTCGCTTCCCTTGTACAAAAGCGCATTGGTAAGACACCCACCCTTTACATCCGCGAAGGTACCGTCCGGGAGGAAGTCGTAAAACTCATTGACGAAGAACGGGATATCTCGCTTCTTGTCCTCGGAGCCGCGACGGGAACGGACGGGCCCGGCCCTCTCGTCACCTATCTCGTGGAAAAGATGACGGATCGGTTACGGGTTCCGGTGACGATCGTCCCGGGTGGGCTTTCCGATGAAGAAATCGACGCGATCGTCTAGGCGTGTCGCCGCCCATGTCTGCGCGGCCTCCCTGGTTAGCGGATGTTGAGCACGGTCGTTTCGGACGATCCCATAACCGAAAACGCGACGCTCTTTTTGACCATCCGCCGGAACCGCGATTTTTCGGCGCCGGATACGGCGACCACCGAGTAATCGCTGCCGACGTCAACGATCTGTTCGATGGGATCACCGACGCGGATCATCGTTTCTTTCACCTTGAGACCCATCTCGGCAAGCATGCCCTTCGCGTCCCGCAGGTGTTCAGCAGCTTGCGCCTCGTCGGCATGCGTTTTCGCGACGCTCAGGATCGACAGTGCAACCCCGCAATGATGAGCGAGCACGGCATCCCGCCTCACGGCTTCGAAAGACTGCGATGAACCGTCGAGGCAGACGAGATGTCCATGGCCGATCTTGCCGACGATTTCGCGGGCGATCATCACCGAGCAGGGTGCGAGGAATGCCACCTTCTGAGCAACCCCCGCATACCATTGTGATGTCAGGCCGCCATACCACTTGTTCGGCGCCCCCATGATGATGAGGTTGTAGGGGCCTAACTCGTATTGATCGAGAATGCCGCTGGCCGGGTCCGGTGCCGTCTTCAATTTGAGTACGATGGTCCGGCCGCCTGCGTGGCGGTATTCGATCTTGTTGTCACCCAGCGGATCGCCCCAGACGTCCGTGTGGGTGGAAACCATATCCCACTCCTCGCCGAACCGGTCCTGTTCGACCAGCATTTCGAGACCGCGTTTCAGGTACTGGATTCCGGGCAATTCCAAACCCCACTCGAGCATGTTCTGCCGCGCGACACGCACTTGCAGACCACCGGTTCTAAGGCCCTGATCGATCGGCCGCACGTAAAGGAGGATGATGTCACACTCCTTCGTGCTGCCGATTTGAGCCGCGTATCGTATTCCCTCGTAAGATTCGTCTGAACCGTCGACGCAGACGAGAATCCGGAAGCGATTGCGGCGTTGTTCGCGCAGTTCTTCCAGTTCTTCGTCGATTTGTCGTCTGGGGAGACCAATCATTCCGGTTTGACCTCAAAAATGCGGTCGTCACCCGATCATCGGCCAGTAAACATATGCGGCGGCCAGCATCAATAGGATCGACATGACTGCCATACGCCAGCCGACCTTAAGGAAGTCTGTCGTTTTCAGATAGCCCGATGCGTAAACGATCGTGCAGGCCGGCGTTCCGACCACGGTCAGGTAGGCGAAGGCCGACGAGACTGCCGTAATGAAGCCGATGATGATGGGGTCTTCCTGTGCAACCACGGCGACCTTGAGGACGATCGGGCCGAGAACGGCGACGGCGGCGCCATTGGACATGGTATTGGTAACCAGCGTTGTCAAAGCGGATAACGCGGCCCAAAGGCCTAATCCTTCGTCGGCGCCAACGGGGCTCAACAAGGCGATGAAACTTTCCGCAACCCATTGTGCGGCTCCGGTATTCTTCATCTGGACACCGAGGGAAATGGCGGCCGCATAGAGCAGGACGACACCCCAGTTGACACCCGAGTTGACGTCTTCCCACCGGACCAGGCCGGCGATCAGGAAAAGCGCCGCGCCCATGATGGCGATTGTCCCCATGCCGACGTTCGAGGACAGGAAGATCCATCCGATCAGGATCATGAAGAAGATGCAGATGGCGACCCAGTCGCCCGGCTTCATCGACCCTTCAGCCTGCATCTGAGCGCGGAGCTTGGCAACGGCGCGGGACAGGTTTTGGTACTCGGGCCGAAACGTCTTGAGCAGGATGAAAGTGACGAGCGGCAACTGCAGCAGGAACATCGGATAGGCGTAGACCATCCATTTCAGGTAATCGACGATGAAACGATGCGTCTCCGGGTTAGACGGATCGTAGAAAAATTCCTTCCAATACCCGATCATAATGGCGTTCCTGGCACCGCCGGAGGGCGTTCCGATACCGGCTACCGAACAGCCATAGGAAATCGAGAACAGCAGGACCGCCGCCAGGTTACGAACCTTCTTGGGTTCGTCGGAGGTCAGTGTGATCAATGTGATGCCGACAGGGAGCATCATAGCGGCCACGGTGTGTTCGCCGACGAAGGACGCCAACAGGCCGGAAACCACCGAAATACCGAAACAGATGCGCGATGTCCGTGTGCCGGTTACGCGGACGATCAGCCAGGCAATCCGTTTGTCGAGTTTCTGTTTGACGACGGCGACCGCCAGCATCAGGGACCCCATGATGAAGAGCACGGAATCCGTCATCAAGCTACGCGCCACGTCGGATGAATCGATGCCCAGCATCAACACCTGACCGATAACGATCAAAAGCGCCACCGTCGGCAGCGGCACCGGTTCGGTAACGAACAGGATCGTCGCCACCACCGACATGGTGAGCACGATCATTCCTTCCTGCGACAAGCCGCTGGGAAGCGGCAGGGTCAGCATGAAGAACCCGAGCGCCATGGCCAGGAAGAACCAGCGCTTCTCCCAGAAGTAATAAAAGTTCATCTGGGAGGTGATGTTGATGAGATGCTGGTAGCCCAAGCGGCTGACGCGCTGTGCCGACCAGCCGCCGATTGGGGCACGGGCTTGCAGGCTGTCGCGAACAAGGCTCACTTGGGTCAAGGGTGTCTCCCAGGAGGCAACGAATCGAGTTGACTAGGAATTACACAAATTCTGTGAAGTTTCCGTAAACGCCTAAAACTATTACGATTCCAGGTGCGGTCGCAAGCGTCCGACCAGTTCACAATTCGGCGACCGCGTCCCGTAGCACACCGATCGTGGCCGCGTAATCGTCGCCCTTGAAAACGGCACTACCGGCGACGAGAACGTCCGCACCCGCTTCGACCACGTCACGGATCGTTTCCGAATTGACGCCGCCATCAACCTCAAGCTCGATCGGACGATCGCCGATCATCTTGCGGATGCGGCGGATTTTCTCGACCTGCGACGGTATGAAGCTCTGTCCGCCGAAGCCCGGGTTGACCGACATGACGAGGATCAGGTCGACCTTGTCGAGCACGTATTCGACGATCGCCTCCGGCGTCGCCGGGTTCAGGGAAACGCCAGCTTTCTTGCCGAGCGAGCGGATGTACTGAAGGCTGCGGTCCAGGTGCGGATCGGCTTCCGCGTGAACGGTGATGATGTCGGCACCGGCATCCGCATAGTCCTTGAGAAAGGGCTGCGCTGGATTGATCATCAAGTGCACGTCGAAGACCTTTTCTGTGTGCGGCCGGATGCATTGGATGATCGGTGGACCAAAGGTCAGGTTGGGCACGAAATGGCCGTCCATCACATCGATGTGGACGTAATCGCATCCCGCCGAGTCAATGGCGCGGACCTCTTCGCCCAATTTGGCGAAATCGGCCGACAGGATGCTCGGGGCGATTTTGATGTCAGCCATTACGTGTCCCTTCCTTCTTTTTCTTGTCGATCGACACGAAGATCGAGCCCGCGGCTTTAGTGAACGGTTGGATTAAGTTCGCCGGAGGTATAACGTTGGGTCATGTCATCCAGCGACATAGCCTTGATCTTGCTGGCGTTGCCGGCGGTGCCGAACGCTTCGTAGCGGGCCTTGCAGATTTCGGTCATCCCCTTCGACGCCTCCGCGAAATACTTGCGCGGATCGAAGTTCGACGGGTTGTCGTGCAGGTGCTTGCGGATCGATCCGGTCGACGCCATGCGCAGATCGGTGTCGATGTTGACCTTGCGAACACCGTGCTTGATGCCTTCGACGATCTCCTCCACCGGAACACCATAGGTCTGCCCCATGTCACCGCCGTGATCGTTGATGATCTTCAGCCAGTCCTGGGGAACCGACGAGGATCCGTGCATGACGAGGTGGGTGTCGGGGATGCGTGCGTGGATTTCCTTGATCCGGTCGATGGCCAGGATGTCACCGGTCGGCGGCCGCGTGAACTTGTAGGCGCCGTGGCTGGTGCCGATGGCGATGGCGAGCGCATCGACGTTGGTCGATTTGACGAATTGCGCCGCTTCTTCCGGGTCCGTCAACAATTGGTCGTGGCTCAACACCCCCTCAGCGCCGACGCCGTCCTCCTCACCGGCTTCGCCGGTTTCCAGGGAACCGAGACAGCCCAATTCGCCTTCGACGGAAACGCCGCAAGCATGGGCCATGTCGACCACCTTGGCCGTCACGTCGACGTTGTAGTCGTAGGACGAGGGCGTCTTGCCGTCTTCCTTCAAGGAGCCATCCATCATCACCGAACTGAAGCCCGACTGGATCGAACGCTGGCAAACGCCGGGCGAGGTCCCGTGATCCTGGTGCATGGCGATCGGAATGTCCGGGAACGCCTCGATCGCCGCCAGGATCAGGTGGCGGAGAAAGGGCTCTCCAGCGTATTTTCGGGCACCGGCGGAACCTTGCAGAATAACCGGGCTATCCGTCGCCTCGGCGGCCTCCATGATGGCCTTCACCTGCTCCATGTTGTTCACGTTGAACGCAGGCAGGCCGTAATTGTGTTCCGCGGCATGGTCCAACAGTTGTCTCATCGATACGATCGGCATGTCTTCCTCCTAAACTCAACTTCGTTCTGTTTATCCGCCCCGTTGGGGCAAACTGATTACAGGCGCGCCTTGACCTCGGCCACCACGTTGTCCGCGGTGATGCCGAAGTGCTCGAACAATTGGCCGGCCGGCGCGGAGGCACCAAACCCGTCCATGCCGACGAAGCCGCCGTGATTGCGGACGTATTTGTCCCAGCCCATGCGTACGGCCGCCTCGACCGCGACCCGAACGGTCGCCGAACCGAGGACTTGTTTCCGGTACCCCTCGTCCTGCTCGTCGAAGAGTTCCCAACAGGGCATCGAGACGACGGCGGTCGGCACGCCCTCTCCTTGCAGTGTCTCGCGGGCCGCCATGGCAATGGAAACCTCGGATCCAGTCGCCATCAGCGTCACCTTGCGCTCGCCACCCTCGGCTTCCGCCAGAACATAGGCGCCGCGAGCCGACAGGTTCTCGTCCGTGTGCTCCGTGCGTTGGGCCGGCACACCCTGACGGGTGAGCACCATGCCGGACGGGCCGTCCTCGCTTTCCAACGCCAGGGCCCAGCACTCCGCTGTTTCCACAGCGTCGCAGGGGCGGAAGACCTTGAAGTTCGGCAAGGCCCGCAGCATGGCGACGGTTTCGACCGCCTGGTGGGTCGGACCGTCTTCACCGAGACCGATCGAATCGTGGGTGAGGACATAAACGACGCGCTGGTTCATCAAGGATGACAGCCGCATGGCGCCTTTCATGTAGTCGGCGAAGACCAGGAAGGTACCGCCGTAGGGGACGAGGCCGCCATGCAGGGCGATACCGTTCATCACCGCGGCCATACCGTGTTCACGAACCCCGTAGTGGATATAGCGGCCCGAGAAATCGTCGGCCGTGATCGGCGCCGTCGACGGGGTCTTGGTATTGACCGAGCCGGTCAGGTCGGCGGAGCCGCCGATCAGGTCGGGAACGGCTTCGGTCAGGACCGCAAGCGCCTCGCCGGAGGCTTTGCGGGTGGCCCACCCGGGTTGTTCCCCGGCACAGCGCTTTTTGTGTCCGTTCAACGCATCCCGCCAGCCTTCCGGCAGTTTGCCGCTGAGTGCGCGTTCGAATTCGCTCCTGAGAGCACCGTCCATCGCTGCCAGGTTGGCGGTCCAGGCGGCATGGGCATCGGAACCGCGCTCCCCGATGGTCCGCCACGCCGCAACCACTTCGTTCGGCAGTTCGAAAGGCGCATGCTGCCAACCCATCTTTTCGCGGGCCGCGTCAATCTCATCGTCGCCGAGAGGCGCGCCGTGGGTCGCCGCCGTGCCCTGTTTGTTGGGCGCGCCATGACCGATTACCGTCTTGCACGCGATCAGCGACGGTTTGCCGGACGCCTTGGCGCGCTCGATTGCGGCAGCAACGGCCTCCGGGTCATGGCCGTCAACGGAATCGACATCCCAGTTGCAGGCCTCGAACCGTTTCAACTGGTCATCGGCGACCGTCATGTCGGTCGGACCGTCGATGCAGATACTGTTGTCGTCCCACAGAACGATCAGTTTGCCGAGGCCGAGGTTGCCGGCCATCGAAATGGCCTCGTGGCTGATTCCTTCCATCAGGCAGCCGTCACCGGCGATGACGTAGGTATTGTGGTCGACAGCGGCGCCGCCGTACCTCGCGTTCATCGATCGCTCGGCCAGTGCCATGCCGACGGCGGTGGTGATCCCCTGCCCCAACGGTCCGGTGGTTGTTTCGATTCCTGCTGCATGTCCGTATTCCGGGTGGCCTGCCGTTTTCGATCCCAATTGCCGGAAGTTCCTGAGCTGATCGAGCGTCATGTCTTCGTAGCCGGTCAGGTGCAGCAGCGAATAGATGAGCATCGATCCGTGACCGGCGGACAGGACGAAGCGGTCGCGGTCCGGCCATTCGGGGGCTTTCGGATCGAACTTCAGGAACCGCGAAAACAGAACCGTCGCGACGTCGGCCATGCCCATGGGCATCCCGGGGTGGCCGGAATTGGCTTTCTGTACGGCATCCGCCGACAGAAAGCGGATGGCGTTCGCCATTTCGGCGTGGCTGACGCTCGTCTCGAGCGCCGTGTCTTCGGCCAGTTGGGAATGGGTCATGGGGTCTACTCCTTGGTTCCTCGCAATGGGGTTGTCACCAATGAACTGGAAAATGTCCAGTTTGAATCGGGTGGATTTTCTGCATCATCGTCAGGCCACCTCTCATACGGCGTGATGGCCGAGGGCGGCCTTAACCACGTGGTAGGTCACCATCAGCTGCGATAGGGCCAGAGGGTGGCTGACAAGATCGGTTTCGTCGCCGTTTCTGAAATGCCCGACATTGTCTCGGAGGTGCGCCGCTTCCGGGATGAGGTTCCACAACAGGTCCTCGACGCCGGCGGCCGTATCGTCATCCAGGTCACCCCTGATCTGCAGCACGTCGACCGGCTTGCCGTCGGAATCGCGCGACAGGTCGAGGCGGATCCCGTTCTTGGATCCTATGTCGATGATCGGGCTCAGGTCCGGGTGCGGCAGCGTCGGCCGCAAGGTATGGCAGACATTGAGGTGGGCGCCCATCTCCTCGCTGTTGGCCTGCGGCGGATGGAAATTGACGACGATGTCGGCGAAGGTTCGCTGCGGGTGAATGAAACTGACGCTATCTTCGGCACGCCGATCGAGGACGCGCCGGACATCCGCCTCCGTATAACCCCGTTCGGTCGTATCGCGCTGGATCTTCCACTTGATCCGCAAATCCTCAAGGGGATCGACATAGACCTTGACGTCGAAACAATCCCGCATGGCTTTGGTGCTGTACCCGAGCAGGCCCTCGACGACGACATATTCGCGCGGTTCTAAGTATTCAGGCACATCGAGAAAGCCGCCGTTGTGATTGTAGACCGGTTTGAGGACCGGCCGACCGCTTCTAAGCAAACAGATGTGCTGCTCGAGGATATCTACGTAATTGGCTTCAGGGTCTAGCGCCGTTAGACCGAGCCGCGCCCGTTCGGCTCGGGAAAACCGGTGGTAGTCATCCGTGCAAATGGTCACGACACGCTCAGGCCCGAGGATTTCGGCAATACCCGCCGTCAGCGTGGTCTTACCGGCAGCCGAGTCACCGACGATGCCGAGGACGATCGGACGGTCTATGGAACGGTTTTTCGGCATCGGTAGAACTCGGGCAAATCCGGTATTTAACGATGAGAATGGAAACGAAAAAAAACAACAATTAAGAAAAAGCGAATGTAATGATTGGGCCTTTCCTCGAAACACACCGCAGGACGGTTTGGCGTTCTCTTCCGGGTGGACAATTACTACCCTTTCAGGTGGGTCCGTGCAGGTATCGGGCCACGGCTTGGGCCCTGTTTCTGACATCGAGCTTGTCGTAAAGGTTCTTCAAGTGGAATTTGACCGTGTTCAGCGAAATCCCCATACGCTCGGCCACCTGGGCATTGGTCAATCCATCGGACAAGGCTTTGAGCAACTCGGATTCCCGGTCGGTTAGGCTCTCCAGCGGATCGGCAAAGGCCGCGCGAACATCCATGAAGGGAAACACCATGCGCCCGGCGGCGACGGCATGAACCGTCTCAACCAACCGTTCCGGGGCCTCGTCCTTGGCGCAGAAACCAGCGGCGCCCTCGATCATGGCCTGACGCGACACACCGGCGGCGCCATCGCCGGTATAGATGACGATGCGCGGCGCGCCCGAGCATTCGGCAAGCTGGCGCAGAACCTCGCGCCCGTCCATGTAGGGCATTTTCCATCCGATGACGCCGATGTCGAAATCGAATTTTCCGACGGCCTCCATGAAGCGTTCGCCGTCGGCTGCCGTGGCGACGACCCGGAATTCGTCGCTGTCACCGAACAGCTGGACCAGCCCGGATAGTACCAGGGGCGACTTATCACAGAGGACGACGTTGACGACGGCGGGAGAGGTTTCCGGCATGGTGCCTGAAACTACCTTTAAGGGTAGGTTCGGTCTAGTGTTTTCGGCGCCCGGCGTTTCGGGTAGGCAAACACCCGCAAAAACCGCTAGAGGCGGCGCGGAATGAAACGGGACAGCCAGGCCAGGCCAGCCATGCCGATCCCGACAGCCGCGAACACCGCCGGCAGGTGGAAAGCTTGCAACAATACCGAAAACACAGCCGGCGGCGCCAATTGCCCAAAGTCGCGATAGGTCGTGAACACGGACGTCATCTCGGGACGCTCGAACGGGTGGACAGCGCGAAAAAAGGGTACGTTTCCGGCGCCGTCGATCACTGACGTCGCCAAGGCCGCACCGATCATCAAGGCAACGGCCAGCCAGGGCGTGCCGAAAGCAGTGGCCACGGCGAACGTCGTAAACCCCGAGAATAGGTAACCGGCGAATAGGAGTTTACGGATTCCCCAACGCCGGGCCGCCAAGCCCCAAAGCGGCACGGCGAAGACGCAGGCCATGCCAGCGGAGACGACCATGCCCGTCCGTTCCTCACCGAAACCGAGATGGACCATCAGGATCGGCGCGTAAACGAAGAACATGTACCACCAGCCGGCGCGGCCGACCGCGAGCCCCCAGGCCAGCGCCAGGCGCCGTTGGCGGAAAAACCGCCCCAGGTGTTTGACCGGGTTGACCGGTCGCTTGCGGGCCGGGCCGACGGCGGGATCGTCCGTGAACCTCAAGTACCAGAAGAAGCCAAGGGTCGCTGCGGCCAGGGTCGCCATCGCGACATAGGGCGCACCGACCGCCACCTCGGTACGCAAGAACACACCGGACCACGGCGCCAGGGTCCACACCCCGGCACTGACAAAAATGCGCAACGGTTCGAAGCGGCTGAGCTCCTTTCTCGGTACATAGTCCATCAGAAACAGGTTCAGCGTCACCTCCATAGCGGTCAATGCGAAAGCCTGCAGGATCAATCCACCGATCAGCGCCGGCAGCCCGCCGCTGAGGAACAGTCCGGCGGCGCCGACGGCAGACAGGGCACCGAGCGAAAACACCCAACGGCGGCGGAAGCGGGCGACCAGGGCCGGCACCAGAAGCGCGCCGATCAAGCCGATGACGGCAACCGTGGTGTAGAGCACGCTCACCTTCTGCACATCACCGAGGACCGCATAGACCTCGAGCGGCAACGCGGTGACGAGCACGGCACGGACGGCGGCGATCATGGCGAACAAGGCCGCGAATGTGGCCTTGCGCGGCGTCTTCAGCTCGCCGTTTGCCAGCGGTAGGTTGATCAGGCGCATGGCGCCCAGCCCCCGGGGTTTGGTTCCTCACGACCGGTAGAACCTTAATCGGCTTTCGATGTCGCCCACCCGCGCCAAGATTGCGGAGCACATCTGCAATTTTCGCATGACACATCAGTGGCGGCGGCATCGACCGCAGCGCCGTTGGCGGCGGGCACAAGGCTGCCTATATTGATCGAAAGGTCCGATAAAACAGGAATACGCCGATGTCCGTGCAATCGACGATCGAAACCAAATTGAGCAATGCCCTGGCGCCGAATCATCTCGAGGTCCTCAACGAGAGTCACATGCATAGTGTACCGCCCGGATCGGAAAGCCATTTCAAACTGATCATCGTCTCTGACGCATTCGATGGCGCCGGCCGCGTGGCGCGCCACCAGAAAGTCAACGGGGTGCTGGCCGATGAACTGAGGACCGTAATCCATGCGCTATCCATGGAGACCTACACGGCCAACGAATGGGAAGAACGCAAAGGCCGCACCTTGGCATCACCGGCCTGCCACGGAGGCTCCAAGAGCGACGCCTGACCGGGGTTAGCGGCTCGCCCCTTGATCATGAACGGGGGTTCCGCCAAAAATACGGTAACCGATTCATCCGCGTTCCGCCGTCACCGCTGACGGCGGCCAGGGGGACACATGTTCGAGTGGGTACTGAGAAGCATCGGCGTCAGTAAGGCGAAAGGCCCGCAGCCGTCCTACGAAGACGCGAAAGTCATTGCATCGAAGGGATCGGTGGCGGAACGCACGCAGCTGGCCACTCACACCAACCTGGAACCAGAACTGCTCTACTACCTGGCCGAGGACAAGGCGGTCGAGGTCAGGAAAGAGATCGCCGCCAATGACGGCACGCCGCTACAGGCCGACAAGATCCTGGCCAAGGACGCGATTGCAGAGGTCCGCTCCGAACTGGCCTACAAGATCGGCCGCCTGATACCGACCCTCACCGAGCAGGAAAACGAACGCCTCACGGACATGACCTTCGAGGTCCTCGAGATTCTGGCCAATGACGAATTGCCGGAAGTGCGGGCCATTATCTCGGAAGAAATCAAGACGCTCGACACGGTCCCGAAACCCGTCGTTACCAAACTGGCCCATGATGTCGAAGAGATTGTCTCGGCGCCCATACTCGAATACTCACCCCTGTTGACTGAGCAGGAACTGGTCCAGATCATTGCCGGCGGCATCCAGGGCGCCGCCCTCATGGCCGTGGCCCGGCGCAAGGAACTGGGGGAAGACGCCTCGGCCGCAGTCGCCGATACACTCGACAAGACGGCCGTCACCGAACTCTTGAAGAACGAGACGGCACGAATCAGCCAAAAGACCACCGACGTCATCGGCATGAACGCCGAGAACACGCCGGAATGGCACCGCCCGTTGATCGAACGCTCGAACCTGTCCCTTCATACCATCAAACGCATCGCGACCTTCGTCAGCGCCGCCATGGTCGATCGTTTGATCGAAGTTCACGGGTTGTCGGCCGATATCGCCCGCGAATTGCGCCAGCACGTACGCGAACGCATCGAAGGCGACGAGGAGGACTACGAGCGGGAAGGCAAACCGGAACCAGCGGAGCGTGCCAAGGAGATGTTCGACAACGGCGATCTGACGGAAGAGACCTTGCAGAAAGCCATCGAGGATGGCGACATCACCTTGATCCCCCTGCCCTCGCCCTGCTCTCCGAAATGGATGAGGATATCATCAAGCGCATTCTCGGTTCCGACAGCGGCAAAGCGGTATTGGCCGTCATCTGGAAGGCCGGCCTCGGTATGGAGACGGCCGAGATGGTGCAGCGCCGCGTCGCCAACGTTCCGGCGAAAAGCATGCTGACCGACCCCGGTGACGGTTCCTTCCCGATCTCGGAAGGCGACATGGAGTGGTACCTCGCCTACTTCGAGGAATGAGCCTGCGCCCAATCGAGCCTTCATGGTGTAAGCTCGGGTCGGTGCAATAACGGGGCTAGGGGACGCATGCCGGGCACGCCACCGAAGCCGAGCAAGTATCTCTTCGTCGACGACCGCTGGATCGAAGAGACCTGCGGTATCAGCCGGGCCGTCGGCACCCCGCTACGCGATCCCGCCAATCCGGTCCTGGAACCGCTTCTGCCGTGGGAGAGCGGTGGCGTTATTTGTTACGGCAGTGTCATCCAAGATGGAGACCGCCTGCGCATGTGGTACCAGGTCTACGGTACCGCCGACCGTCCATGGCGCGCCGGAGCCGTCGGCCACGCGGTCAGCCGCGACGGTGTCACCTGGGAGAAACCGCTGAACGGTCTACGAATCGATGGTGTCGGTCCCACGAACCTGGTGATGCTCGGCGGCGACCGCAGCCATCTGTTCTCGCCGGCAGTGGTGATCGATGACGGCGGCGATCCGGCCGAGCGGTACAAGATGGTGTTTTTCGGGGCCATGTCAGCCGCCGACTTCGAACGGTTGGGCTCGCCATTTCCGCCGACGACAGCGGTGCCCGGCTGGCACCCGGTCGACGGTGAAGGCTTGTTTGCCGCCGTTTCAGATGATGGTCTCGCGTGGCGCCTCGTCGACCCGAGGCCGGTCGCCGGCGGCCCCTGCGACGCGAGCGCCATGTCCCGTGGCGAGGACGGCGTATACCGGACCTTCGTCAAGACCAGTCGTCGCGAGGATCGTCACTTCCGTATCATCGGGCTGTCGCAAAGTACGGATTTCCGTATCTGGTCGGAGCCGCAGGTGGTCCTGGAACCCGACTGGCGCGACCCGCCGGGTACCGAGTTCTACGGCATGAGCGGCTTCGACTACTTCGGCAACCGCCTTGGTTTGGTATGGGTCTACAGGAATGCGCCCGACGACAAGCGGGTCGAGATCGAACTGGCGGCCGAGGACCAGGGCGGCTCGACTTAGAGCCGGGTCGCCGAACGGCGCGTCTTGCTTGGTGCCGGGGAGAGCGGGTCCTGGGACGCCGGCGTCGTTTATGCCGGTTCCGAACCGCTGGTGTCACCTGCGATCGCACCTGATGAGATCTGGATCTATTACGGCGGCATCAACGTGCGCCACGATGACCTTCGGTACAGGCGTTCGGCCATCGGATTGGCGCGGCTTCGCCTAGACGGTTTCGCCAGCCTGGACACCGGCCACTGGCCCGGCGATCTGCTGACGCGACCACTCGACGGGGTGGAATCCGACCTCTACCTCAATCTCAACGGCGCCCATGGCTGGGCCGAGATCGAGTGTTTGGCCACAGAAACCGGCGAGGTTCTGGCCGTATCGGAGCGCATCGAACGCCGCGACGGAACGGCCATCCCCGTTATCTGGAAATCCGGTTCGGGACTACCCGCGCAGCGACCCGTAAGGTTGCGGTTGAAGATGTGCCAATCCCGTCTTTACGCATTCTGGTTTGGCGGTGCCGCCCGGTGACCGGTAAGAATATCGTCAGCGTATCGTGGGGCGACCACCTGCAGTTCGGCGAGGGAACGGGCCGGCTGGCTTCAGTAGGTGACCTGGATGAGAGGCTGTCCGCCTGGCGCGATCAATTGGACGCCGCGGCCGTCCATTGGCGCACCATGCGTCAGAGTTTCGTCGGTACGGTCACCCATGGAGACGGGCGGACGATCGCCGGAGCCGATGCCGCCGCCCTTCCCTTCGACGAGCGATCCGTGGTCCCCGACCGGGCCCATACAGCCGGGTTCGAAGCCTGGCTTTATGTAACCTTGCTGGACCAGGGCCGGCCATTGCCGGAACCGGCGGAACGACAGGTCAGTTACCATAACGCGGAACACGGCCGTGACGTCGCTTGGCAGAGCGATTTCTGCCGCGACCATTCCGAGTGGCTGATCATCGATCGTGACGGCGCCCCGCAATGGGGTGTCTTCTGTCTCGCCTACCCGGAAGTGCGCCGTCATTTCATCGACGAGTACATCGGCCTCCTGCACGACACCGGTTTCGACGGCTTGTTCCTATGCCTGCGCTCGCAGTCGAAACCACCCGATCATGCCGATAGGTTCGGATTCAACCGGCCGGTGCTCGCCGACTACATGGCGGAGACAGATGACGAGTTCGATCTTGAAACGTTCGATCGGGTAGCGTGGCGAAAACTGCACGGCGCGTACTTGAGCCAATTCCTAATCGAGTTGCGCGAAGAGATGCAGAAAATCGGTGTTAGGCTCGGCATCGGCATTTCCCGCGGCGACATCATCGGACCGCCTCTGGGCAACTGGCCGCTTGAGTGGCAACGCTGGATCGCGGAAGGCACGATCGATCACCTTGTTATTGGGCAAAATTCGAGCCGCTGTCCGTCCATGTGGCTCGACTTGTGGCCGATGCACCGGGGTGAAGGATACCTGCAGAACTATCTCGACGGATCCGGCATGGCGCCGCTCTCCGAACAGATTGCCGGTGATTACGGCCCGGCCCTGACCGGTCAACCGGTCGACCTCTACATCGCCCGACAATGGCACAACCGTGATCGGAGGGAGGAGGCAGAACTTCTTTCCGCAGCGGATGTTTCTGGGCTGGTGTTCAGCTCCTTCCGGCACGACAATCCGGGGGCCCTCGAACGCGGCGACTGGCGGATCACTGAACGATGAGCGATGACAACGACAAAATCCTCGGTTTCAGTGGCTTCAACCGCATCGTACGCGGTCGCGACGCCGTCTATCTGGTCAACGAGAACGACGCCTACGTCGGTCGCTCGCTGATCGAGTACGGCGAATACTGCGAGCAGGAGTTCGACATCCTGAAGCAGATGTGCGGCCCCGGCTCATTCATCGCCGAGGTCGGGGCCAACATCGGCGCCCATACGGTGCGCATGGCCAAACAAGTCGGTCTTTCGGGACGTGTCGTCGCCTACGAACCGCAGCCGGTGGTCTTCCAGGCCCTTTGCGCGACCGTGGCGTTGAACAGCCTGATGAATGTCGATTGTTATCCTTTCGCGCTTGCCGAAGCGGAAGAGACGGCCCGCTTTCCGGCCATCGATTACCGCGTCGCCAACAACTTCGGCGGGATCAGCTTCGAATCGCTGCCCGAGGGGACGATCCCGGTACCGGTTCGACGCTTCGACGACAGCTACCTGCATAGCCGTCTCGATCTGCTGAAACTGGACGTCGAGGGTATGGAGCTCCGGGTCCTCAAGGGAGCCCAGAAGTCGATCGAGCGGTTCCACCCCTACATCTATCTGGAGAATGACAACCGAGAAAAGTCGGCGGCGCTGATCAGCTGGTTGTTCGAGGCCGGTTATCGGCTATGGTGGCACACGCCGGCGCTCTACTCGCCGGGCAACTTTTTCACCAATCCGGAAAACATCTTTGCCGGCGTGCACAGCATTAACATGCTCGGCGTCCACAGTACGGTGACAACGACGGTGCCGCTCAAGGAAGTGACCTCGGCAGACGAGTTCCCGACCATTATCGTCGAACCTGCAAGGTCGTGAGTAGCCCTTCGGCCTCTCTGGCGCGCTCCCAGGCAACTCGCAGGCGAATTTCAATGCAGGCAAAGAAACGAGAAGCCGAGCCGACGGTGTTTAGGCCTTACATTTGCGCAGGACGTTGATCTTATGTCGGCGATTCGCGTGATTGTTCTACGCCCCGCCACATCCGGTGATACCCTACCGTCCAAGAAAAAGACCAAGCCAATGTGGGGAGACTGGATTGAACCGCCGTTCGCCAAAACCGAGTTATACCGCCATGACCACAGGTGTCCTGGCGGCAACGGCGGCCGGTGCATCGGTATGGGAGTTTTTCCTGGCGGCACCCGTGCTCGGTCTCTTCGGTTTTGTCGCCGGTCCCGCCGACGTGCTGGCTGGGGCCGGGTCCGTGCTACAGGTCCTGGTCTTTGTCGGTCTCGCCTTGATTCTCCCTTATCTCTGGTACCGGCGCCTGGAGCGCGAACGCGACTGGTTGACCGACGACCTTCAGAAGGTCCGGGCGAGGGCCGAATCGGCGGAAACGGCGAAAGCCGAGATGGTCAGCGCCGTCAACCATGAGCTCAGGGCACCCGCCAATGCCGTGATCGGCTATTCGGACATGATGATGGGTGGCCTGGTCAACCTCTCGAACCGTGAAAAGATGGACTATTATATGGGCGCCATCCGCCAGGCCGGCGCCACATTGATGGGGCTGATCGACCAGATGGTCGATGTCGAGACTTATATCAAAGGCGACGTGTATTTGAACTGGGACGTGGTGCGGTTGTCCGACTTGGTTCGCGGCTGCGTCCAAGGTTTCGAGGCCGACGCCAAGCAAGGCGGCATCACCCTGGATCGACTGAAGATCGACCGGTCCATCACCTTCGGCGGCGATTTCGACAAACTGTCGCAGGCCCTCGGCCACCTCGTCGCCAATGCCCTGGCCTTCGCGGGTGAAGGCGGACACGTCTTCGTCGAAGCCGGAATCGACAACGAACAGGCCATCTGGGTGTCGGTCACCGACAGCGGCCCCGGAATCGCCAACGACGAACTGCACCGTATCACGGAGGCCTATTATCGAGGCTCCGCAACCGGATCAAACGGCGCCGGCCTCGGTCTCGCCGTGGCCGCCGGCATCATGCGAGCGCACGGCGGGCGGCTGAACCTTTCGAGCAAGGTCGGGGCCGGCACGACGGCCACCCTGATCCTGCCCCACGCCGCGGAGATCCGTCGTGCCGCGGCCGCGGCGACAGGGTTGCTGAACCCCTAACACCCGCAGGGCGGCCCTTCACCTATCCACAGTTCGCGCCGCGACTACGGCTGTTTCAGCTGACGCGCAACGCGGCTTATAGTGGCGTTCATGAAACAAGCGTCCTTTCTGTCATTGTGGGATCACTCGGCCGAGGAAGCCGATTATGCGGCGCCTTTGGGCGGCGATGCGGTAACCGACGTCGCCATCGTCGGCGGCGGCTATACGGGCCTGTCGACGGCGTTGCATGCGGCCGAACTCGGGCTCGACTGCCATGTCCTCGAAGCCCAACAGATCGGTTACGGTGGTTCCGGTCGCAACGTTGGCCTGGTCAATGCCGGACTTTGGCTGCCGCCCCAGGACGTACGCCGTCGCCTCGGCGATAAGGCGGGATCGGCCTTGATCGAGCTCTTGGGTGCCGGGCCGGACACGGTCTTTTCGCTTATCGAACGCCATCAGATCCGCTGCGAGGCGGTGCGCAACGGCACCATCCATGCCGCCCACGCGCCCAAGGGTCTGGACGACCTGGCCCGCCGCGCCGGGGAATGGCAGCGATTGAACGCCCCGGTCGAACTGCTGTCGGCCGAGGAGACGGCCGACAGGATCGGCAGCAGAGCGTTCCATGGCGGCCTCCTCGACCCCCGCGCCGGCACCATCAACCCCATGGGCTACGTCCGCGGCCTGGCCCGGATCGCACTGGCCAAGGGCGCCAAGATTTCGACCGGCGCTCGGGTGCAGACGCTGCAAAGAGCTGGCAAGGACTGGGTTCTCGACACCGGTCACGGCCGGGTCCGCGCCACGACCGTGATCCTCGCCACCAACGCCTATACGGACGACCTGTGGCCCGGGCTGAAGCGGACGTTCACCACGATTCAGTTCTTCCAACTGGCGACGAAACCGCTGGGTGAGCGGACCGCCGATATCCTCCGTGAAGGGCAAGGGATTTGGGATACAGGGACCATCATGTTCGCCCTCCGGCGCGACGCCTTTGGCCGGCTCATCGTCGGTTCCATGGGCCAGGCCGTCGGCGGCGAACACGGCCTGTCGCGGCGCTGGGCGGCGCGTCGACTTCGGCACGTGTTTCCCGACCTGGGACCCGTCGAATTCGAACAGGCCTGGCACGGCTCCATCGCCATGACCCCCGATCACTTGCCGCGTATCCATCGGCTCGCCGAAAACCTCTACACACCGATCGCCTATAACGGCCGCGGCATCGCGCCCGGCACCGTCTTCGGCAAAGCCATGGCCGAGCTGCTGTCGGGTGGTCGGGAAGAAGACCTGCCGCTGCCGGTCAGCGAACCGAAGACCCTCGCCTTGGGTCCATTGCAGACACGCTTCCTGCAGGCCGCCTTCACCGCCAACCAGTGGCTGAAGAGCCTCTGAGCTAGTCATCCGAATCTAAAGTTCGACGCATAAAGTTTTCTCTGTTTTCTGGCAGAAGCGTTTTACGGCGGCGAGGATTTCGTCGGCTGATTTCGTCCATCTGTAGGGCTTGGGGTTTTCGTTGTGCC
>Ga0209144_1000067_pt1 | contig 20405 bp, 3 predicted proteins | sample WorMettrBAHAMAS1_FD_187392 | JGI IMG/M metagenome (GOLD analysis project Ga0209144, IMG submission 187392) | Marine gutless worms symbiont microbial communities from Max Planck institute for Marine Microbiology, Germany - Inanidrilus... | ecosystem: Host-associated > Annelida > Digestive system >...
TAATCCGTATGCAAAACCATAAATGCAATGAAGTGGAGAATGCTTTTCAGATTTTCAAAGTGAGTTGCCTTGTAAGGGTGTACACAGATTCACATCACAATGGTCATAACAAAATGATTTTTGCTGTTTCCTACGTGTGATAAATAACTAGACCCTTACACTTAAGTGTTAAACTGATGATCAGTTTTTTAAATTAATTTTTGCTGTTTTTTTGTCCACCAAGTTAACAATGCAACTCCACTGTTGGTTGGGTGTAAAAATTATTGACGTTTCCGGTAACCCGACCGATCCGAGTTTTTTTGTCCCTGGTCATAGAAATTTTCTGTGCTTTGTGCTGAAAGTGTTTGAGAGCCAACGATTAATCCAGTTCATTAGCGGCTGAATTCAGTGAAATAACGCATTTATGCCATTTCGTGTCATTCCAGGTCACACATTTTGGTACCAATCGATAGGGGGTGGCACCTCTTTTTAACGCACTCTTTGGCGGTGACCCCTGAGCTCACAACCAGAAAATTTGGCGTCAAGAAAATACAAGGAATGCTGCTGTTATATGCAGGTGGTAGTACATTGAATTATGTTGATGGCAAACTGACTAGAAAGTGTCAGTTCAAATTTTATTGAATATGCATCTTAAAAGCTATGTACAATGTGAACGTTTACTATTAACGACCACAATGTACTACACAGTGCAGTGCACTTCATAGCCTAATGCAGTCCATTTATGTTAACACAGTAACAGCTCAAAAGAATATGAGCTAACATGAACATGTTGAACAACAGCTTGTCCGAAACTGTACAGTGTACAGCAGGCTGGGCAAATCTGAAATCAAATGTCGTTGTCGAATCTCAAATCATTCTGTAAATAGATACCAATCATTTAACCAAATATCAAGTCTCGTTTTCCCGAAGTCTCAAATCTTCTTGTGACAAATGTCACAAATCTCGTCTGTAATTTTCGTTTTAATAACTGCAATAGTCACTCAGAAGTCAGAAGTGAGTTGTGTGTGAAAAGAAGTGATTGCACACCACATGCTGTCAGCCTGTAGAAGATGAATGAAATCACAAATTGAATCCCACTGTTTCAAATCAAAACTTTATATCTGAAGTTAACAAGTGGTTCAAATAGCGATAAATCGCAATCACTATTGGGATTTGCCCATCACTGCTGTACATTCACATTTATGTAGGCCTACATGGGTTATATATTCTATCCTCCTAGCTTGCGAGAAGTTGCGAGAAGTTTTTGTTGAGCAGCAGTGCATGAAATATCGTGGAAAGACAGTATGGTATGATGTTTTTTTTTGATATTTAACAATTTGTTGCATCTTTATTGCCTGTTAGCCGTTAAATTGGTCATAGACAATCTTTTAATAAATTACTTACTGAGCGTGTTCAATAGGCATGTCAGTCACATGTCGGTGCTGTTCAAATTTTGTTAACATGTTCAGTCAGCTTGTGCTATGGCTCCATTTCACAGTTCAACTTGCGCAACAGACAGACAGCATACCATTCTAATCATAACATAAGGCTTCAGTTCACCTTATTATGCTGAAAGCTTTAACGTTGCAAAACAACTATTTACATAACATGACGTGCAGTCCGTGAGCTAGTCACTAAAATGAGTATTGCTGACTGAATGAATCGCCAGACGGCGAGAACATCAGCAAGCAGTCTCAGCCCACATTGGCACAAGCAGAGAACAAGAATCCTCGTACGTACGACACTAACTGGCAGACAACAACCACAACATACCAGGTAATGTGGTCAGTATCACAAAGACTAAACAGATTTGAGCCTGAGCATTATATTGTTAAATGTAACATACTGATAGACAACTGCAGTGTATAATGACTGTGTATAATACATAGCCATTTTGTTTCACATGTTGATAATAAACTTACAAGAAAATAACGTACTTGCATCTAGTATCAATTCAATGGTTTTCAGTCAATCATTATCGGTTTTCGTACACGAGACTTCACCAAAAGTCATGCACAATTAGTGCACAAGGTGAATGCAGCAAGTTTCTACTGCTATTTTAATACACTGCTGAACATAAAGCGATGGAGACTTTGACTCACTAACAGAACCAGAGAGTGACAGACAGTGCACAGTTCTGGCAAGTTCTGTTGGCTGACTGATGTACATACGGCGACTGACCGACTGTGTGCCACGGACTTAAGTGATGAACGACAGAGTGTCAGAGAACTGGCGAGTTCTGTTCACTGACGAGTGTTCACACGGCGACTGACTTAGACTGTGTGTCACGGACTTAACAGATGACCGGCAGAGTGACAGAGAACTGGCGAGTTCTGTTCACTGACTGGTGTTCACACGGCGACTGACTGAGACTGTGTGTCACGGACTTAAGTGATGAACGGCAGAGTGACAGAGAACTGGCAAGTTCTGTTCACTGACTAGTGTTCACACGGCGACTGACTGAGACTGTGTGTCACGGACTTAACAGATGAACGGCAGAGTGACAGGGTGTAAAGTGTTTGAATTGTCAGCACTGCATTGTGTTGTACTATGGCTCGACATCAGGCCCAACAGAGACCACAGCCAAGTTGTAGTGCAAACCGCTGCTGTTTACCAGGTACATGGTCTGGTGATGGCAGCTGTTTGTGCATTGCCTCTGACGAGCAAAATGTGGTGGAAAGTGCTGCAGGCAGTATTGTCCGCTCTGTCCGTATTGCGAGAAGCACATGATCGAACAGTTGAACAGATGTGCTGCTGCAACTATCTCCTGCTCGGTGCCCCACTCTCCCAGTGTCTGCATTGCAGCTAGATGTCGTGTGTAGTCTTCGCCGCTGCCATCAAACATAGCTCGCATCTCGTCATAGGTGTCGCTGTCGAGCATGTGGTTGACAACGTATGCTCTTATGATGTCATGCTGACTTTCTGATCTTGTTACGCCAAGCGACAGGGCACGAAACAGACAGTTGCCTCCAATACCTGATATGTTGTGGATCTGAGTTAACGTTGGCATGTTTGTGTGTTTGCAGATGACAGATTGTATATTCCTGGTGACGTCTGACCAAGCTGGCTCTACAGAGTGTTTGTTCGCGGGAAACAGTCGCAGGTTCAGCTGTGCACAAGTTCTCGTCTGGAATTCCTCGTCAAGAGAGCTGATGTCACTGTACTGGAACACAGGCAAGGCCACTTGCTGTTGGTTACTGTTTGTTGGGCTGCATGGTTCCTGAACAGCCTGCTCATTGTCACTGTTGACTTTGTGCTGTGTCTTCACCCGCTTGCCTTTGCAGTGACTCTTGTCTTGCACGTTGCATTGCTTGCTTTTGCAGTGATCTTTGTCTCGCACGTTGCGTTGCTTGCCTTTGCAGTGAATCTTGTCTCGCACGTTGCGTTGCTTGCCTTTGCAGTGATCTTTGTCTTGCACGTTGCGTTGCTTGCCTTTGCAGTGACTCTTGTCTTGCACGTTGCGCCGCTTGCATTGTTTTGTGACACTTGGCAGCTGTTCGAGGTGTGGAGTGTACAGGCTACGCAGTCGGTTGTACTCTGCCACTGCTTTGCTATCGCTCTGCAACTTGCTGCGATCGAAGTCGATAAGATGCAGGCCACTGAGTGTGGTCACACGTGACAGAGCCACGTACACCATACCACACCCGAAACATGAGCTGCCTGCGTCAACAATTGCACACGAAAGGCTGAGCCCCTGTGACTTGTGAATTGTGATTGCAAAGGACAGCATTAGTGGGAACTGTTTCCTCGTATAATAAATTCCCTTCAGTACTTCAAAGGAGCAAGACTCTCGCTGGATCTTCACCTTTCTGTCTATCCTGTGGAAATTGACCTCTACTGCCTGTACTGTCTGTTCCTTTATCTCAAGCCCGACTACTGTGCCCATGCTTCCATTCACGAGACCTGCTTCCACATCTTTGTTCTTCTTCAGCATCACCTTTGCACCGAGGCACAGGTTCAATGTCTTTTCCAGACCTGCAGTCCGTGTGACGTCTTCCTGCACTTTCTCGTAGGCCTGCTGAATCTTGGGCAAGGTGTTGCGGTCAACGACAGTGTCCAGTGTGTCTACTGCAGGCACCTCCTGTACTGGTGAACCGAGCTTTGACAGAATGGCCATGTTCACCTCGTCACACTGAGCTGTTCGTGGCATAAGAATGATCGGCATCTCACCAAGCTGGCTGAGCTCATTGTATTTTTTGCAAACTTGAGCGACTGTTGCCCGTGAGTCGGCGTTGATCATGCGTTGTTTCAGCAGCTGAACATCCTCGTCACTCAGAATGCCTACCCTGGCGCTTGACAGTAGCTCACCGTACCGTAAGTCACCGCTCTGTCGCATGTTGATGGTCAGCTCTTCATAGGTGAACATCTGCCACAAGTCCACGGATGCCACTGACCCTAGGCGCTGCTTCGCTTCCCAGAAACTCACAGATGTGAATGGGTGATTCCCTTTCACTGGAGGTAGTTGCAGCAGATCACCAAAGCAGACGAGGCTAATGCCGCCAAATGGTTCATTGCTGGCCATGACTTCGGTTAGCCGCAGATGAATGTACATCAGTGTTAATGATGACACCATACTCAATTCGTCAATTATCAGCAACTTGAGACCCTTCAGCATCTGGCGGATGATGTTCAGCTGATCTTGACCAAGTCGACTGTAGTCTGCTGGCTTGCCGTGCTCTACTGGTAGGGCAAAGGTGCGGTGGATAGTCGTCCCTGCAACATTGAAGGCCGCGAGGCCAGTCGGGGCTGTCACAATCACACCTATGATGTTCCCACTACACTTTGAGGAGACCATGCGGTCCAGCACATCGATGACGCGGCTCTTTCCTGTCCCGCCCTGGCCACTGCAGAAAAGATGAATGCTCTGCTGTTCAATGCAGACTTTGTGGACGACTTTGTCAACAATGCGCTGTTGATCGACGTTCAACGCCTCGTAGGCTCTTTGCAGGTCGTCTGTATTGGCGTCTTTCCGCACTGCTGTCTGGTGTGCCTCCAGTACGTCTTGCATGGCAATCTGGAGATGGTCAGGCTGACATCCTGCAAGAGCACCAAGTGCGTCTTCCTCCGCAGCTTTGTCGCCATCGTCTCCGCCCAGCTTTTGCTCTTGCTGCTTCTCGTGCACAGCGTCAGAGATCTTCTGAGCCTGTGTCTCCAGATGGACATGACGCTCGTGATAGGCTACCATGTCTGGATACTCACTGCTGAGTTGCTCAAAGCGCTCGCTGTAGCTCATACCAGCAGGACAGATATCCGTCTCGGCACGCCACGGTACAAAGAGCTTCAGCAGGTTGTGGAAGTAGGTCTGCTTCATCTCTTCTGACTCGTTTGGGTTGACGGTTTTATGTGTCACAATATATGGTTTGCCAACTCTCCGCCGAAGATACAGCCCAAGCTTCTCCATCTTCAGTCCTTTATCTTTTCCAGCCTTGTCCTTCTCATAGCAGCTCATAACCTCCATCAGTGATGCTGTCTCCAGTTTCTCTGGACGTGCAGGATACACATCTAACACCCAGTGGTTGTAGAACAGCTCACTGGAATCTGGGCTGTTCTTCACAAGTGCCTTCAGTTCGCTGATTGGCTTCAGAACACGCTTGACTTTGTCTGCGGACTGAAGGTCGGCGAATCGTGTCTGCCGCGACTTACTGAACAACTTGTGTCCGAGCAACCGATCTGCAGCCTCATTGGCACCGACCTGCCGACTTTTCACGGATTTGAGAAGGAATGACATGGCATTGGAGCCAAGTGATTTCGTAGACGAGTATATGTCACGCCACATGTCATCTTGTTCACTCTTCTCATTTTTCGTCATGTAGTCGCAGATATAGTATGGCAGACGACTTCCAAGGTGACCAATGAATTGTACATCAACATTCGACTGATTGGCCATCAAGAGAGCTGCGTTGTAGTCATTGATGTTGACTTCTGCCTCGCTTCTCTTCAGGTTGTAGAGCCGCTTCCTTGGCTGCTTGGATGCAATCACTGCCAAACAGTCAATGTAATCATTCAGTTCAGTGGTAGATTTGGTCGGTCGTGGGAACCCGAAACGACACTTTTGATAGAACTTGCCGTTCTGTTTGTAGAGTTTGCGGCAGTATTTGTTGCACTTGTGTCTTTGGAAGCGCGTTACGAGTTCATGCAGTGTTGGTGAATCGGCAGCATCAGGCATGGAACATGTGACAATCTTGCTGAGGTAGGCCTTGACATCTTCTGGAGAGCTTTGTCCAAGGACAGGAGCATCCTTGACCCAGAGAAGACAGTGGACATGAGGAGCACCCCGACATTGGTATTCAACTCTCCAGAAGTAGTCGACCACTTCTCCAAATATCGGCTGTTCCTTGGCTTGAATTAGGTGTTGGAATATGGCTTTCCACTTTTTGTTGAAATGGATGCTGACGTTGACAGGGTCCATGGCGCAGACCTCAGCGGGCGTCATGCTGCCGACATTCGGAACAGACGAGTTAATTTGTCGTAAGTACGCGATGAATGGCTCGGAGAACCACTCAGCTGCAGAGCATGTGACAAATAGTGTCGGTGGTCCGAGATGACGTATCATCCACCGCACGTCCATTCCCAACTTCGAGAAATATTCTCTGGAGCCTCTCAGATTTGCCATTAGTGCAAACATCTTGGAGTGAAGCTCGCCGTCCTTGTCTGTCAACCGGCTGTACAGTTGCTCTGCTGTCATGTTGTTGCCAGTGACGGTTCGTAACATGTGTCCCACGCTGTGGCACATGTTGCTGATCTCCTGGACTTGAAAGCTGTGAAACAGATAGTCGATATTGAGACGGAACTTTGGATGTTTGTTAAGGAGACGACTTTTGATGAAGTCACTTGTCCCGATATTGACGGTTCTTGTGGCATCCTTCATGCCATTCTCACCCGTAGGGAACAGTTCTGGGTAAGCTTTCAAGTCCAGATCAGCGTCAAATATGTTCGAACTCTGGCCATTTACTTTGTCCAGTTGGTAATCAATCAGTGTGTCTGCAGGGAATTCATTGCTGATTGGCTGCACTGAGAAGCTCTCATACAGATGAGACTTTGCTGCCTCGTTTAGTCGCTTCAGCAGCGAATTATCACTGGCATTGTCATTGGTCAGACGCCCTGCTGACACTCGCTGCTCGATGATCTTTTCCATGTCCTGCACAGTGTACGCTGGAATCTGCTCGTAGAGCGGATTGTTTTCTCGCAGCCACATCAATGCTTTGTGGACCTTGCGGAGGTCGACAACAGACGTCCACACTTTATGAGACTTGGTAGGCTGTCCTCCTACTAGCAGGACGAGGCTGTCAGCATTGAGCACGTCAGGCACAAACGATGCATTTGCAGTCAGGTCCAGCGGTAGATAGGCGATGCGTCCTTTCAGTGCGGCATTGAGCTCTGTGCGCGGTCTGAAAGTATTGCTAACCTGTCCCAGACGCACTACTGTTATACAGGTTAGACAGTATTTGATGAGCGTCTTCTCAAAGATGTTCAGCTCCTGAATGCATTCTGGTGTAGGCACAACTTGTAACTTGTTGAATGAGCATCTTGCGACGTCGTTATTTCCTCGAAGTTTGTCGGCACAGTACTTACAGATGAGCATCGTGTTCAAGAACTCAGCAATGTCCTCATGCTGCGTTTTCTTCTGATACAGAAGGTCGATCATCAGTGTCATTTTGTCAGACGAGAAGCCTTTCTTGTCCTCATAGCTGCCGAGTGTTGACAAGTCCTTCCTTAGCTGATCGCACACATCACATGCCTGAGTGACATACGTGTCTCTAATGTTTGTGACAGTTCGAAGGGCCTTGCCAAACTGTTGCATGACAGCGGCTTCACTGACTGGTGCACTGTTGCCTGCTTCACACTGCTGACCGTCTTCTGTAGAGACACCTGACTTATGCGCCAGCATGCTGAGTCCATCGACAGCCCTCTCCAACTCGACATATGTCCCAGATGTCCTGGCCTGCTGGACATTGCGCACAGCAAAACTGAGTCGACGCAGATCATACAGTTTGTAAACAGATGTACGCAGGAATGGGTAGTGGCATGACAGAATACGTGCCGGACGCAGCAGACTGTTGCAAGTGGTGTTTAGGTGACAGTTCATTGGATGCCCTAAGCACCCGTTGCGTACTGGATTGTCACAGTTGTCAAGGTTGAGGTAGTAGTTCAGACTGTTGTTACTACTGGTGGACACAGTTTTTTGTAGTAAAGCTGTCACTCCATCAATCATATCCTGAGATACAAAGCAGATCTCTGGGTTGCATTCCCAGACTGCGTTGTTGGATGCCTCCTTTGTCTCGTTCTCCAGCATTTCGTTCTGTGGCGGCGTATCAGTGTTATTATCGGCAGGCAGTTCACTGCTGACTGACTTGCCATTGTTGCTGTGTTCAATCTGCAGCTCTGTCTCGTTCTGTGGCGGCATGGCGGTGCTGTTGTCAACCGGCGGTTCACTGGCTGACTCATCCTTGCTCTTCTGTTTCCTATTTATTAAAGTAAACAAATGTGCCTGTCCACTGCTATCAATAGGTATGGCATCTGGAATCTGCTCGTAGAGTGGATTGTTTTCGCGCAGCCACAGCAATGCTTTGTGGACGACTGGGATTTTGTATGCATGCTCCCAGAAGTAAGTTTCAGATGATGACGTGTGCATTCTGATGCCTTCCATTGCAGCAGTCAGTTCATCCTCTGTTGCTTGTCTGTTTGCAGGTAGCTCATCGATAGCAGCACGGAACCTGTCACACAGAGCATTGTGAAGCTGTTTGAGTCGTGCCAAGCCTCGTTGCACACAGGTGTCGGCCTTGTTGAACAGCAGCTGGACGTCCAGCAGACTAACTGAACACTTCTGTGACATAGCAAGCTGAAGACGTGTTGTTTGCTGTCGGAGTCTGGTCGCTGCCACCACTCTGCTACGCCGGATCCAGTACTTCTGCTGGACAGTGAGTACCTTCCTGGTGACTTTTGTGCGTTGTACTGACTGTCTGCCACCAACACTTGTCTGCATATGTCTTGACATATACATTTGTGTCCTTTTGTACTGTTTGTAATTATCGTCAGTAGCTAGACGTTTTAAGCGATCCTTGGCTCTCTTGTAATTAGCTAGGTTGTAGCTAGGATCTTGTCGGAGTTTGTCTCTCGTCGTCTTTTTGTTTTGCTCTCTGTAGCTTTGGTCTTGACGTTTTTCTCTCATAGCCTGCTTCATTTTCTCTCTGTGTTTTTCTTTGGCTGAGTTATTTTCTGAGAGTCTTTTCTTGGCTCTCTTGTAATTCGCAACCTTGTACTCTTCATTGTCTCGGAGACGTTTTCTTGTTGCTTGTTTGTTTGTCTCTCTGTATCTTTCGTCTTTTCTCAGTCTTTCTCTCGTTGCCTCTCTCATTGTCTCTCTGATTCTTTTCTTGAAGCTCTCATCTGTGTCAAGTCTCTCTCTCTGTCGCTGCTTATCACATTGTTGTTTATGCTTCCTGACTGTCTCATCACTCTGTGTGGTACGCACACGGTCAGTGACTTCCTGTCTGTGCTCCCTGTAATACTGTTGTGAGCTCACTTTCAGTGCCTCACTATTTTCTTGGTAACGCTGTTTTTTTGTTGTCTTTTCTGGTAAGCTTTAGAAGGCATACTTGATGTAATGTCAAAATAGTGACATAGCTGAGCAAAGCACAATACACACAATACCACCATGGCAAGCGGTTACTATGGCTAACACAAGCGCACAATACATGCTGGAGAATAATGGAGACCAGCTGTAGGGATGTCACCAAACATAAATTACACGTAATTAGAGCCCTGGGGTCGTCAGTTCCCGACAGCCGTGCTAATGCAAGTGTGTCACCATAATCTGTCAGAGTACAACCCATAAGATAACATAAGATAACGCATTTAAACACTGCATGCCTGTAATGTACATGTGCAATATGCACGAATGGGTTTTGATTTTTGCTACCTTCGATTCTAGTTGTGCCATTCACATTTCCATCCCTGTTCGCAAGGCTTATAGCTACTCATTATTCATTTTCAGTCCCATTCCCATCAATTTTTGTAATCAAATTCCTGTTCCATAGTATAAAAATTGCCACATCTGGTAATTCATCATTCATAAAACAGTTCTAACAGGCAGCAGCACTCATGGATTGCACAGTACAAACACTCATCATGGTCATCTGAATAACGCAGTTTACTGCACATAATAATGAGGCTTAGCCAGTATTGGCCTCATGACAAAGATGTACACATCAGAGGTCTGCACGGGCTGGACGACCCGCGGGCCGGACCGGGAAAAATGGACCGGGCTGGGCTTCAAACAAAATTATACACAAAATTTGCATATGAAAGAAGTAGTTATGAGACATGTAATGTCTGCAGTAATATTATGATTGCAAGCTGTTTTTGAATATAGTAACCATGTATAATATCACGTAGTACAGTTACATTGGTTATTTGCTTACATATCATTAGAAATAGAAATTATTGTTTACTGAAATATAGTTAAAATTTAAATTAAACTGGCAGAGCTGAAAAATACATATGCTAAAAATTAATGGGCCAGGCCGAGAAAAATGGACCAGGTCTACGTTTGGTTTAATTAGTTTTTAATTCGCTTTCCCTGTAATTTCCATGCAGTAATTGCATTTCCATTCCCGAACTACACATTATCCATTCCCATTCTCTTAGGACTGCCATTGGAAAATGCAAACAGGAGTTTCCAGTTTCAGTGCAGATCTCTACCCTGTTGCCAGACAGTCTTAATATGTGGTGGTCCTAAACATGACACCTACATATACTGGATCAATCAAAACAGTAATCCAAAAAAAACTTTTTTTGACATTTTAACTTATGATAAGTAATTTTCTGTCACATTGCTAATACGTTGACAGTTTATACCCACACATATTTTCTAATAACAGTTGCTCCACATTCAGGCAATGCAATTATACATGGTGTGTCATAATTACTGGAAGCTCTAGCTTGTATAGCAGATATATAATCCAACTATTACAGAGGCACTCGGTGGCACTGGGCTAAGTCTGTCTAAAGAAATGTGTGTAAATGTCGCTTGAAGGTAGCGATAATGGTGTCACAGAGTCTGATATCGGGTGGTAGAGAGTTGTGAAAATAGAACGAATATTCAGAAAGTTATCCCGTTTAAATCTAGGGGTTACAGTAGTTATAACACACCATGGTGAAAGACAAATTACGACTGAGTCTTGATTTTGTCATCAGTGGTAGGTCTAACAGTCAGTGCACCACAACACTTTGTTACGAAAATACTCCGTAATACCGTTGAAATACTGATGTTTCTTACCTTAAGACATGTATAGGATAATAATTACAAGAGATGAAATAATATTTGTGTGTCATGGTCACTCAGCCATCTGCGACAAAAATACCATAATTCCACAGTGGGGTGCAAACCCTCCCTGACAGAAGGCAAGCTTGCACTGTAACTGTAACTATTCCCAACAACGATTTGTTACCAACACAAACTTGTGCACAAATGGAACCGGACACATAACCTTTTCGGCAATGGTAATTGTGTTTCCTTAATGCCACCTACAGTTTAATGTAGATATTGATAGTATTCTGGGGTGTTTTTTGTCTGGTAAATATATGACACAGATGCAGCATATGAATGTGTGGAAGTTGTTTTACATTGTAGGTTGGTTCCATTCATCCCTAAAGACTTGGCAGTTTAGTACAGGGTATATAATGACATTTTCACCACTGATCACAGTGCTCTGTTTTTCTATATATTGTTAAATTTAAGTGCATTAATGCATGATGCACACAGAGATGCACATTCAGCATGTCACAAGTTAATACAGTATATCCGTACAGCAACACACTTGTAATACAAGATCTTCTATCAACAACTGCATTGCAGCATCATTGAGTATGCACAGTACCGGTAACTAATTTTATGCTTTCCTTTTAAAACATATTTTTAAGGTTTTAAACAGTAGATATATTTGTTTATGACACAGTGCAGATCTGCTACATCAGATGCACACCACTAGGCTGTCAAATGCAGACATTATATAAATTTCATGCAACAGCTGTGACAACGTGTTGATACAGTACAGCAACAGCACATGTTTAGCTTGGAACCGAAGTCGGCAGTGCAGTTCACAGCCGGTGTAGTTCACAAGTATTGACCCTGCAACATAGAAATAATTGCACATAGAAAGGTAAAGATAATCTTTTATTTGTAAAAAGCCTCATTGTGAACCCACCTCTAAGGCACTCAGGTAGAAACATACTTAGGTGTTAACATGGTGTTCATGTCTCTATGTAAGCACACTTTTATCCCCATAGTCTATAGTTCTTCTGTTAATGTTTCAATATACAACCTGCATAATGCCTCACTGCTATGACCTGTGGTATGTACTGTGTGTTTCATCATTGGTATTTCTGTTTAATGTCAATCTGAGTGAACATTCTGTCACTGTCTGGAAGAGTCAGTTAGACTGAGCAAACTCTCGACTGGCAATTACAATTCATACCGTACCTATGTTAAACAGTGTCTTACGTAGCAGCAGGGCTTAAAGTAAGAGGGGCTCGGGGGCTCAGCCCCCAGCTCTTAGCTTAGCCTCCCAGCTCAGGGGGAGTGTGGTGGTAGACTGAGGGAGGGAATAAGGGAAAGGGGTAAATGGTGAGAGGGAGCCCCCCCCCAGCTTTTTCAAACTACTTTAAGCAATGCATAGCATTATATTTTATTGTTGACCCAAACCCACACTACTTTGTGGCAGATTGTGTTACATGCGCTGTACACCAACGGACAGTAGCACATGGACAAACAAACCAAACAATGAATGGATGGATGAATATTTGATTGCTATTCTACTATACATTACGTAATAGCAAGTTCATATAAGTGCATTATTGCACTCGCCGCTTCACGGCATTGTGCAATACAGCGCCTATATGAACATGAACTCGCAAAATACTTTTTTTATACGCCAAAATTTATCTCATATTATCATTGTATTGCACTGTAATGTATTCATTGTTCATGCTAATGTTTTTTTTCTGCTGCAGGTTTGTCCACATAACTGCTGAAGTCAAACCTCATATTGTGAAGATCTTGAATGCAAGCTTGGAACTGGCATCTGGTAGCCTTGTGTAGTCTGCAGACCAGTGGATCGGAGCCGGGTGTGATTTGCAGCCTGCGTAGTTTGCACATCACTCAGTGTTCTGCTTGGCTGACGGATGAATGGTGCATGAACCGCAAAATCTGCATATCAGTCATCACTATACATAAAGTGAATGCTGAGTTGTCATATTTCGTTTAAATTCACGAAGGTGTATCGATCTTTTCATTTATGAATTAATTGGCATTTGTATGATTGTCAGGCAAGGTCAAAATTCGCCAATGAAAACGTGTTTGTATGCTTCCTGGTTCCTACATATCAAAGGCAGAAAATTGTTCCAAATGAACTTTGAGGTAATATTTTGTCAGCAGTGTTGTGATCTCGAGACCAAGGTCCCGAGACGCGAGTGCACTCGAGTTCTCGGTCTCAGGTTTCCAGGTCTCGGTCTTGGTCTCGAGACCTAAGCCCAAAGGTCTTGGTCTCGGTCTCGAGACCTGAGCCCAAAAGTCTCAGTCTTGGTCTCAAAAATTTTGGTCTTGGTTTCGAGACCTCAGTGTATTTTTTCACACTATCAAAACAATGAGTACTCAAACAAATACACACGTCTATGCACATTGCAGAATTACTGGTTTATCCAGAATATAATTATGTACAAAAATTGAACTAAATTTCAACTTCTTGCCGTCTGTTTCACAGCCAATTTCAGTTTATTATGTCCAAAATAAGTGAATTCTTGAATAGATTCATCAGTTGAAACAAAACATAAATTAATTAAATTCATCCTGTACAACCATGAAGAAAACACTCACTGAAATTTGTCAGTTTTTTGCGATTGTATAGGACGAATTGAATTAATTAATTGAAGTGAAAGTTTGTGGCTAACAGTGTCTTCACACCTCGTATATGACCGTATGTCGATACTTACAAAGTCTTGGTTTGCCATGGTGATATTGGTTTGTGCTTTGCTCAGCGTTTGTCTTCTTTAGCCGGACATCTACAACACATGTATCAGCAGTTTTATTGCGCCTGTATAGCTTGATATATAGTCTAGCCCCTTGTGGGTTCTCGGAGCTGCAGAATTTGACCCAGTCCATTTTGTGGCTGGAAGAGGTAAAAAACCCCAGAGGCTATTCCCTAAGGTCCAATTTCACCAACGCCAGTTAAATCGCCGGTTTACTGAACTCGGATTATTTCTAACCTGTGGTCAAATCGATATTGCGTTTCACCAACAGTACGATATCTTCCGCCCATCACCAGTTAGCTAATCTCGCAGCGAGACAAGGAGACGGCGTGGATGTCTGTGGCGGCCGAGTTCAACGCGTTCTCGACGGTGAAGCACTGAAGCGCGACCACCGACAACTCAGGCAGGTAATCTCAAGCATCGTTGTCTAATTACCGACCGCGCGGTCTCGGGAGGTAATGCAATTTGTTCGTCTGTCTGTCCGTCTGTCTTTTGAACCGACCAACCTTTGACCTTGACATTTTGCATGTGTATGGGTCATGACCACAGCTCACCTGGGATTGAAGGTGAAGGTCATGGGTCAAGGTCATAGGTCAAAACATGGTAGGTTGGACCTGCTGTGAGGGCAATTCTAGTTTAAATAACAATGGGCGCAGGCTGTATGGGGCCTACTGTATCAGTTAGGGTTAGTAGGATGAGTGCTGTTGTGGTTAGTTAGGGTCAGCTTTTACAGTCAGGCTTAAGTTTAGGCCCATAATGGGCCCGTTATTCTTCACATGCCTTGCATTGTTAATGTTGCAGAATTTCCAATAAGCACCTTTTAATTCCATTTTCCCTAGCCAATTACCGACATCACCCCACCTCCCCCTTTAAGAGCCATTTTGTAGGTGAATCGGGGTTAGCCATTCCCTCCAGGTTTGATTCCTCCACTTGTTTCATAACAGAATGTCTGAGGGGGAGGAGGAATGGTACAGATGTCTGCACGCCAGTTGCGCCCTTCCTGTTACTCACCAGACTGTCAGAGCACTGGACTTAACAATGGCAAGTGGCATGGCCTCATCCTTCTAAGTAATATTTGCATGACAGGGGTAATGCAGCATAAACAAGAGTGCTGTGAAGTCATGGGGGAAATAGCAGAGAATTTCATATTGATTGTAGACATCACCTCCTTATTGTAAAAGCTATTGTCAGTGAAAGCTTCACTTTCAATAATGATGGTATAAGAAAGTGATTGCTGTGTAGGGTGAGCCAGGCTACTACTAGGCCTACTGCTGCCACATCTGTTGCTGTCGAAGCACCACCAACAGTCAACACGTCCAAGAAGTGGGCCGGCTGCGTCGACCGGCGCCGGCAGCCAACAATGCAACTGTGGACATGATCAGAAATGATCTGTGCATAAAGTTGTTGAAGCATTTCCGACTGCATGTTAACTATGTTGTTACCCTACCTTGTTAAGTTAGTCTCATAATCTCATTTGAGTGATTTGACATTGTTCTTGTATTATTGATTTCCTCAGGTAAGGTAGCAACACAGTTAAGGTGTAGTGAGAAAATTTTTAATAAATTTATGTGCAAGTCATTCCTAAAAATAATAAGTTGTTGCCTACAGCTAATTAGCAGAGAATATTTAATAGCTAAGTTTACATAAAATGCAGCCTAATTTTAATTCTCTTGGACTGTCTGAACATTTCAGTAAATTTGTTTACCGTAATTTTATTTTGAAAAGTTGTATTCATGTGGTACATTGGAACATTACAGTTTTTGGGCCACCATATAATATTGTGCATTGCGATAAACAGACTGTGCTAATTTACCTTGTTGTAATAATTTTTAAATAAAGAATGTTACGTTGTTGTCACAGAAATTCTAGTTTATTTGTCTTTTACTCAGCTGTGTCATAGTGTTTGCAAATTATATTTTACATCATTGTTTCCAGTATTTCAATTCTAGGACCAGGTACTTTGCCCTTATGTGTTTGCCATTCACTAAATTGTGGCTTAGTTTTAAGTGGATTCCAGCTTAATAGCAGCAGGTGCAATCGCCTCCGTCTGTCTGTATGTCCGTCCGTCTGTCCGTTTATTTCCACTCTGTCTTCGAAACCGACTGACCGTTGACCTTGAACTTTTGCATATGAGTACCGGTACGTCATGCTCATGACCATAGCTCGCAATGGATTGAAGGTCAAGGTCGTGGGTCAGGCTAATGCGGTCGGTCCGACCTGATCAAGGACAGTTTTTTCTAGTTGATTATTATTTTATCACGTTTCGTAGTAATAAGCATTTTGTTGGCAGGTAACGTAACACGCAGTGTAAACAACCATGCAACCGGTCTTTTAACATGCTGCCAATTTAAACTAGAGCTGCCCTCACTCGAGGTCCCACCGACCGCATTTTGACCTTTGACCTTGACCTTCAATCCCAGGCCAGCTATCGTTATGACCCATACACGTGCAAAAAGTCAAAGGTCACTGGGTTCAGAAGACGGAGTACGATAGGCAGGCCTATATACAGAGTGGAAACGGACGAACGGAGCAATAGCTTCCTCGCTATTGTGGTCGGTAATAAAATCACAAATCGCCAGAAGTACAAGATACTAGAAAAAACTGACCTCGATCGAGGTCAGACCGACCGCATTAGCCTAACCTACGACCTTGACCTTCGTGCCCCTGCGAGCCATGGTCATGACCTATTCACATGCAAACGGTCAAGGTCAAAGGTCAGTCAGTCCAAAGGATACATGATATACAAACGGACAGACAGGCGGATCGCTAATGCGGTCGGTAAAATATTTAACTGAAAAGCACTCTGTTGTTCGCCTTCAAAAATATTTTCAATAATAGATTTTGCACAATAGTCCTGTAAACTCCGGAGGCCAAGCAAGTCCCTGTCTCATCCAGTCAGTAATCTATAGCGAGTTATCGGTAGGCCTATATGGAGCAATTGGCTTGCAGCGCTGAACTTCTCGGCATTTTATGAATGAAGTCACTCGTGCAACCCTGGAGCAAGGCGAGCAGGCCGTGGACTCGCTCACAGGCCGGTGATAGGCGAGGCATTGCGGCGACGCTCCGGGCCGGTGACTCACGACGGCCGTAGCCAATGAGCCGTGACTGGTGACTTGCCCGTCGCTCTGCTGTTGCGTAACTGTCTGCGAGTAGGCCTAGGCCGCGGCCCGGCGCAAATGTGATTGTCTGCAGCGTATGTACTACAGTGTGAATGACGATTATCTTTACATCCGAAAGTAGGAGAAACACAGCAAAACAGAGCAGATTTTGACAGTCGAAGTCTTGTTTAGAACTTGATGTCGTCGTAGTCTTCATACGGGTTTGTTCTAGGCAGTATTATTCGCGCATTAGTGCCGCAACATTCGTGCAAATAATCAGCAAGCAAAACAGGTCGCGTTCATCGGCCATTTTAATTGCCTGACCGGCGATTTAACTGGAGCTTGGACCTCAGTTAAATTTAACTGAGGTTTAACCTTAGGTTAGTCGGTAACTGGCGTTGGTGAAACGCATTTTGTCGCTAACCCAAGATTAAATGCGGAAATAACCGAGGGTCAGAGTCAACCTTCGTTGGTGAAATCGGACCTAATTGAATTTCTGAGAAAGATGAGGGATTAACTCATGTGACACTTGGTAACAGGCAGGTGAGTGGATTTGTTGACGCACAGCAGTCACTCGTACAGTGCCACAGAAGTTGGAGTGTATCTCCTGGGATGGCGAGAGCCATGTCACTTTTAAAACTGATGTTTTTTGTGGTATTTTTCTGCTGTGTGGGCTGTCCCCTTTTTGGACACTGTAGTACATACAGATGGTAGCATAATTCTGCTGTTTTTTTTCTGCAGAAAACTATTTTTATGCTTAGGAAAATTCACAGAACTGTTGCTACAAAGCTGGTTTTTTGACTCAGTCACAAAAACTTGTTAGCTGCGGCTTCCCCAGACCTACTGTTGGATCTTACAGCACTGCCGCAGATATGGTTCACATGAGTGCAGCCCCTGGGAAGGAAGGGGGAAGAGCGAAAGGTAAGTGGGAGAAGGAAGATGAGGTAAAGGACTAGAGCCATCAACTTTTCTAAACAAACATTCTGATGCCTCTTGTCAGTGCTGTTACTAACAAGTCAAGACTGACCAGTGGCAGTTAATTATGTGTGACCTTAGCAGTAACAACAGTTGTCCAACTCAGCACTGATGTTCCAATAATTGTAGTCCCATGCTTTCTTGGGGTTGTCAACTGATGATATTTTCAGTGGGGTCAGCTGATGTGACACTGTTACAGAGGGGAGGGAAGGAAGGAAATTGCAGGAAGTGTATGACAACTATTGAATGACCCGTAAATCAGTATAATAATGAAAACTTGTTATAATCGGGTAATTTGGCATTATTCGTGTTTTAAGTACGCCTATCACGACACAGATTTCTTGGCGTCTTTCGCCAGTTGCGTAGAGTACCGTGGTCGCCTAATGTGCGACTGCAGAACCTCGTGATAATTTCTAAAGCAATTATTATGCTCAAAGTATAAATGAAATTATTATTATACCTCCTTTGTTGATTTCTTCACAGATAAACTATATCCAAAATAGCTGTCGGTGTTGGTCATCTCGTTGGTATAGATCGTCTGCAAATTAAAAATCGCGCCTCGGATGCGGTAGTGATGTTTCGATTATAATTTTTATTGAAGCATCACTACTGCGTGAACGATGGTGCGCTTCGCTACGTAATGGCGTGCATGACAACGAAAATACGAACTAAGTATGAAATCTAACCGCCAAAAATGAGATCGTGTGAGTTAATAAATGAAAAATCTTCGTATAGCTATGTTGTACGCATTATTTTGAGGCTCTGTCGGCATCATGCTGGTTTGTTTCTCGAGTTGTTTGCTAGATAGATAGATAGATAGATAGATACCGGTAGATAGATAGTGCAGAGATTTTAACACACGTTGCTAAAAACAAAACTAAAATATAAAAAATCAGAAAAATGTATAAATGAAACGAAGACAAAGCAGCCGTTGTTCAAGATGAGGTCGTTAAATGGCCAAGAAACCGTGATGTCAGGTTATTGTGTTTCCTTAAACTTTTGCAATTCACGCTTCTGTTTTTTTGTTGCGGCTGATTCGCGCAATTGTACTTGCCATTTCTGGCAAAAGAAACTTGATAAATATAGATATAGAAGTGAATTTATTTCGCTAAATGAACGACAGCAACAACAATAACTTTAAAATACCCCCGGTACTGAGTGAGAGGAATGTTTAAAATATTAGGCTATACCATTTGTAAAAGTGTTCTACACGATGTGTTCACTTTTTGAGCAGGCCTACTTTAAATAATATAGTTTCTGGTTTGATCAAGATGTGTATGATTTTAAGGATGCTTTGACAGGAGCCACAAGCGCAAGTTATGCAGTGTCAGATGCCCGTACCCTTCGGATGGTCAAAATGCGGCACCGTGCCAAATTTTGTGCAGATCGGTCAAACCGTTGCGGAAATATGGCCGTTTTTCGATTTTCAAGATGGCGGCCATCCACCGTCTTGGATTTTTAAAAGTTGGAAATTTTAACTACCCATCCCCTTCGGAGGGCCAAAATGCGTCATCTTGCCAAATTTTGTGCAGATCGGTCGAACCGTTGCGGAGATATGGCCGTTTTTCGATTTTCAAGATGGCGGCCGTCCGCCATCTTGTATTTTTAAAATTTGGAAATTTTAACTACCCATCCCCTTCGGAGGGCCAAAATGCGTCATTGTGCCAAATTTTGTGCAAATCGGTCAAGGCGTTGCGGAGATATGGCCGTTTTTCGATTTTCAAGATGGCGGCCGTCCGCCATCTTGGATTTGTTATACGCCTGTGTGGACCACCCACGAAGTGTATTTTGGTGGTCTCTGTCACTGTGCAAAATTTGGTTTGAATCGGTGCAGTAGTTTCGATAATATGCAAGTTTTAATATTTTGAGCGTTAAGCTTGAAAATGCCTATTCACGCCCCTTTTTGGGTGTTTTTGGGGCAAAAATGGGGGAAAACGGAAACTTTGTGTATTTTTATCCCTCTAGGAATGCAACTCACCCAGAAACACGCATTTTGACGTATAACTTGTCAAAATCGGTCCAGCCGTTTGACCCCTAGCTGCGCCTAAGAAACGATAAAAAAAATAAACTAAAAAGCACAGACCCTTAACATTTCACCCATTCGTGGGGGTCACGCCCCTTATCCGACTGACATGCCATTTGGGGTGTCCAGTGGTATCCCGAACGTAATCATCCATGCCAAATTTCATGTTGATCGGTTGAGGGGTTTCTGAGCGGCAGGACCCCCAAAAGTGCCATTTCCTATACTTATTGGAACGACCCTTACAACAGTCCTGCACTACCGTGCAGACTGTGATAGAAAAAAACTGCTCGCAGATTATCTAATGT
>Ga0209144_1000071_pt1 | contig 19352 bp, 18 predicted proteins | sample WorMettrBAHAMAS1_FD_187392 | JGI IMG/M metagenome (GOLD analysis project Ga0209144, IMG submission 187392) | Marine gutless worms symbiont microbial communities from Max Planck institute for Marine Microbiology, Germany - Inanidrilus... | ecosystem: Host-associated > Annelida > Digestive system...
GGCGCTGCGAGCGCGGCGGTGGTTTCCGGAACGGTGGGTCCGGGGAGGGCGGCTTGCCGGAGTTGTGGCTATCCTGGGCCAGGCGTGCTTCTAGTTCCTGAATGCGCTCGCGCAGTTGCTCGATCAGTGCGGCTTGCTCCACAACCAGCGCACGCAGCCGTTCACGCTCCTGGATGGGGCTCTCCGGAGAACGGCTTGGGGCGTGCGGTTCAGGCATGCGATTGGGCTACACAGGTAGCTCTCGCTTTGACAAGGGAGCCTGAATAGTTACTAGCTAGCGGCACTCGACTTCGCCTTAAGCTCACGAGGTGTGAATTTCTTGTGCCGTGCAAAAAGTTGACTCATTGGTTAAAGATTTGGGTCCCTCAAGGAATCCTAGCCGCTACGTCTGAACAGCATGTTCCGACCCGCTCGCCGGAAGGCCCCGCCAACGGGCTTGAACGGTTACCTGCGGGTAAGGGAGCGGGCTGCGATCGTTGCACCGAACGACTACCGGAAAGGGAGAAACAAGCATGCCGCGTATCCGTACCTTAGTGCCCTGTGTCCTATCCATGCTGTTTGCCCCCGTGTCCCAGGCGGCAACCCTGATCGACAAGAATCTGCCTTATCCGAAGGGGAAGCCGAACGCCAAGCAGATCGCCGACCCGGCAGAACCATAACGGGTAGTGGTGATTTTTGAAGTGATATCTAGCCAACAATCGGCAATAATTCGGTATTATAGCGATGTATGAATAGTTTTAAACAAATCTCATGCATTTTAGCACATTTGGAAAAAGAAAACGTCTTACGTACGAAGCGTGCCAAGTGTTGCCGTAAGGTATTATTCCAACGCTCAATATGAGCCGTTTCCCCCGTTTCTTTACCCACAGGGCGCTGTTGCTCGCTCGGAATGACGGCTCGATACGCGCTCCAATAATCACTGAAAACGATGGCTTCCTCCAGCACAGGAATCTTTTTGCACTCAACAGGTTGTAGCGTCTCTTCAAGGGGTGGGAGGTCATTCGCCTGTTCTTTTAACCAGGCACTCAATGTTCGGCGCGAGACCCCAAACGTCCGTTCAATCCCGCGCATACTGGATCTTTCTTGATAAACGTTTATGATGAGTTCTTTCTTTTCTTCCGTCGCGTGTTCTTTTCCCTTAAGTATGCCATAGGCACCACAGGCTTTACAGTGATATTGCGAGCTACCGGACGCATTTGTGCCATTTTTAACGAGATCTTCGCTCTGACATTTGCGACAGCTGTATACTTCAGTCTCGATAATCATAATTGAAAACTCTTCGGTTCGTTTTATCAATGAACGCAATCGTTCAGACCAAGCGTATTCTTCCGGAAGAGAGGGCTAAAATCTAGAATCAGGTAACGAGAAAAACGGTGGTGATCGGAATGATTACCGATGAATCCATCCACCCTATCACTTCAAAAATCACCACTACCCACCTGTCGGATACTCTGGGATCGCGTACCGTCTGCTTATAAAGAAGCCATCGTTTTCAGTGATTATTGGAGCGCGTATCGAGCCGTCATTCCGAGCGAGCAACAGCGCCCTGTAGGTAAAGAAACGGGGAAACGGCTCATATTGAGCGTTGGAATAATACCTTACGGCAACAGTTGGCACGCTTCGTACGTAAGACGTTATCTTTTTCCAAATATATTAAAATGCATGAGATTCGTCCAAAATTCTTCATACACCGCTATAATACCGAATTATTGCCGATTGTTGGCTAGATATCACTTCAAAAATCACCACAACATCCTGTTGACCTTCGATGCCGGCGCTGCCAAGGCCGCGCGTTCGCTGCGCTTCAAGGAAGACCTGGTGGCGCTGAGCCGACGGTTCGGGCAGCGTCTGCGGGTGGTCCTCTACCTGCCGTACACCTCCAAGCGGCATCCGATCGAGCACCGTTTGTTTTGTCATGTCGCGCGTCGCTTAAGCGGTGTCATCCTCGATTCGCACCAGACCGCCCTGGAAGCGGTACAGCGCACCCACACCCAAACCGGCCTCACGGTCACGTCACGCCTGCTCGATACCCTCTACGAGCTGGGACGAAATGTTCTGAGACATCCCTCGATATCAACGACAAATTCATTCGCCACGACCCTGTTCTCGGGAAATGAAACTACGTCGTCGATGCCAACTGATTTTCGTGATAGAATGTAGCGATTATTTTTGAACCGTATACTAACTATACTAACATATACCTTAGCATACATTTGAAGATACTAAAGTTATCTAGAGCCAAAAATATTTCCTTTGGAATCGAGTGATCGAAAGACTAATGTGCTGCATGAGACGCGGCACTTTTCGCCATTGCCTTGATGCGGATGTTAGGCATTACCTTGCATGGCACGGAGTCGCCTTTCTTCATCAATTTCCATAAGTTCTCGTGCCTTTTCCATGTTCTCCTCAGTAGGCTCCGGTAACTCATAAAACGTAATTGATTAGTAACAAATAAGTACTTTTATCACGAAAATCAATTGGAATAGACGACGTAGTTTCATTTCCCGAGAATAGGGTCGTGGCGAATGAATTTGTCGTTGATATCGAGGAACGTCTCAGAACACTTTCGTCCCAGCTCGTAGAGGGTATCGAGCAGGCGTGGCGTGACCGTGAGGCCGGTTTGGGTGCGGGTGCGCTGTACCGCTTCCAGGGCGGTCTGGTGCGAATCGAGGATGACACCGCTTAAGCGACGCGCGACATGACAAAACAAACGGTGCTCGATCGGATGCCGCTTGGAGGTGTACGGCGGGTAGAGGGCCACCCGCAGACGCCGCCCGAACCGTCGGCTCAGCGCCACCAGGTCTTCCTTGAAGCGCAGCGAACGCGCGGCGTTGGCAGCGCCGGCATCGAAGGTCAACAGGATTTGCTGCGCGTGTGGATAATGCTCGGCACGATCTTCCTGCCACGCCAGGGCGATGGCATCGCAGACACAGGCGCTGGTCTCGCGGGAGGTGCCCAAGGTGATGAAGCCCGCATTGCCATGGTAGTCATACACCCCGTGAGGGACCAAGACACCCGTAGCGAGATGGCGATAATCGCGGTCATAAACGAACTGAACATCGGTGCTGTAACAGGACCCGCGACGAGGCAGGTGGCCCAGCCTCTCTTTCTTCCTGGTATCGACACACAACACCGGTACGCCACGGGCACGGGCTTGGCGGCGCAAGGTAGCGATCAACCGGAACTGCCGGTCGCGTTCATGTGGATCGACGTCACCGGTACTCAACGCCTTGCGCAGGGAACGACGCCGATAGCCGGCCCGCGCCAGCACCTGCTGCGCCAGCTGCACCGGCTCAAGGTCGGTCCAGCGCACCGCTTCATCGGTCGGGCTGCCGGCACTGTGGGCTTCGAGCACCTCGTCTACCACTTCCCCCAGCCCCGGTTGGCGTTGGGTGACTTGGTGACGACCACCGCCAGGACGGCGGATGCGCTTGGCACCGCCATGGGGACGCTGTGGGGGGGTGATCCTCGTTGCCCATGGCCTCCAGCTCGCCGATTCCCGTATAGATCGTTCGCCGGTTCATCCCCAACACTCGCGCCACATACGCGAAACCGCCAAAGCCGATCTTCAGCGCCTCGACCGCGGCGTGGCGGCGTCCCTGCTCTTCCGGCAGCGAACGCAAGTAGACATGAAGTCTTCGTGCGATTGATCGTAGCCTTGAAACCCGTTCATCAGGTTACCGGTATCTTGTACTTCAGGTAGGCTCATTCTCCTATGAGAACCTCGTATGTTCAACTCGCTACCGACATTTTTAACGAATTCACTAATACTAATACATGTCTAACTTGTTAGTGAATCGTTCCTTACAGTGATATTGCGAGCTACCGGATGTATTTGTACCATTTTTAACGAGATCTTTGCTCTGACATTTGTGACAGATGTATATTTTAGTCTCGATAATCATAATTGAAAACTCTTTGGTTCGTTTTATCAATGAATGCAATCGTTCAGACCAAGCGTATTCTTCCGGAAGAGAGGTCTAATTTGCTTCTTCTCGGCTAAATTTAAAATCTGCCATATCTTTTTGATAAAGCCTAAGAGGCTGCTAAAAAGACATAAGTTAATAGAAAATCACCTAACGGTCATTTTACAGGGCGTCTGGTTATTACAGATCTGTCGGAGAAGAAAGCGACTTAATGCGAAATAAACCTGAGCTTTACTCGAAGTTGGCTTGCGTTCGTAATCTTTACTTAATCGACGTGATCGAACTGGCCAGGCAAAGGTTCTTTCAACCACCCATCGACGAGGTAACACGTGGAAGCCGGGAAACCCTGTTTGTTTTCTAACGACATCGATCAGGCATCCGAATTGGATGCCAGAGCCAATCGGAAAGCTCCGGGCCGGAATAACCACTGTCGGCCCAGATTTTTGTGATGGTATGAAGGAATAAGAACAGATCCGTTATGAGCTGACGAGCCGCTTTCCCATTCAGGGTTTCGCGAAGATCGGTCGTTTGTGGGCGTCCAGTGGTATAGGGTTCGAGCTCGTCAAAAACAGGCTGGAGAATTTCCCACTCTTCATCAATGAGGTCGCTCGGGTACCTGATAGGAGATTGAGTCCTTTCAGGAGTCATATTGGAATCCGAAATAGAAGTGCTCGCAGTTATTATGCCACCAGAAAATCTTATTTTTTATCATTAAAAATCAATAAGTTAGTTTTTAGGCAGCCTCTTAAGGAAGCTCGGTGCAATATGCTCCGATGGTAATGTCTTTCCCCAGCCCTCGCTCACAGTCCAAAAGATCGGACTGGAAGATGGTGACATTGCGGTTGTAAAGGTAAAATTGTCACATTTACCTCCGGTCCGCTACAAAGGGCGGATCTACATCCGCGCTGGTCCCAGAAAGGGAATTGCAAATGAGCAGGAAGAGTGCATCCTGAGCGAGCGGCGAGTGGCCCCCGGGCGCGCTCTTTCGATGCGCTCCCATGCAAGGAATCCGGCATGAATGACCTGCTCTTCGGCCAGTTCGATGCCTATCGTCGGGAGACCCTGGATGCGGACACGATCGCGGCAAACAACCGGTCAATCGAGCTCCAACTGGCCTCCTTGCGACTCTACGCTATCGACAGTAAATGCCCTACAAATGCCGGCATCCTGCTATTTGGAAAAAAATCCGTGCTTCTTCCTGCCAGGTTCCTACGTTCAGTATCTGCGGTTCCCCGGTACTGAGAGGAGTGGGCAAAACATCATTTGGTCTACCACCTCGCTTGGATGTTCGCCGACAATGGAGTCGCTACCTTGGCTGTCGATTTGGACCCGCAGGCCAGTCTGACCGCAATGTTTCTCGATGCGGAGCGTCTGGAATCCCTCTGGCCCGATACCGACCATCCCGACACGGTATGCGGCAGTATCCAGCCGATATTGCGGGGGGCGGTGACATCGCGACTCCCCATGTCGAGCCTGTAGCCGAACGGTTCACTCTGATTCCCGGTGACCTCGGCCTATCCCGCTTCGAGGACAAACTGTCCGATGCCTGGTCTCTCCGCCACAACCGCGACGAGTCTGCCTACCGGATCATGACGGCCTTTCACCGCCTGACCCAGACAGGTGCCGCCGATACGGCCGAGCTGCTCCTCATCGACGTCGGCCCCAATCTGGGAGCAATCAATCGTTCAGCGCTGATTGCGTCCGATCAGATCTGTATCCTGCTCGCCCTGGATCTCTTTTCCCTGCCAGGTCTCCGGAATCTCGGCCCGACCCTGCGCGATTGGCGGGCAATCTGGGGCGACCTAACGGCTAAGGCACCCACTGGTTTGTCGCTGCCGAAGGGAACCATGCAACCGGTCGGTTACATCGTTATGCAACATGGCCTGCGCGATAGCAGGTCGGTTCCAGCCTATAATCGCTGGATGGACCGGATTCCAACTGTCTACCGCGAGGCCGTATTGGGCGAGGCGGTGCAATCATTCGTGCGAGTCGAGCAGGATCCCCACTGTCTTTCGTTACTCAGGCACTACCGCAGCCTGATACCCTTGGCCATGGAGGCGCGGAAACCGATTTTCTTCCTCAAGTCCACGGATGGGGCAATCGGTGCGCACATCGAGGCAGTCAAAAGCTGCTACCGATGACTTTCATCGGTTGGCAGCTTGGATAGCTACACCACCCGTCGAGAAAAAGGTTCAGCCCGTAGGCTGGGTCGATGGACGAGATCCAGCAAACTAAGTGCGCCCACAGAAGCTGGGTTTCGTTCCTCAACCCAGCCGCAGACGATGAACAGGCGGGGACGCCTGCGTTACGGCATTCCGCATTCAGGATTTGCGTTGATTCGCGTTCATTTTCGGCAAACAAGAATTCCTAATGGAAGAACCGGACCGATGTTATCGGTACTTCGGCACTGCCTTACCAGGCGTGGTTCACATTGCTCGATATGGGCACGGGTATGACCCCGGCAGATCTGACCGTACTCTTCGGTGCCATCGTCGATTCCGAAGTCTGGCCGATCCTGCGCATCGGTTTGCAGGTCGCATTTTTTGCGACGGTGGTCTATCTCGTCAAGCTCGGCTTCGACCTGCGCGGCCTCACGGAGCCGCGGCACCTCGGCCGCTCTAAGAGGTCTTTTCGAGTCTTCTTCATCGCCCTGACCATTCTGTTTTCCTGCGTGCTGCTGTATCAGGCGACCTGGCAGTTGACCGGCCTGTTCCGACCGCGCTTCCTCACCTTCATGCAGGCCTATGACCGCCGTCAGTTCAACCCCGCCCACCGGATCCGGCGCGGGCGGATTCTGGATCGCCGCGGCGAGGTGCTGGCCTTCAGCGAAAGGCATGGGAACCGGGTGTTCCGCCGCTACCCCTACGGGCCTGCATTCGCCCACGTCGTGGGTTACAGTGATCCCAAGTTCGGTGCCAGCGGTCTGGAGGCGGCCGCCACTGCCCATCTCAACGGGGTAGTGGCGGATAGTCTGCCGGCCTGGGGGGCGCTCGGGCGTCGGCTATTGACCCGTGCGCAGAGTCCGCGTGGTCAGGACCTGGGGGTTACCCTAGATGCCGAGCTGCAGCTGCTGGCAGTGCGGCGGCTCGGCGGCAAACAGGGCGCGGTGGTGATACTGGATAGCAGGGATGGTGCGATCCGGGTGCTGGCCAGCACTCCGGCCTTCGATCCGAACCGGATCACCGCCGACCTGTTCCGATCCGGCCGCCCGGAGACCCTCTTGCTGAACCGGGCAACCCAAGGGCTCTATCCGCCCGGCTCCGGCTTCAAGATCCTCACTGCCGCCCTGGCCCTGGAACAGGGATTTACGGGTACGCTCTCGTGTCCGGCGGACGGCTATGCTACCTCCTCGCGTTACCGCAAGATCCGAGACCACGAGTATTATGCCGCGCGCAGGGTAGGCAAAGTCTGGAAGGGCCACGGCAACCTCGATCTGACCACCGCTCTGGCGAAGTCGTCCAACGTGTTCTTTGCCCAGCTTGGGGTCGGCTATGGCCATGCGGCTTTTTTTCACAACCTCGAGCGCTTCCACCTCAACCGCTGGATCGACCTGTACCAAGGTCCCCATGACTCCTGGAGCATGCACACCGGTCGCGCCCCTGAGATCGCACGCTCCGACAAATATGGCCTGGCGCAGGCGTCCATCGGTCAAGGGAAAATCCTGGTGACCCCGGCACACATGGCCCTGATCGCGGCGGCGGTTGCTAATCGGGGATTGGCAATGGGCCCCCGCCTAGCGGCGACCGATTCGCCCGTCCCGCTCGCCCGCTTCATGTCCGCCGTCGCTGCCCGGCGGCTGGCCGGGATGCTGCGCAAGGTGGTTACCGAAGGGACGGGATGGAGTATAAACATCGAGCAACCGGCCATCGCGGGCAAGACCGGGACGGCGCAGAACCCCCGGGGTGCGGCCCATAGCTGGTTCATCGGCTTTGCCCCGGCGGAGCGCCCTGCCCTGGCGGTGGCGGTAATGGTGGAGCACGGCGGCTACGGATCCGTGACTGCGGCCCCCATCGCGCGTGACTTACTGGTACGGGCGCATGAGCTGGGGCTGCTTTGGTGACAAGGGCATCCGCCGGCGAGGCCAAGACTTGGGCGTTGCGGCGGCCGGAGCGGCAATTGTTGGCCGGGTGTCTGCTCCTGGTCACACTGGGCTTTCTGATGGTACTGGGCGCAGGTCTTACGGCGGGCCACCAGCTCGATCCGTTGGATCTCCTGCCCCTACTCACCTATGCAGCGAGCCTGGCGGCAATCCATCTAACCTTGGTGCTGTCCCGATTTCGCGGTGATCAGATGCTGCCGGTCGCCGCGGCCTTTCTGTCCGGGATCGGACTACTCGCTCAATACCGGATGGGAGCCTTCGACGGCGCCGATCCCTGGGCCAGCGTGCGCCTCATCTTTCCCGGCGGGGTCCTGGTCATGCTGGTAGTCTGTATTGCCGGGATGCGGGGACGCTACCGGCGGCTGACCGCGTGGCCCTGGATCTGGGCGGGACTGTCGCTGGTCCTCCTGGTGGGGGTGCTGATCACGGGGCAGAGGTTCCGGGGCGGCATTTATGCCCTGGGCCTCATTACCCCCACCGAGCTGCTCAAGGTAACGGTGATCCTGTTCCTGGCCGGTCTGATCGACCGGGACGCCAAGGTTTTGGGCAATTGGGGTCGCCCGTTGCCGGTGCCGCCGTTCAAGGGCCTGCTGCCCTTGATGGGATTCTGGGCGCTGCTGGCGGGACTGCTGTTCGTGCAGCGGGACCTGGGGATGTTCATCATCCTCAGTGTCGCCCTGTTGATCATGCTGGTCGCCGGCACCGCCCGCCTAGGCTATTTGGTCTACGGCGTCCTCGCCGCGACGGGACTGGGCTATCTGATGCTCACCCTCTTCTCCCACGGACAAAGGCGCATCCAGGCCTGGCAGGCACCCTTCGATGACCCAACCGGCGCCGGCTGGCAAATCCTGCAGGGCCTGTCCGGGATGTATTCCGGCGGGCTGTGGGGGGAGGGCTTCGGGCGCGGCAATCCGGAGTATATCCCGATCGCGGAGTCGGATTTCATCTATTCGGTGATCGGCGAAGAGCTCGGCTTTCTCGGCTGCGCGGCCGTGGTGGTGTTCTACCTGATCCTCTTCGGACGCGGGTTACGGGTAGCGGACCGGATCGGGTCCGGGTTCGGGATGCTGTTGTGCGGCGGGCTGACGACGATACTGGCGACTCAGACCTTCCTCAATATCGGCGGGGTCACCAAGTTCATCCCCCTGACCGGCATCACACTCCCATTCATCAGCCAGGGGGGGAGCAGCCTGCTTGTGGCCTTTATCAGCCTGGGGTTGATCCTGGCCGTCTCGGATGGGGAGGTCGCCAAGACACGCCCGAAGCGAAACAAATTTGATTCCCCTAGTACAGCAGTGTCTAAGCACCGATAACATCGGTTCGGTTCTTTCCTGGGAAATTTTTTTACCGCAAAGGCAAACACCAATGAACGCAAATCGGTCGGAATCGGCTCGCCATCCTCAACGGTTCTTCATCTCATTGCATTTATTTGCGTCCATTTGCGGGCAGTGGTTAAATTCAAAGTGACATGGTTGTGCGACTTAACGATTCGACTCCCACTGCTTTTGCCATCCCTGGCGCTGACAGATTCCGGCGATCCCTGCCGGAATGACGATGTAGGGACTGGTAAACTTCACCACTTAAATTTTAGCCACTACCCATTAGCCCGATCCGGTCAGGCGTCGAAAGGATGCCGTTTGATGATGATATCTGCGCGGTCCGGTCCCGTGGAGATGAGGTCGATGGGCAACCCCGAAAGTTCTTCGATCTTGGCCAAGTAGCTGTATGCATTCTCCGGCAGCGCACTGTAGGATCTGACACCTACGGTGGAGGTCTCCCAACCGGGCAGCTCCAGATAGCTCGGCCGGCATCGGCCCAGGGCATCCGTAGTGGTTGGCGGTGTGGCCAGTCGCTGGCCGTCCAGCTCGTAGCCGGTGCAGATTCTGATCGTCTGCAGGCCGTCGAGGACATCGAGCTTGGTGATACAGATACCGCTCACACTGTTGATGTCGAATGAGCGTCCGAGGGCCACCATGTCGAGCCACCCGCAGCGACGCTTGCGCCCGGTGGTGGCGCCGAATTCCCGGCCTTTCTCGCCCAAGTGGGCCCCGTCCGCATCGAACAGCTCGGTAGGAAAGGGGCCGGCACCGACCCGGGTGGTATAGGCCTTGACGATACCCAGAACATAGTCCAAGCTCCTCGGACCCACACCGCTGCCACTGGCCGCCCCGCCGGCGGTGGTGGTGGACGAGGTCACGAAGGGGTAGGTGCCATGGTCGATGTCGAGCAGGGAACCCTGGGCCCCCTCGAATAGCAGGTTCTTACCCTCCCGGCCGAGGGTGTGGAGTAGACCCGGAACGTCTTTGATCAGCGGGGTGATCTCTTCCGCTTGGTTCAGGGTCTCGTCCAGGACGCTCCGATAATCGATCGCTTCGCGCTTGAAGTAGTGCACCAAGGCGAAGTTGTGGTAGTCCATAACCTCGCGCAGCTTCTCGGCGAAGCCCTCGGTGTCGAGCAGGTCGCCGAGACGCAGGCCCCGCCGGGATACCTTGTCTTCATACGCCGGCCCGATACCGCGACCGGTGGTACCGATGGCCTGTTTTCCGCGGGCGCGTTCCCGGGCCTGATCTAGGGCGATGTGGTAGGGCAAAATCAGCGGACAGGCAGGGCTGATGTGGAGCCGCTGGCAGGCCGGTATGCCCCGCTGTTCGAGCATCTGCAGCTCTTCCAGAAAGGCCTCCGGCGACAGCACCACTCCGTTGCCGATGATGCATTGTACGTCCTCGCGCAGGATCCCGGAGGGAATCAGATGCAGGATGGTTTGTTTCCCGTCGATGACCAGGGTGTGCCCCGCGTTGTGTCCGCCCTGGAAGCGCACCACGGCCGCCGCCCGGTCCGTCAACAGGTCTACGACCTTACCCTTGCCTTCGTCGCCCCACTGGATGCCGATTACGATCAGGTTTTTTCCCATGCTCGATACCACCCGCAAGAGACCGCAACTAGGGCGTATTGATATTTAGAAGGTCCGCGCACTGAACTCCAGACTAACCATTTGATTGGCTGTAGAGTCTGCGGTGCGGACCTCTGGGTAGCGTTACGCGGAGGGATAGGCGCATTTCAGGCTTATTCCCAATGTAATTGTAGCCATGAACCGGTAGCTACGGCTTACCTCATAACGCGGATCACTCTATTACCAACGCCATGAAGCTGTTGTGGCCTTTGGTTGAACGACCGACCAGATACCCAGCGCTACCCCTGCCGATGTCATTGACTGGCCTGTCGTCATCCCAATGATGGTGAATACCGAACACTCCAGTGTCGGTTTGGTCACCACTGCGTTCGAAATCCTGGTTAAGATCCCTGTAGACTTTGACTGGGGAGACTTGCTTGAGAGCATAATGGGTCTTGTACCAGCCGACACTCCAAGCCCTGAACTGGCCTAGGGCGATTCGTGCGGCTCCCTTGCTGTCCATCGGGTTGTACGTGAAATGCTTACCTGGTTCAGTGGTAGCTTCCCAATTGCCGACGATGACGGGCCGCTCCTCTTCGATGTCAGCACCATGCGCCTGTCATTGAATTGGTTGGGCGTGTCAACGTTTGGATGCCCCTCGCGGTCGGCACCTTCGAGATAGACGACGTTTAGGTATCCTGGTAAGCGGGCGAAGTAATTTCCCTAGTCCATCATATATTTGTAGATGCGGCTCGCAAGGTCGTTGTCCGGATATACTGGCACTGGCACGAAACGATCCGAGTCCGTGTCGAACAGCATCCAAGCCAGTTTTCCATCAATGACTTCATCATCAGAATGCAAACCGTACTCACGTAGCGTCTCCAGTGCTAGCGTGGAGAATGGGCCAAACGACCCGTCGACCGGTGGTGGGTCAAGGAAGCCCATATCGATCAGACGACGCCGAATTTCCTCTACCAACGGCTTGTAGCGGGCCAGACCAAGGTCCGAGAGATCCACGTGCAGATCCAAGTCGCGCACACGCTCCAGGTTCACCATGGACGGAGCTGATACATCGTGCAGATCGTCAAAAGACGGGACGGTACCATCTTCCCGTCGCACTGTCTCAGCTACCCATGCGCCATCGTTCGAGCCATCTACCATGACCTCGTTAGCATCTATCGGTAGCTTGGACAAATCCCAATTGTCCCGCTCAATTTCGTTCTGCAACGTCTTCGTGTGGTAGAGATCGTTAGGTGCAGAATCCGACGGTGGTGTGTCGCAAGCCAGTTTCCCGTGGCGTTCCAGGATTCCGAAGACGATCGGTTTACCGCTCCGTGCCCCTCTGCTTTTTCCGCGAACACGGCGTACACCAAAATAAGATTTATCGACTTTAAACTCACCGGATAGATGTGATGGAGCGTTACAAACCTGGGCGATTCTGATTCGTAACTTCATGAATAGCTGATTAATCGTTGGGCGGCTTACACCACTCAGCTCGGCGATTTTCCAGGCCCGCAAATCATGCGCGAAATAGCGTATAAGTGCTCTGAATTTAGCTTCCGAAAGGTGTGAACGCCTGAAATACCTGTTTTTCCTTGCATAACATAACCTTAGCATACTCTCAAGATGCTAAAGTTATCCAGACCCTTCCGTATTCCGTTGTTTGCGAACGGCCGTATGTTATTTGCCGAATCTGATTCGGTCCGTCGTTATAGATCGAAATGTTGCCGTAATCACCGCGAGCACTGCCGGTCTCAAATGCATTCACAACTTGCTCGCAAATACGTTTCTGCTTGGCTGTCAGTTGCATGATCTTCTCCTCCACCTTACTGTTAGCAGCATGTTGATATCACCAAGCATGGGTTGCGTTCATTTCAATTTGCACCGGATTTCACTGCTCTAACATATGAAAAACAGTCGGTCAAATTAAATGTCAACACGCACTGGGTACCCTAGGCCGCGACTAATACCCAGCCCGTTTCCGCACGCTCCAGGCGCTCTGTATACTCCAATTCCCGCGCGCCTTTGTCCTGCCCCGGCAGCTCCGTGACCACCTGCCGCCCCTCCCGGCGCAGGCGCTCGATCTCCTGCTGCAGGTCCGGGTCCGAGGACCAGGGGGCAAATACCCTGGGGGCACGCCGGTAACGCTCGTCGATGCCGGTGCCCAGGCGCAGCAGGCAATTCAGATCGGTGCTGAACCCGACGGCGGGGCGAGATCTCCCGAACACCTGACCGATGTCGTCGTAACGTCCGCCACGTGCGATCTCCCGGCCCCATCCGGGTACGAAGGCGGCAAACACTACCCCCGTCTTGTAATGGTAGCCCCGCAGCTCCGCCAGATCGAAGTGCATCGGCACATCTGGCAGCCAATTGCGCGTCTCGTCGGCCACGCGTCGCAGGTGATCGACGGCGGCCCGTACCGGGGGATCGGCAGCCGCCAGCTCGGTGGCCGCCCGCTCCAGGGTGCCCTCGCCGTCGAGCGTTGCCAGGGCTAGCATCATTCGTGCCGAGACACCGCGCAAGCGGCACTCGTCGATCAAAGATTCGATCTCGGGCACGGCCTTGCGCTGCAGGGCCTCGAACAGGGCTAGCTCTTGCTGCTCGTCGAGCCCTGCCTGGTGTGCGAGCCCGCGAAAGATGCCGACATGGCCCAGATCCAGATAGAGGTCCTCGATTCCCGCCGTCTCCAGGGTCAGCAGGACCAGGCGCAGGATCTCCACGTCGCTCTCGATCCCCGAATGGCCATAGATCTCCGCCCCGATCTGTAGCGGACTGCGGGTGTCGGCGAAGCCGTCCGCATGGGTGTGCAATACGGTTCCCAGGTAACAGAGTCGAGTCGGCACGTCGCTGCGCAGGTGATGGGCGTCGATACGCGCTACCTGCGGGGTCATGTCGGCACGCACGCCGAGCATCCTGCCGCTCAGCTGATCGGTAAACTTGAAGGTCTTGAGGTCCAGATCGTGCCCGGTGCCCGTGAGCAGGGAATCGAGATAGTCGACGAACGGCGGGATCACGAACTCGTAACCCCAACTCCCGTAAAGATCCAACAGCTCACGGCGCAGACACTCCATCGTTTGCGCCTGCGGAGGCAGGATTTCCTCGATTCCGGCGGGTAACAGCCAGCGTTCCTGTTGCATACCCGGCGCTCAATTTATCACATACAAGAGCACGACCCCCACCACCATGCTCACCAAACCGGCGCTGCGCAATGAGCGGTCGTCCTGCTCGGCCATCAGACGCAAGGCACGGCGCAGACCGTCCGGGTTCAGGAAGGGCCAGATACCCTCAATCACTAACAGCAACGCGAGGGCTACCAGCAGGTCGTGCCACATCCTTTCAGGTCCGACTACAGCGACCGAAGGGTGCCGAGCGCTGCTGGGTTAAGGACGCGCGGCTGCTCGGAAACAACCGCGGAGGCGACTTCAGGGGTCACGGCGGTGGCCGTCGGTGCCATGGTGACCGGCACCGATTCCGGCGTCGGAGCGGTGGCCTGCGGCTGGGATGCGGGTTCCTCCACCGGCTGCGGCCTGGAGGCGGGGACTGTGTCCGCAGCCGGTGAAACATCGCTTCCGTCCGGGGCCTTTTCCTTGAAATAGCGGAAGAACTCCGACTCCGGCTGGAGGATCATCATATCCCCTCCCTGCCCGAATGTATTGCGGTAGGCATTGAGACTGCGGTGGAAGCTGAAGAAATCGCGGTTGCGGTTGAAGGCATTGGCATAGATCTCAGTGGCCTTGGCATCGCCTTCTCCGCGTAGTTGCTCGGATTCCTTGTAGGCATCGGCCAGGATCACGGTCCGTTGCCGGTCGGCATCGGCCCGGATGCGCTCGGCGGCCTCCGCGCCTTTGGCACGCAGGTCCCGGGCCACTCGTTCGCGCTCGGCGCGCATGCGCTGATAGACGGATTCACTGACCTCGGGCGGCAGGTCGATCTTCTTGACCCGGACGTCCACCACCTCGATCCCGAGCTCGGCGGCGTCGGTGTCTACCTTTTTGGTCAGGATCTGCATCAGCTCCAGACGATCATCCGAGACTACTTCCTGGATGGTGCGCTTACCGAACTCGTCGCGCAATGCCGTATTGACACGCTCGGAGAGCAGCCTAGCGGTACGCCCGCTGTCACCACCGGTGGAGCGGAAGAACTGCCCCGGATTGGTGATGCGCCATTTGGCGAAAGAGTCGACGATCACGTCCTTTTTCTCCACCGTCAGGAAGCGCTCGGGCCGGGAATCCAGGGTCTGGATGCGGCCGTCGAACTTCTTGATGTTGTTCAGCACCGGGACCATGAAATGCAGCCCGGGGGTGTATTCGCTATCGACGATCTCACCGAGGCGGAGCTTGATCGCGACCTCCCACTGGTTGACGATGAAGGTCGCGGCATAGACCACCAGGGCAATCAGGATCAGCCCGATGGGTGCCAGCATCTTGACTTGATTCATTACCGAGACCTCCGTTCGCGAATCACCCTACGCCGGGGTGCCGATGTCGGTTCCTGAGCGGCCGTTGAAACGGAGTTTTGCCGTTCCCCCGCCTGATCCCGGCGGTTGCCCGCATCGATCAGCCGATCCAGGGGCAGATACATGAGGCTGTTTCCCTCCTCGACGTCTAGGAGGACCTTGTTGGAGCCACCGAGGACCTGCTCCATGGTCTCCAGATACAGCCGCTCGCGGGTTACCTGGGGCGCCTTTTCGTACTCGTTCAGGATGGCAAGAAAGCGCGAGGTCTCACCTTCGGCGCCGGCGACCACCTTATCCCGGTAAGCCTTGGCATCCGCCTGCACGCGCGCGGCCTCACCGCGCGCACGCGGCAGAATCTCGTTGGCATAAGCCTCGGCCTTGTTCTCCAAGCGTTCCTTGTCCTCCCGCGCCTTGATGGCATCGTCGAAGGCTTCCTTGACCTGCTCCGGCGGCTTGGCCGGCTGCATGTTCACCGAGGTGATCTCCAGGCCGGTCTTGTACTGGTTGATCAGGCGCTGGGCCCGTTCGCGGATGGTCGCGGCGACGGCACTGCGCCCCTCGGTCAGGATAAAATCCAGCCGACTGCCGCCGATGGTCTTGCGCACCACCGTCTCGGTGGCGTCACGCAAGGTCTTTTCCGGGGCCTGATCCTGGAAGAGGTAGTCCGCCGCGTCCTGGATGCGGGACTGGACGGTGAGCTCCACGTCGACGATGTTCTCGTCCTTGGTGAGCATGGCGGCCTTGTGGGTAAAGGAGGAAATCTCGTCCACATTGACCCTGCGCACCTCATCGACCGGATACGGAATCCGCCAGTGCGGCCCCGGTTCGGTGATCTCAGTGTAGGCACCAAAACGCAATACCACACCGCGCTCCGCGGGCCCTACGATGTAGATACCCGACGCCAGCCAGATCACGAACAGGACCGCCACCACGAGAGCGATGAGGCTACCACTGATGCCGTGCCCCGACCCGGTCGGTCCGCCGTTTCCACCGGACTCATCCGGCTCCCGGCCTTTCTTCCCGAACAGTCCGGCGAAACGCTCCTGAAGCTTGCGTACCACTTCATCCAGATCCGGCGGTCCCTGATCCGGACCCTTCCCGCTCCAAGGGTCTTTATTCCCGCCACCCGGCTCGTTCCAGGCCATAATTGCTCCAACCGTGTTCAAGAAGTATACCGACCGCGCGGTCGTCGAGATGTTTTATAGGGGACCTTGTCCCCCTTTACGCATCAAGAGAGCCACGACCACACTACGGGAGACAGACTCCTGCGACCTGGACCCGCCACCCCGGAACACTATTGTATACCTATTTTAAATTCAAGGCTCTTCAGCAGAATTTGTGGGCAGGGCGAGTGCGTATAAACCTTGCCGACAGGGGTTGGAAAAGACGGGTATTCTACGGCTAGCAGAGCACCTGCAACCGCTGACGCAGCTTGGTCAGGCGTTTGACGGATAACTCGCGTTTGACCGCTATCTTTAAGGCCCTGGTCTGGGCGATCAGGACTACCAGCCGTTTGCCCCGGGTTACGGCCGTGTAGAGCAGGTTGCGTTCCAGGAGGATGTAGTGTCGGGTCGCCAGGGGGATGACTACCGCCGGATACTCCGAGCCCTGGCTCTTGTGTACCGTGGTGGCATAGGCAAGCGAAATTTCGTCCAGCTCATCCAGCTCGTACTCCACCCGGCGGCCGTCGTACCCGACCACGATGAACCCCTCTTCCTCGTCGATCCGCTCGATGCGGCCGATGTCGCCGTTGAAGACATCTCTGTCGTAATTGTTGACGGTCTGGATGACCTTGTCTCCTGGCGCATAGGTCCAGCCGAAGCGGGTGATCCTAGGAGAGGCCTCGGCGTTCAGGTGCTGCTGCAGCTCCAGATTGAGGGAGCGGGCACCGAGACCGCCCTGGTTCGTGGGGGTCAAGACCTGGATGTCGTTGACGGGGTCTAGGCCGAAGCGTTTGGGAATCCGTTCAGTGGTGACCTGGAGCAATCGGTCGTGGACAAGCTCCGGGGTCTCGCAGTCGATGCGGTAGAAATCGCTGTCCGTTCCCTGGCGGTCCGGACGCTCGGGCATGTGGCCCTGGTTGATCCGATGGGCATTGATGACGATCCGGGACCGAGCCGCTTGGCGGAAGATCTCCGTCAGCCGGACCGTGGGTACCACGGCGGAGTCGATCATGTCGGCCAGTACCGAGCCCGGTCCCACGGAGGGGAGCTGGTCCACGTCGCCTACCAATAACACCGCCGCATGGTTGGGGATCACCCGCAGGAGCTGGTTCATCAGGACCAGATCCACCATGGAGACCTCGTCGATGACCACCAGTTCGGCCGCCAAGGGTGTGTACTGGTCCCGCCGAAAACCCATAGTCCGGGGATCGAATTCCAGCAGCCGGTGGATGGTCCTGGCTTCGATGCCGGTAGATTCCGACAGCCGCTTAGCCGCCCGCCCGGTCGGCGCGCATAGGCACACGGAGACCCCCTTTACCTGCAGGATGCGCAGAATGCCGTTGACGACCGTGGTCTTGCCGACCCCAGGTCCGCCGGTGATGATAGTGACCTTACCCTTGATGGCGGCGGCCACGGCGGCGCGCTGGGAGTCGGATAGCTCCAGCCCCGTCTGCCGCTCCACCCAGGGGATAGCACCTCCGGGGTCGATCCGACCCCACACCGGCGGCCCGCGCTGCAGACGCTGGAGACTCATGGCAATCCCCCGCTCGGCCCGCTGCAGGGGGGTGAGGAAGAGCGCGGGTCGCCCTTCGATCTCTTCCGAGACCAAGTTTTCCTCTGTCAGCTCCGCGGCGATGGCCTGCTCGATAACGGGCGCGGGAATCTCCAGCAGCTTGCCTGCCAACTCGGTCAGCTGCTCCCGGTGGGCGGCGCAATGACCGTCCGCGGCGATCTCCTGCAGCGCGTGGCGTACGCCGGCCTGGGCGCGGACGAGCGAGTCGTGGGGGATACCGAACCTGCGGGCGATGGCGTCGGCGGTCTTGAAGCCGATACCGCGGATATCGAGCGCCAGCCGATAGGGATTCTCCCGGACCTTCTCGACGGCCTCATCTCCATAGATCTTGTAGATGCGCACGGCCCGTGCCGTACCCACCCCATGGGACTGGAGGAAGAGCATGATCTCCCGGATCACCTTCTGCTCAGCCCAGGCTCGGGTTACCCGTTCCTTGCGTTTGGGCCCGATGCCCTCGAGCGTGAGCAGCCGGTCCGGGCTGTCCTCGATGACGTCGAACACCCGTTCCCCGAAGGCCCCCACCAGCTTATGGGCGAAGTGAGGACCGATGCCCTTGACCATGCCCGAACCCAGGTATTTCTCGATGCCCTCCAGGGTGCTGGGCGGAATTACCCGCAGGTTCAGGGCCTTGAATTGGAGCCCGTGGCGGTGGTCGTTGATCCAGGTGCCTTCGCACTCGATGTACTCGCCCGCGGTGACGGTCGCCGCCGCACCGACCACGGTCACTAGGTCCCGCTGCCCGCGTACCTTGACGCGCAATACGCAGAAGCCGCTCTCCTCGCTATGGAAGGTGACTCGCTCGACGGTGCCGGCGAGGCGTTCGGACGGAACGTCTACGGGGGCTCCGGGGTAGTGCGGATAAATCATCTCCGATCACAGTACCCAGTTGATAATGTCAACGGTCCCTATGGAACGATTCACTAACAAGTTAGACATGTTTAGTATTAGTGAATTCGTTAAAAATGTCGGTAGCGAGTTGAACATACGAAGTTCTCATAGTAGAATGAGCCTACCTGAAGTACAAGGTACCGGTAACCTGATGAAGGGGTTTCAAGGCTACGATCAATCGCACGAAGACTTCATGTCTACTTGCGTTCGCTGCCGGAAGAGCAGGGACGACCGCCACGCCGCGGTCGAGGCGCTGAAGATCGGCTTTGGCGGTTTCGCGTATGTGGCGCGAGTGTTGGGGATGAGCCGGCGAACGATCTATACGGGAATCGGCGAGCTGGAGGCCATGGGCAACGA
>Ga0209144_1000072_pt1 | contig 19322 bp, 20 predicted proteins | sample WorMettrBAHAMAS1_FD_187392 | JGI IMG/M metagenome (GOLD analysis project Ga0209144, IMG submission 187392) | Marine gutless worms symbiont microbial communities from Max Planck institute for Marine Microbiology, Germany - Inanidrilus... | ecosystem: Host-associated > Annelida > Digestive system...
GACCAAGATCGGCATGGTCAACCTGGCCTACAATATGAAGCGCCTCGTCTGGCTCAACGCCCGAAGTGCGCCCGGATAGAGGAAAACCCGCTCCGAAACACCCGAAACCGACATCAAAAACCGGAAAACCGGCCCGAAAGGCCGACAAGGCAGGCCGCCCGATGCCAACTCCGGCGTCACGCCGCCAAAGGTTAGAGTTTTTCGAGGTGTCCGACTGAATGAAGGTAAAAGGCGCTCCCTTAGACATGTCAGTGGCGTTGATTAAAATGAACGGCCGGCCGTTCTCTGCCATGTCGGCAAACGTGTTGTCCTCGAATATCTCCCGGTCATAAAACTCGGAGGCCAATTCGATTCGTCCGTAGGTTGATGAGGCGAGTTTCAACCAATTGACCGGATTGAGCAGCCGTGCCACCAGTTCCCCTTCGATGTCCCGGTAAAGGAAGCGATCCTTGAAACCGTCTTTCTCAGCGAACAGACGGTCGCGGAACAGTCCGTAATAGGCGGCTGTGAAGCTGCCGCCGGACACCGACGAGATGACGTCAACTTCGTCGAGCAATCGCCTTTTTTTGCCTTTCCAGTAGATCGTCGTATCGCGCAGTTTTTCCATAACGCCGAATGACAGTGCGGCGGCTCGCGTACCACCGCCGGAGAAGGTCAAAATGACGAAAAGGCTTTCCGTGTTGCCGTCAGCTTTCAAGGTATCGAAGCGGTAACCGGATTGTGGATCCAAGCGGCTCATCGGTTCGTTGGCCGGATAGGTAGCGCAGCCCGCGAGCATCCCGCCGACCGCGAGCAAGGGTAGTAAGGGTTTGGCGAACCGGATCAATGTTGTCTCCGTCGACGGCTGCCACGGTCTCGTTGTCGTTACGAACCGTGAGGCTTCGCGCATATCTATATCAAACCCAAGGAATTAGAGGGTATTTCATGAAAAAATGTAATCTAAGCTGGCTTTAGATCAAAGCAGTGGGCGTGCCGGCCGGCAAGGGTCGACAAGGTTGCCATAACGGTTTAGAGACAAATCCCGATGTCGATCTATTTCATCCGCCACGGCCAGTCCGAGTTCAACGCCGTCTTCGAGCGGGGCGGTGAGGACCCTCTCATCTTCGACGCGCCCCTTTCGCCGCTCGGCCGCGAACAGGCGCGCGGGCTCCGCGATCAGGTCGCCGGTCTCGGGATCGAGCGGGTCGTCACGTCGCCGCTGACCCGGGCCATCGAAACGGCGCTGCATATCTTCGACGGCGGTCAGCCCATCGAGGTCGATGCACGGGCCCGAGAATTGTTGATACACAGTTGCGATGTCGGCCGGCCTCCGTATCAACTCGCCGCCCGGTTTCCGACGGTACCGTTCGATCACTTGGATGACGTCTGGTGGCACCAGGGCCCGGCCAACGATCACGGAGTCGCCCGCGAACCGGTTCCCGTGTTCGAGGACCGTGTCGCCGAATTCAGAAACTGGCTGATCGAGCAGCCGGACCGAAACATCGCCCTGATCGGACACGGGGACCTGTTCAAGGCCTTGACCGGGCAGAAACTCGCCAACTGCGAGGTCCATCTGTTCGACAAGGATGCGGAGTTCGAGCCGGGGCCTTACGCCTGACCTGGCGAAACGAGAGTCGCCTTAGACCCGCTCCAAAGCCAGTGCGATACCCTGGCCAACGCCGATGCACATGGTCGCGAGCGCATATTGCGCGCTACGGCGGTTCATTTCCCGGGCCGCCGTCAGCACCAAACGCGCGCCGCTCATGCCCAAGGGGTGGCCGAGGGCGATGGCGCCGCCATTGGGATTGACCTGTTCGGCGTCGACGGGAAGGTCGAGGCCGCGCAGGCAGGCCAGGGCCTGGGCGGCGAAGGCCTCGTTTAGTTCGATAACACCGAAGTCCTCGATGGTCAGGCCGGTCAAGGCCATCAGCTTTTCCGTCGCCGGCACCGGCCCGATGCCCATGATGCGCGGTTCCACGCCGGCGACCGCGGTGGCCAGCACCCGGACCGTCGGCTCGAGCCCGTGTTTCTTGACGGCTTCTTCTGACGCGACGATAAGCGCCGCGGCGCCGTCGTTGACGCCGGAGGCGTTGCCGGCGGTTACGGTGCCGCCGTCGCGGAACGGCGTCGCCAGGGAGGCCAGCCGTTCCAGGGTGGTGTCTGCCCTCGGGTGTTCATCCGCATCCACGATCACCGGATCGCCTTTCCGTTTGGGGATCGTTACCGGCACGATCTCTTCGGCAAAGATGCCGGCGGCCTGGGCCTTGGCGGCGCGGGCCTGGGAACGGAACGCGAAGGCGTCCTGGTCTTCCCGTTGAACGGAGAATTCCTCGGCCACGTTCTCTGCCGTCTCCGGCATGGAGTCGATGCCGTAGCGCTCCTTCATCAGCCGGTTGACGAAGCGCCAGCCGATCGTCGTGTCGTGGATCTCGGCCTTGCGGGAGAAGGCTGTATCGGCCTTCGGCATGACCATCGGTGCACGCGACATGCTTTCGACGCCGCCGGCGATGATCAAATCCGCTTCTCCGGCCTTGATGGCCCGCGTTGCCTGGCCGACGGCGTCCATGCCCGACCCGCAGAGCCGGTTGATGGTGGCGCCGGGCACGCGGGTCGGCAGCCCGGCCAGCAGCGCCGACATACGGGCCACGTTGCGGTTGTCTTCGCCGGCCTGGTTGGCGCAACCGTAGAGGACGTCGTCCACGGCGGCCCAGTCGGCGCCCGTATTGCGCTCCATCAGGGCCTTGACGGGGATGGCGCCCAGGTCATCGGGGCGCACCGAGGCCAGGCCGCCGCCATAACGTCCGATCGGCGTGCGCAGGCCGTCGCAGATGAAGGCGTCAGGCATTTGAGCGGGCTCCGTCAATCCGGGTCAGCTGTGCAAGGCCTCGTACTTGGCTTGCAGTTCGTCTTGCGATTCCTCGAAATCGGGATTGGGCACGATGCAATCGGCCGGGCAGACCAGCTCGCATTGCGGCTCGTCCTCGGCGCCGACGCATTCGGTGCACTTGAGCGAATCGATGACGAAGATGGGGTCGCCGTAGGAAATCGCTTCGTTGGGGCACGGATCGACACAGGCATCGCAGCCGGTGCAGTCTTCGGTGATCATCAGGGCCATGATCCGGTTCCTCCGTCTTTTTTTGATACTCTACGACGCCATGGCCAACTGACCCAAGCGGGCCAGCTTTTCGTGGCGGAATGCGCCCCAGATGGCGGCACCGATGGCGCCGGCGTAGATGGAATCCGGATGGTTGTGTACGTCGACGGCGACCTTCTGCTCGACCATGGATTCGTTGAGTGCCGCCAGAAGGCCGGTGTCCAAGGCCAGGCCGCCGGTCATCAGGACGTCGCCTTCCTTGACCTTGATGGCGCGCAGGAGCTTGACCAGCCGCGTCGCCATGGACATGTGGATGCCCTTGAGGATGTTCGCCGCCGTGATCTGGCGCGACACCATGTTGATGACGTCGGTCTCGGCGAGGACGGCGCAGATCGACGACATCTTTTCCGGGTCGTCGGCCTGTCGCGACAGTTCACCGATCTCTTCGAGCGTAATGCCGAGGTAGCGCGCGATGTTCTCCAGGAACTGTCCGGAGCCGGATGCGCATTGCGACGTCATGCGGTAACTCAGGACCTTGCCCCTTTCGTCGATGACGATGGCGCGGCCGTGCAGTGCCCCGATGTCGAGGACGGCGCGGGCTTCGGGCTTGAGGAAAATGCCGCCTCTCGCGTGCGTCGTCATTGAATAGAAGTGGCCGGTGGAGAAATCGAGACTCTCCGCTTCTCCTGTCGTCGCCACGTAGGCGACGTCGTCGGCCGAGACGCCGGCGTCTTCGAGCGCCGCGTCGTAGGATTCACGGGCCAGCTTCAATGGATCGCGCTGGCGGATCTTCTCGATGTGCCGGCTCAACCATTTGATTTCGCCGTTGCCGCCGTCCTGGACCTCGAAGACCACGGCCTTGACGGCGCCGGTGCCGACGTCGATGCCTGCTGTGATGGTCATGTCTGGTCTCCTCCGATCAGTTGACGGCGCGACGCGCGAAGGTGGCCGCGCCCAGCGCGCCCGTGTAGATGCTGGCCGGGTTGATGTTGATGGTGACCTCGCCGTAGTTCTCCTTGATCAGCTTCTTCAGTTCGGCGACCGCCGCCTCGTTGTTGGCGACGCCGCCGGTGAAGGTGAACTGATCGGTGATGCCGCCGGAACGCGAGATGATCGACATGGCTCTGAGGATGATGGCCCGGTGAAGTCCGGCCAGGATGTCTTCCCGCTTCTCGCCAAGTGCCAGACGGTCGCGCAACTCGGCGCCGGCGAAGACCGTGCAGGTCGAGTTGATGCGCACCGACTTGGTCGCCTTCATGGCCAGCGGGCCGAGCTCATGGAGGCCCATGTTCATCTCGTCGGCGATATAGCCCAAGTAGCGCCCGCAACCGGCAGCGCAGCGGTCGTTCATCTGGAAGTTCTCGACGATGCCCTTGCCGTCGACCTGGATGGCCTTGGTGTCCTGACCACCGATGTCGAGAACCGTGCGGGTGTCTTCGTACATCATATGGGCACCCAACCCGTGGCACAGGATCTCGGAGCGGATGTGCTCCTTGGGGAAGGGCAGGGTAACGCGACCGTAGCCGGTACCGACTACATAGGTTTCTTCCAATTCGACGTCGACGGCCTGACTCATGGCGGCCTGGGCCTTGTCTTCGTCGACCTCAAGATGCGGCTCCGTCTCGACGACCCTATGCAGACCGCGCTTGAACTTCTCGCCCATGTTGCCTTCCGGCGGGCGGTTCTCGACGTCGATGATCGATTTGTCATAGAGGTTGAGGAGTGTGTCGAACGGCACGTCCGCCTCCTTGGCGACTTCCTCACCCAGGCTCATGACCCGCGAGCCGGCGATGTCGCGGAAGAAGTCGGACTTGCGCTTGGCGTCGCGGCTGAACATCTCCGGCGCTTCCGCCTCGATGCGGTGGAAGACCTCGTTCAGCGCCTCCAGGATGCCTCCCTGGCCGTCACGCACGTGGCCGGCACAGGTTTCGCGTAGATCCTCCAGCTGTTCGAGGAACTGAATCATGCGGATGTTGAGTTCCAGATCCTCCAACAATTCGTCGACGTACTCCGCCTTTACGGCGTCGCCGAGATTGCGGCTGAAGAGCGTCAACCGGGCGCCGAGGCGCGCTTCCTGTTTGGCGACGGCGGCCGCCGTCTCGTAGTTGGAACGCGAGTTGGTGATGCCGCGGCCGAGAACCTCGAAGTCGCTGTCCATGAGGACGGCCTTTGTCGTCGTCGAGCCGAGGTCGATACCGATGAAACAGTCCATGTGTTTGTCTCCCTCGTGCCCGTCAGGCCGCCGCCGCCGGCGAACCGCCGCCGGTGCGTTTCTGGTCGATCATCTGGAAGTAGCTCTCGAGCCGGTTCTTGACGTTGGCGGCCGAGAAATAGCGCGGATCGACGAGATCCGTCTCGATAAAGGCGGCCGGCTTGCCGGTCCGTTTCTCGACCTCGCGCATCATCATCAGCTGACCGGCCGAGAAGCTGTTGCAGCTCTTGATCGAGTTGACCAGGAATCCGTCGGCCTGGTACTCGTCCATGTAGGTTTCGACCATGTCGACGCGGCTCGGCAGGTTGCGGTTGGTGTAGCAACCCAGGCAGTACTCGGCGAGGCTCTCCAGAGGCCGGTCCGGGTCGTGGCGGAAACCGTCGTAGTCGTAGACGCCGCCGACCTTGGTGTAGGTCGAGGCGACGACGACAGCACCCTCGTCGGAGAACATCTTCCAGAAATCACGGAAACTGGTCCAGTTGGGCGGACCCTCGACGACCAGGCGGTATTTCTCCTCGCCCATGTCGCCGTCCGGCGTGATCGGTCCCTCACCCTTCTCCATGCGCTGCTGGATCTCGCTTTTGAGGATCTTGTAATAGTCGACCGCCTCGTCGGTGCCGCGGAAGGCGGTGAAGATGGGGCCGATGTAGTAGACGCCGCCGAAGTAGGCGTCGATGGGCGACGGCTTGTTCTTGGCGCTCTGCAGGACCCAGACGAAATCGTCTTCGGCCTCAGCGGACTTCTTGAGGATCTCGCGCAGCTTGTCGATGTCGAACTTGACCCCGGAGACCTCCTCGAAGGTGGGGATCACCTCTTCCTTCAGCTGTTTGACGACGTAGTCGCGCATGTTGTCGGTGGTGTGGCCGTCGCCCTCGTAGGGGACCTGCAGCATCACCGTCCGACAGCCGTATTGGTCGCGCAGCAGTTCGAACCATTTCATGAAGGTGAAACACCCCGTGTAGGAGAGCAGCAACAGGTCCGGCACCGGCATCGGCTTGCCGTTGGGTGCGATCGAGCCCTTGGCCATGTTGCCGATGTCGGCCTTGACGTAGGTGCAGACGTCCTCCGAGTGGCCCATCTTCTCGGCATCCATGATCATGCCGCCAGATTTCTTGCGCATGCCGTTCTGGATGGCGTTGATCTCCGGCAGGTTGTTGAGCATGTCGAAGCACATGACCAGTTCGTTGAGGTTGCCGGGAACGTAGGTGGCCGACACCTTCTGGCCGCGTTCGGTGGCACTCGTCAGCTTCTCATAGTTGTCGGCGATCATCTCCTTCTGCTTCAGCATCGAAGGTTCTTTGACCACCTCTTGAGTCTGTGTCTGGGTGCTCATGCTTCACTCCACAATTTGATGGTGTCGGCGAAAGTTCCGGCCTGCTCGCGGATCGGCTGCATCTGGCCGGAGTTCTCGGCATATTTGAACGAGATGTGCGGGATGTTCTCGCGGGTCAACGCGCCGGCCAGCATCGGGCGATCCAACAGCGCCGGATCGCAGAAGCTGGGGGCGGCGAAGATAACGCCTTCGGCGGCGCGTTGGCGGACGGCATCGACCAGGTATTTGCCCTTGCGTGATCCGTCCGGCTCGTACTTGGCCGCCGTTTTCGTCGAATACTTGATGAAGGCTTCCGACAGGTTGGCGATCGGGTCGCCGTCGGTCGGCACGTCTTTCAGCAGCCAGCGGGTGACCAGCATGTAGTCGTCATCGACGATGTAACAGCCGGCCAGCTCGATCGACTTGACCAGGTTTAAGGACGGCTGTTCGCAGAAGGAGCCTTGCAGGATGATCCGGCAGTTGTCGCGCATGGGCCGGTCTTCGGCTTCGGCGGCGGCCAGATAATCCTGCATCAGTTGCGAGTGGTCCTCGACGGGAAGCACCATGCCGGCCCGCATCAGGAGATAGACCTCCCAGGCCGGCGCCTTCCAGGGTGCCTTGGTGCGGTAATCGTAGACCTCATTGACCAGTTTGCGGTTCTCGTTGAAGACCGCGATCGAACGGCGGATGTCGTCGTCGCTGATGGTGCGCCCGACGACGCCCTCGAGACCGCGCTTCAGCTCATGGAGTTCGTGGGTGTAGTAGTTGCCGCCGATCTCGTCCTGGTAATTCTGCGGCACGTCGAAGTATCGGGCATAGACGTCGGGGAACATCATCTTCCACATACCCGACAGATTGCGGATGACGTCGCAGATGGACGGGAACAGCATGCCGTCGACGAAATCGAGGCGCTTGGTTATGGCCAGTTCGATGGTCGAGCGCGGGATGCGGCAGATGTAGCTCTGGTAATAGGCGTCGCCGTGGATGACTTCCATGTTATCGCCGCCGCCTAAAATCCCTAAGGGCAGCATGCCGCCGGCGTGGATGATCTCACGCGGTACGTAGACCGGCATGTAGCCGATGACCTTGCGGCCCGGCTCGGCGTCCTTCCACTTGCGCGCGGCGGTAAAGTCCAGGTCCTCGTAAAGTTCCTGGCAATAATCGACGATCTCGGAGACCTTTTTCATGACTAGCGGTGCTCCCAACTGGCTTTGCGTTTCCCGATGAAGGCTTCGAGGCCTTCGACGGCGTCGTGGGTCTTCATCAGTCCGTTCAGATAGAGCGCCTCGACCCGGTCGAGGTCGGCCGTCACCTCGTCGCGGAACCGCGCCCGCGCCGCATCGACGGCGAACATCAGCGAGCTCCCGGAGAGACCGGCTAGATTGTCGTTGTAGTAATCGAGGGCCGCCGCTTCCGGGTTTTCGTCGGTCTTGACGGCAAGGCCGATCTCGGCCGCCTTCTCCCCGCTGATCGAGCGCCCGGAGTATAGCATATCCTCGGCGTGTTGGCGGGCGACCAGGCGCGGCAGCAGGCAGCTCGCCGCCGGCGCGAAGACGGCCAGTTTGATTTCCGGCTGGCCGAGGCTGGCGTCGGGGGCGACAAAGATCATGTTTCCGGCCATGGCCACTTCGAGGCCGCCGCCGAGGCATTGGCCCTTGATGGCGACCAGGATCGGCACCGGGCAGGCGACCATCTTCTTGATCAGGCTATGCAGGGCGCTAAGCATGGCGGCGCATTGATCGGGCAGATGCTCCTCGACGCTGGCGCCGAAGCTGAAATGGGGACCGGCGTGGTCGAGCAGGACGGCCTGGACATCGCGGCTTTCGTTGACGCTCTCGAAGGCGGCGTCGAGTGCGGCGATCATCTCGGCATCGACGATGTTGGCCTTGGGGCGGCCGAGGCGCAGCCGCAAGAGCCGCCCGTCGTCCTCCCGCCAGACCGTGAGCGGCGCCTCACCCATCGCTGCCGGCTCCCGGCATCAGGCTTTCGATCAGTTCCGGCGTCCACGGGGTGCCGACGGCCAGCGCCTGGCGCAGGTTGACGAAATCGATCTCGCGGCCGGTCTCCTTGGTGCCCTCGTTGAAGGCCCGGAAGCCGGTGCGCGCCTCGTTCATCATGTTGAGCGCCAGCCAGGAGCGCGAGTTCTCTTTGTTGGCGTTCCAGGCGTTGAGCTTGGGCTTGCGCAGTTCCTCGAGGCTCTTGGTCATGCACTCGGGGAACGTCTCGATCAGTTTGGCACACAGGCTTTCGACCTCGGCGTCGAGCAAGCTGAGATCGACTTCGCCCGATTTGATGGTCTCGCGCCCGGCCTTGAAGTCGGCACCGGACTTGAACTCGCCGTGTACGATGCGCCCGTAGTCGTCGAACATGCGGTCCGTGACCACGGTCGGGTTGGCGACGAACTCGCCCCCATCCTTGAGGGCCGGCACGATCCCGGAAACGATACCCAAGCGGTAGGCCTTGTGCGCCGAGAAAGGCTCGCAGAGCGTGCCCGACACCATTGCCTGTTCGCAGCCGATCATCACCGGCAGGAAGTCCGTGGCGCCGCCGATGGCGGCCGAGCCGTGCTTGGGGCCGGCCTGGCCGAAGTTGGCCAGGTCCTGGGTCACCGAGAAGTCGCAGGCCATGCCGATTTCCTGGCCGCCGCCGATGCGCATGCCGTTGACCCGGCAGATGACCGCCTTGTCGCAGCCGAGGATGGCCGAGACCATGTCGTTGAAGAGCCGCATGTACTGGCGGTACTCCTGCGGGTTGCCGGCGTAGTACTCGGCGTATTCCTTGGTGTTGCCGCCGGTGCAGAACGCATTGTCGCCGGTGCCGGTGAAGACGACGGCGTTGACCTCGCGGTCGACGGAAGCCCGGCGGAAGGCGAGGATGGCGCCCTTGACCATGTCGGTGGTGTAGGAGTTGTACTGCTTGGGGTTATCGAGGGTGATCCAGACGTTGTAGAGGCCTTCGGCCGGTGAACCGTCGAGACGCTTTGCCGGGCGCTTGTCGTAGAGGATGCCGGGAACGACGGTTTCAGCCGCGGCGATCAGGTTGTGGTCGTTGAGGGCTTCCGGCTTGGTTTCGGCGATGATGGCGTCGGTATCGGGCATTGTCTGAAAAACTCCAAAAACTATCCGTGTTGCGGCACCAGGATGGCGCGGCGTTTCAATTCGTGGCCGTGGGCCGCTTCGAAAATGCGGTTGATGTCGTCGAGCGGGTGGCGTTCGACGAAGGGCAGCACCTGGACCTTGCCGTCGAGCACCAGATCCAGCGCTCCCGGATAGAGGTCCGGCGTGCAGCCCCAGTTGCCCAGCGCCCGGGCGTGGAAGGCCATCAGGTTCGACAGGCGCAGCTCAAGCTTGGCCATGGTGAAGCCGACGACGCTGAGCGTTGCGCCGTGGACCAGGAGGCCGAAAGCGGTCTCCTGGCCGGCCGCCGTGCCCGAACATTCGAAGATGAACCATTCGGTCATGGGCAGGCCGTTCTCCTTGGCGAAGCCGCCGATGGCCTTTTTCAGGTCCCGCCCGGAAAGCTCGCGGGCGTTGAAGGTGGCGGCGGCGCCGTATTCCGAGATCATCTTCAGTTTCTCGTCGTCGACGTCGATGGCGATGGCGCCCATGGCGGCGGCGATCTGGGCGGCGTAACCGCCGACCCCGCCGACGCCGATGACGATGGCGAGCGAACCCGGGCTCACTTCCGCCTGGACGGCGGCCTGGTAGGGCGTGGTCACGGCATCGGCGACCACTGAGAGGTCGCCCAGTTCCATGCCGCGGGCGGCGAGGCGGGTCAGGTCGACCTCGCAAAGGCCATTGGCCGGCACCGTGATGTGCGAGGCGAAGCCGCCGTGGATGTCGTTGCCGGGCATTTTCTGGTTGCGGCAGATGGTGCCGCGGCCCCGTTTGCAGACATCGCATTCGCCACAGGGGATGACGGCGGAGATGATCACCGGCTTGTCGTACCAGTCCTCGGCGCCGGGGCCGGTGTCGACGACACGGCCGGCGATCTCGTGACCGAGACACAGCGGCAATTCGTGGTTGGTGCGCACGCCGTCGTAGAGAAAACCCAGGTCCGTATGGCAGACGCCGCAGCCGTCGACGGCGACGGTGACTTCGCTGTTGGCCGGCGGTGTCGGCACGAAGTCTTCCCGGGCCAGCGGCTTGCCGACTTCGGTCATCATCCAACGGTGCGCATAAGCGTTCATGTTCCCTTGTCCCCCCGAGGTTGATCCTCGTGTCTCCCCTGAGGTGCCGGCCCGCCCTCTTCTCAGGCGGACCGGCGACAGGGAGGCTTAATACATAATTCGGTACTGTAATGCGTATTTAGGGGTTTGTCCATAGGTTTTTTGCGGGTTTGGGGAATTTCAGGATCCGGTTTTAGGGCGGTTCGAACGCCTTGCTGGACACCCGGCATCCACTCTGTGCGGAAGGCTTCCGAAACATCGAAGAAGACGATACCCTTCAGGCTGACGGGTTTCCGGTTTTGGTCGGCTCGCAGGAAGGAGCGTATCGTGACACTGAGCAGCGATGAAATCGCGCGGTACAGGGATCAGGGCTACCTCCTGGTGGAGAACGTCATCTCCACCGAGCAATTGGCGGCGCTACGCCGCACCACAGACGATCTCATCGACGCATCGCGGACGGTCACCGAGTCCAACGACCGATACGACCTCGACGAAGGGCATTCAGCCGACAACCCGCGCCTGACACGCATCAAGCTGCCGCACAAGCTGGACCCCATCTATTGGGACGTCCTGGTCAACAGCCGCATCACCGAAGTCCTCACCGATCTCCTGGGCGCCGACGTGGCGCTGCAGACGGCGAAGTTGAACATCAAGGCGCCGGGCGGCGGTATGGCGTCGAATGGCATCAGGACTGGGCCTTCTATCCCCATACCAATGACGATCTCTTGGCCGTCGGCCTGATGCTGGACGATGTGGACGCGGACAACGGGCCCTTGCAGGTGATCCCGGGCTCGCACCGGGGGCCGGTGTTGGACCACAGCAACCGGGACGGCGTCTTCTGCGGCGCCGTCGATCCCGATGATCCGGACTTTCGTTTGGAGGACGCGGTGAACCTCACCGGCACTGCCGGTAGCGCCACCGTCCATCACGTGCGGATGCTGCACGGCAGCGCCCCCAACCGCAGCCGACGCTCGCGCATGATCCTGTTCTACGAATGCCTGGCCGCCGACGCCTGGCCGCTGGTCGGCGGCGACAATTACATCCACCGGCAGGGCCCGGCCGCCATCTGGGAGGACCTTGGCGACCGCATGATCTGCGGCGAGTCCTCCCTGCAGCCCCGGATCGAAGTCAATCCCGTCCGCATTCCGCTGCCCTTGTCACCGGAATCCGGCTCCATCTTCAAGGTCCAGAAGTCAGGCGGCGCAAGTTCCGCTTTCGAATAGGGCTGCCGTCTATTCCTGCAGAGTCGGCGGGTCCGGGTCCTCGTCCCAGTCGTCGTCCGGGAGCGGCACCTTGGCGAGCCAGTCCTGCATGAGTTGAATGTGCTCCTTCTCTTCCTCCATCAGCTCGCGGGCCAGTTCGCAGACCTCGCTGGGGCCGACCGTCTCGCAGACCCGGGAGAAGAAATCGAAGGCCCGCTGTTCGCCGCGCAGCGCCAGCTTGAGCGCGTGATGCGGCGTCATCAGGTAATGGACATCGGTGGCGGTGATCGACTCAGGCGCTTCCTCGTCGAGCCAGCGGAAATCCCAGGGCGAGATGTGCGGCAGCGTCATGTCGCCGACCCGGTCCAGGACCTTCTGCACGTGGATGCCCTCGACATGGGCCATCTTGCGGAAAAGCGCGGCCACCTCCTCGTTGTGGTGGACCTCCATCTGCTGGGCCAGTTCCTGGTAGCGCTCCAGCGCCTCCTCCTCGATGGCCTTGGCGTGGGCCAGGAGCTCGGCGACGGTGGCGATCGACTTGTCGGGGGTCACGTCGTTTCCTTTGTCTCTTTTGGGTGCCGCGTTAGACCGCGAACTGTTGGCCGAGCCTTGAGGCGCCCTGTTCGGCGTCACCGACCGGCACCGCGTAGGGTTTGCGGTTGCCGACGTATAGCACACCCAGGTTGAAGCCGTCGTCGGTCATCAGGCGCCTCGCGGCGCGGCCGATTTCCTCGGTCGGATCGACGGGCGCGGGACGCGACAGCTTGAGGCCGGTAGCCAAGGCGGTAGCACGGCCGTGTACGCCGTGGAACCCGTAGGTGTTGAGATAGGCCGGGATGCGCGACGAGCAGCCGATGCCGGAGATGACGGCGACGTCTTCCGGCGGCAGGGCCAGCTCGGCCAAGGCCGTGGTGATCGACGATAACACCGTGAAGTCGCCGCAGCCCGGGCACCAGACCGGTTTGACGTCGGATTTATAGTCGCGGGCCGACGGGGTCGGCAGGGGGGCCGGCGCTTCGCTCATGATGCGCTCCATTCACGGATTTCACGGGTCAGTTCCTCGACCCGGTAAGGCAACGGTCCGGGGCGGTGGATGTGGTCGACGGGGCAGGGGAAATCGAGGTGCCCCATCAGGTAATGGTAGAACTGGGCCGAGTGGTTGAGCTCGACGATGAGCGCCCGCTCGACGCCGTCGAAGGCCTTGGCCCAGGCCTCGGTCTGCAAGGGCGCGAGCAGACGCGGCGCGATCAGGCGGATGTCCTGGCCGCCGGCGCGGAGCCTCGCCAGCGCCTCGCGCACGGCACCGGTGGTCGATCCCCAGGTGATGACGGCGGTCGAACCGTCACCTTCGATATCGGCCCAGTGATCGCCGAACTCGTAGCCCTGAATCTTTTCGGCCCGTTTGCCGAGCTGTTCGGCGTGGTCCGAGACCTGGCTCGACGGCAGGCCGGATTCAGCGTGCTCGAGACCGTCGGCCGTGTATTGGCCGCCGGCCACGCCCGGCACCGACATGGGCGATACGTTGCCGCCGCCCAAGGCATAACGCTCGAAGCCCTCCATCTCGCCGCCGGCAGTCAGGCGCTGGCTGACGAAGGCGATGTCGGCCGGCTCGTCGATGATCGCCTTGGTCTGGCCCAGAAGCTGGTCGGAGAGCACGATGGCCGGCGTTTGCGTCGCTTCGGCCAGCGTCACCGCCCATTGTGTGGTGAACAGGCAGTCGCCGACGGAGAGCGGCGCCAGCACCAAGTGCGGCGCGTCGCCGTGCAGGCCATGGAGCGCGATGTTGAGATCGCTCTGCTCGGACTTGGTCGGAATGCCGGTCGACGGGCCGCCGCGCATGACGTCGACGACGACGATCGGCACCTCGGAGGCGACGGCGAGGCCGATGCTCTCGGTCATCAAAGCCAAACCGGGACCGGAGGTGGCGGTGAGGGAAGGGGTGCCGCCGAAGGAAGACCCGACGATCATATTGATCGACGCCAACTCGTCCTCAGCCTGGACCAGGGCGCCGCCGACCTTCTGCAGATTCTTGGCCATCCACTCCAAGAGATCGGTGGCCGGCGTGATCGGATAGGCGGCGACGAACCGCACACCGCCTTTCACCGCACCGAGACCGGCCGCCTCGTTGCCGCTGATCATCCAGCGGTCCTCGCCGAGGCCGCCGGGTTGCAGTTCGCGGGGTTCGCAATCGGCGTTCGCGGCGAACTCGGCGCCTGCAGCATAGGCCTCGCGGCTGGCCCTGAGCGCTTCCTCACCGCGTTTGACCAGCATCCGTTTCATGACCTCGCCGACGTCGTCGTCAGGCAGGCCGGCCAGGGCCGCCGAGACCGGTTCGCTCGAAAGGCGTAGCATGGCGGCGGCCTCGCCGCCCCGGATCTGTGGGCCCGAGGAGCGGGTGAACAAGCCGTAGAGACCGGATTTGGCGGCCGCTTCAAGGAGCATGTTGCCTGCCGTAATGACACCGGCACCGCCGCTCCCAGTCAGCGCGATGGAGATGCTTCCCGATACGGCTTTCTGATCGTTCATCAGCCCCTCCTCATTGGCGCCATCCAAGGATCTAGCCCGCCTTGACAGGTCCAGCACCCGCCAGTAAGCTTAAATCAGCAAATAAGTACTTTAATACCACTTTATCAAATTCGTCAAGGCAGGGACGCTGTGGAATGAAGGATTATTTCGACTTTCAAGGACGCGTCGCATTGGTCACCGGAGGGGCAAGGGGGATCGGCCGGACGATCGCCGGGACTCTGTCCGAAAGGGGCGCCAATGTCCATGTCTTCGACCGCGAATTGCCAGAAGATGCCGACGCCCAGGCCGGATTGATTTATCATGCCGTCGACATCGCCGATGCCGCGAGCGTCGTCAACGGCATTGCCACTATCGGCGCCCCGGTCGCGCTTTTGGTCAACAACGCCGGTATCACACGGGACCGCTCCATCGCCAAGATGAGCGACGACGAGTGGTCCGATGTCCTCACCATCAACCTGACCGGTGCCTTCAACGTCATCCGTGCCGTCACGCCCTCGATGAGCGAGGCTGGATACGGGCGCATCGTCAACGTCACCTCGATCAACGGCATCCGCGGCAAATTTGGCCAGGCCAACTATTCGGCTTCCAAGGCCGGTCTTATCTGTCTCACCAAGACAGCGGCCCGTGAGCTTGGCCGTAAGGGGGTCACCGTCAACGCCGTTGCGCCGGGTATGGTGCTGACTGAGATGGCAGAGCAGTTGCCCGAGGAGTTTCGCGACAGGGCACTCGCCGAAACGGTAATCGGCAAGCTGGCGAAACCCGAAGACATCGCCGCCGGCGTATTGTTCCTGCTTTCCGACGCCGCGGCCATGATCACCGGCGAGGTCCTCAAGATCGACGCCGGGCAGTATATTTGAGGCGGCCCGGCCGCCTTTCAGTTTAGCCCCCCGATGAGGTCGGCAATCACTGGCACGGAGCCGCTGATCACAGGGGCCAGGATCGCCAGGCCGCTCTTGGTGATTTCCTTCAGGGAAAGCAGGTTCTTGAAATCGCTCAGCGGCAGGGCGGAAGTCTTGCCGTCTTGCGATTTGTCAAGGCCGCGTTCGACGTAGGTATCGTTCATGATCGTGGCGGCCGGCAGGAATATGGCGAGCAATATGGTCGTGAACAGGAGGCCGTGGACCAGTACGGTGCCGTCCGCTGCCGCCCGGAAGGCCGCCGTAGCGGCGGCGTACGGGTCCATGTAGGCGGTGGGCCAGGTACGCCAGGCGGACATGGTGACGATCCCGGCAACCAGATACAGGGACGCGGAATAGAGCAGGTTTTTCCAGCGCTGCGCCAACTTGGCAAACAGGTCGCGGGCGGCGGCGTCCGCTTCTTCTTCGCGGATGTTGCGACACTGAATCACAAGGCAGCAGGCGGCGACGGCGACGAATACCGAAACGAAAGCGGAGATGAAGTTTTCCACCCCGATCTTCTTGTCGACCAGGCCGAGAAAGCTGTTCTTCACCGGCACGGGGGCGTCGGGCAGGCAACCCGTCGCCGCGCACTTGCCGAGCGTCAGGTTGAAGGCTTGCGGCATGAGCGAGGTGCGCAGATCGCCGCTTTTCGAATCGACGTAGCTGAGAATAAACACGCCGAGGATTATGGCGAGCGCGGGGACGACCCAGCGGGCCTTCAGCCAAGGGAGGCGCTCGGTCAGGATGTGGTTCTTGGCGAAGCTGAGCCACATCTGTCGGAAGGATTGGGCGAAGGCCGCGGCGCCGGCGGCAACGAGGAACAGGAACGACGCTGCGACGCCGTAGCGCGCCTCCACGTGGAGGTCTTTGGTTGGTATCAGCGTGATCCAGTTGCCGAGCGGATCGGGGGTTGGCTGGAGGACGGCTGTATTAAGTCCCCAGCGGACCTCGATGATGTGGACGCCGACGAACGCAACGAAAAACCCCGCCAGGAACGGCACAGCGCTCAAGAATCCGAACTTCACGATGGTCTTCCCGCCCTCGTCGGGCCTCGCCGTATCGGCGCTCACGCCGTCCCCCATTTACGTTATCTTGGCCGAGACCGTTTCCCCATTAGGTTTAAACTGTAATGGAGAACCGCCGTCGAGAGAAGCCCGATCAGATACCGTTATCATGGTCGGTCGTCGCGTCGCGGCCGTCGTCGCTTTCTTCGCCATCGCCCTCGTCGCCGGCAAGGTCCGCGGCCAGATCCGAGAGATCCGTCGTCACCACGTAATTCTCGCCTTTGATCGTCGGTCTGATCGCCGCCGCCACCTCGTCGCGCCAACGGTCGATGTCGTCGCGTATGGTCTCGGCAATGGTTCGGGCCTTGTTGCGCTCGGTCTCCAGGGCGGCGACGAAACCGCCGGGGTCGAAGACCCGGGCCCCGGCCAGGTCGTAAAGGCAGTGGGCCAGGTCCGCCGGTTGATGCCAGCGGATCGTCTTGGCCAGGACCTCGTGAACCGTCTCCAGTGGCAGCTCGCGCCTGGCCAAGCACCAGCCGGTGATACCCGGCGCCGTCAGCAGCGGCGAAACCGTGAAGCGGATGGCGCCTTCCGGGCGTTCCAGTCGCAACCCATCGTCCGTTTCCTGCCAGGTCTCCGTGAGCGCGCGGACCTTGGTGTTGTGATCCGGCGACAGGGCGCGGAGCCCGTTAAGGTCAGTGAGATAGATGTCGATGTCGTCGCAGACCCGGTGCTGCAGGTGCTGGGCCAGGGCCGCACCACCGCCCCACGACCACACGGTGCCGGCAGGCAGGGTGTCAACGGCGCCGAGCGCCAGGTCGAGCAACCTGCGCCAGTGGGATCGGAGGGCCGGTTGGGTCATGGGTGTCGTCCGTCTCAGGGCCTTGCCGCCTCGAGAGGCGGCGACCTGTTCTGAGTATAAGCCCATCCTCCGCCGAATCGTTTCGCTCGTCCACCCGGATTTTCGGTGCGGAGATGCCGCATCGGAAGGCCGACTCGTCGACAGGTGTCGCATCAACGACGACATCCATATGGCCACGGCATATCAAAAACGTGCCGACGCCGGACCGGACGACGTCATGACTCCTCACCGGCCGCCCCGACGATCATGATGTCGAGCATGCGCCGATTGACCCGGATGACCGCCTGCGCCTGTTTACCCTCCATCAACCGGTTGTTGACCAATACGTCCAGGTTCATCATCACCAGCCAGTCCAGGCCGTCGTCGTCCTCGACCAAGGCGATGCGGCACGGCATGTAGGCGGCGAAGGCTGGATTGCTGGCGACGATCGCGCTGGATTCGAAGGCGTCGCAGTATTGGAAAATGGCCACGTAGGGAACCGTAATGCCCCGCTTGGCCAAGGTCTCGGAGAGATCCTGGCGAGCGACCAGTTTCATGTCCAATTCGGCGGCCCGCTTGTTCATGGCCAGGATGGCGTCCTCACGATCGACGTCGCCAAGCGGGATGCGGGCAACGGTCTGGATGATGTCATCGATCAGGATTGCGGTCCGTGTCGTCGGCGTCATCACCTCCTGCAAATCGAATTGCGGCAACTTGGCGTAGCGGGGTTCGGTCGGCTCATCCAGGGTGGTGATGAAAGCGACGAGGTCAGTGATCTCTTTTTCGCCCAGGTCGTCGAACGTAGTGTCGCCCGGATCGTTTTCGTGAACGCGCGTCCGCGCCTGGAATCCCTTGATCGCCTCGATCAGGTATTCGGCGTGCTGCCCGGCCAGGGGCGGTACGCCCTTTTCCGGTGTGCCGTAGCCGTCCCGTTGATGGCAAGCCCGACGGCATTCCTTCATGTAGTATTTTTCCCCGGCCTCGACATCGCCGGGCGGACCGGAAACGACGAATCGGGGGTCGTTCCTGAGATCGATCTCGGCCAGGAAGGCCGATACGTCGTGGAGGTCCTGTTCGGTAAGATCGTTGAGGCCGGCGGCCGCCACCATGTCCTCGCTCAGTCGCTCTCCGGTGACGAAGTCCTTGAGGATGGAAATAGTGTAGCTCTTGGGCAAGCCGGCGATCCGCGGTGTATCGGGGCCGGGTGCGCCCTGGCCGAAGGTACCGTGGCAGAGCGCGCACCGTTTGTTGATCAATCGCCCGTTGAGTACGTCGACGGCGGCGGCCTCGATCGGCAGCCAGCAGACGAACAACGCGGCAAAAAGAATTCTCATGGCAGAGTCCTCTTGCGGATTGTTCGGCCGGGCCTTTGCCGGGCGGCATAATACCGTGCCTGGATGGAACAGGCGCTCAGTGCGCCGACTGCGAGGCCGGTCGTTGGGCGCCAGTCGGTAGAATGAGCGTCGTCGCAGACCCGGAACGAACTCGGGACAGACGCAAGACGCCTATCCCGCAGGGTTCATTTCAAGACCGTTCGGAACGGGTCGCGGAAAGTCTTGTGGCACTCGGAACAGATGCCTTTCATCACGACCAAAGCCTTGTCGAATCGGTTTCGCCCCTCGAAGCGGATCAAGCGGGCGCCGACATAGACTTCGTCGGCGGCATTGATCCCTTTCGTTACCAACTCGATGAAGTCCCGTTGATCGACGATCTTATACTTCGCCTTTTCACGATAAACGGGTTTCGGCACGGGAATCTCCTCGAGCATCCGCGCCGTCTCCCGCAAGGCGCGGGCGTGAATCACGAGGTTGTAGTCGAGCGGGCTGTCCACGTTGGCCGCGATATCGAGGGCCAACATGTGCCGTTTGAAGATGGACACCTCGAAAAACTCTAACCTTTGGCGGCGTGACGCCGGAGTTGGCATCGGGCGGCCTGCCTTGTCGGCCTTTCGGGCCGGTTTTCCGGTTTTTGATGTCGGTTTCGGGTGTTTCGGAGCGGGTTTTCCTCTATCCGGGCGCACTTCGGGCGTTGAGCCAGACGAGGCGCTTCATATTGTAGGCCAGGTTGACCATGCCGATCTTGGTC
>Ga0209144_1000073_pt1 | contig 19246 bp, 22 predicted proteins | sample WorMettrBAHAMAS1_FD_187392 | JGI IMG/M metagenome (GOLD analysis project Ga0209144, IMG submission 187392) | Marine gutless worms symbiont microbial communities from Max Planck institute for Marine Microbiology, Germany - Inanidrilus... | ecosystem: Host-associated > Annelida > Digestive system...
GGCACAACGAAAACCCCAAGCCCTACAGATGGACGAAATCAGCCGACGAAATCCTCGCCGCCGTAAAACGCTTCTGCCAGAAAACAGAGAAAACTTTATGCGTCGAACTTTAGATTCGGATGACTAGCTCCGTCAAAACCGGAGCGGCTTCATCAAACCTCTTTTCCAGGCGGCGGCGTGGCCTTTAATATGGCGACGTCGCCGCTGCTCACTGGAAGCCGCCGGATCAGGACACAGGACAAGATGAACATGAACAAAAAAGGCATCCCTTTCCGATCGATCGGCCTTCGGCTATGCGTCCTCGGCATGCTGCTCGCCGTTGCCTCCGGTTGTGCAAGCGCCGCCGTCGGGGCCGGTGCCGCCGTCGGTGTTGCCGCCTTCGAAGAGCGTGACCTGCAGACCGTCGCCCAGGATACGGCGACGGCCGCCAAGGTCCGGCTCAAGATGGTCGATGCCGGCGAGAAGTACGTGACCAACATCGGTATCGAGGTCTTCGAGGGCCGCGTGCTGCTGACCGGCGCCGTGCCCGACGAGTCAATGCGGGTCGTGGCCATACGCGAGGCCTGGGAGGTCGAAGGCGTCAAGGATGTCCTCAACGAGATCCAGGTCAGCGACGCCGGCTTCGTCGACATGGCCAAGGATTCCTGGGTGACGGCGCAACTGACCTCGAAACTCACGCTCGACCGAAACATTGACGCCATCAATTACGCCATCGAAACCGTCAACGGGACCATTTACCTCATCGGTATCGCCCTCGACCAGGGCGAACTCGACCGGGTCATCGCGCATGCCCGGTCCATTGGCTACGCACGCCGGGTGATCAGCCACGTGCGCGTCAAAGAAACGGCCTCGTGAAAGCGCCGCCCGACATCCGGACCCGTTTGGTCGCCGCCGGCCAATGTGCCGACGAGGACTTCCCGCTGGCCGAAACGGCGCTCGATCTGGCCGCGGTCGACAGACCCGGCGTCAAGCTCGAACCCTATCGTCGCCACCTTGGTGAGATCGCCGCCGAGACGGCCGCCTACGTGAGCGGAAAGCGGGCCGTCGATCTCGGTCAGCGGATCGAGGCCCTGGTCCAGGTCATCGCCCGGCGCTTCGGCTATTCGGGAACGGAAGACACCTTCGACGATCCTGACGCCACCAACCTGACGCGCGTCATCGACCGCCGTATCGGCGTACCCGCCACCCTCGGTGTCATCTACCTGACGGCACTGCGCACCCTTGGATGGCCTGCCGTCGGCATAGACTTCCCGGGGCGGTTCATGATTCGCCTTGAGCACGGCGGCGAAAGGGCCATGCTCGACCCCTTTTCCGGCGGCGACACCGTCGGGCCCAAGGAGCTTCGCGACATGCTCAAGGGCCTATCCGGGAAACATGCGGAGCTGAGCCCGGCCGATTACCAGGAAATGACCGACCGCGAGGTCCTGATGCGCTTGCAGGGCCGGGTTCGTTCGCGGCTGTTGCGCCAGGACCGTATGGAAGAAGCCGCCGAGGTCATCGAGACGATGCTCCTCTTCGCCCCCGACACGGCGCACCTGTGGCGCGAGTGTGGTTTCCTTCATGCTCGGCTTGACAATCGGCGGCGCGCCATTGCCGCCCTCGAGGAGTTCCTGAAACGGGGCGGCACCGGCGACTCGCGCTACAACGCGGCGCGCCTATTGCAGGAACTGCGCCAGCGGCTTAACTAAGGGCCGAGAACCGCGAGCTTTTCCTGATCAGCGAGGACACCGCCATGGCCTTACGGGTGGCCATCCAGATGGACCACGTCAGCACCATCGACATCGAGGGCGATAGCACCTTCGTGCTCGGTCTCGAGGCGCAACGGCGGGGCTACGAACTTTGGCACTATGAACATACGGGCCTCAGCCATCGCGACGGCCGGGTCACGGCGCGCTCCGAACCGATGGAACTGCGCCGCCAGAAGGGCGATCATTTCTCCCTCGGCGAACCGGTCGACCTCGATCTATCCGACATGGACGTGGTCCTCATGCGCCAGGACCCGCCTTTCGACATGTCCTATATCGCCGCCACCTTCCTGCTCGAACGCATCCACCCCGAGACCCTGGTCGTCAACGATCCCGTCGAGGTCCGCAATGCGCCGGAGAAGCTCTTCATGCTGCGTTTCCCGGATTTGTTGCCGCCGACCCTGATCAGTCGCGACCCCATCACCATCCGCGCGTTCCGGGCCGAACAGGGGGACATCATCATCAAACCGCTGTTCGGCAATGGGGGCGCCGAGGTCTTTCACCTGACGCCGGAGGACGAGAACCTCAACGCGCTCCTGGAAATGTTCGCCGGGATCAACAACGAGCCCCTGATGGTCCAGCGCTACCTGCCGGAGGTCCGCGACGGTGACAAGCGCATCATCCTGGTCGACGGCATCGCGGCCGGCGCCACCAACCGGGTTCCCCAGGCCGGTGAGGCGCGGTCCAACATGCATGTGGGCGGCCGGCCCGAGCCCATCGAACTGACGGCACGGGACCGGGAGATCTGCGAGGCTATCGGTCCTGAACTTCGGGAGCGTGGCCTGATCTTCGTCGGCATTGATGTCATCGGCGGGTACCTGACGGAAATCAACGTCACATCACCGACCGGCATTCAGGAAATCAACCGTTTCGACGGTGTCACCCTCGAAGCGGACATCTGGGACGCCATCGAAAAACGCCTGGCCTGACAGCCGAAGAGGCGAGGTCCCTGTCGCCGTTTATCGACAGCCAATTCATGGTTCCCAAAACACAACTTATCCGACGTAGTATATGATATAATTTCCCGTATAATAGGCGCGATCGACAGCCGGGAGGATCGTCATATGGTCGCGCGCGCCAACACCGTCGCCTTTCAAGGCATCGAAGTCGTCGAGGTCGGAGTCCAGGTGCAAATGGTTTCGGGATTGCCGGCGTTCACCCTGGTCGGCCTGCCCGATAAGGCCGTCGCCGAAAGTCGGGAGCGGGTGCGCGCCGCACTCCACGCCATGGGCCTGGCGCTGCCGCCGAAACGCATCACGGTGAACCTGTCACCGGCGGACCTGGCCAAGGAAGGCAACCATTTCGACCTGCCGATCGCCATCGGCATCCTGGCCGCCATGGACATCCTGCCCATGGACGACGTCGTCGCCCATTCGGCCCTCGGTGAACTGGCCCTGGACGGGACCCTGTTGCCCGTCGCCGGCATCCTACCGGCCGCCGTCGACGCGGCGAAACGCGACCGCAGCCTGATCTGCCCGGCGCCACAAGGCGGCGAAGCCGCCTGGGCCGGCGGGCGCGACGTCATTGCGGCACCGAACCTGGTGGCTCTGGTCAATCATTTCCGCGGTTCGCAGGTCCTCTCGGCGCCGGCCGCACCGGGGCCGCCGGCGACGGCAACGACCGGGGCCAGGCAGCCGGACCTGTCCGAGGTCAGGGGTCAGGAGACGGCCAAACGGGTGCTCGAAATCGCTGCCGCCGGCCGCCACAACCTGCTGATGACCGGCCCGCCCGGGTCCGGGAAATCGATGCTGGCGGCGCGCCTGCCCGGCCTGCTGCCGCCTTTGACCGGCGAAGAGATCCTCGAGGTCAGCATGATCCAGAGCCTCGCCGGGCTGCTCGAAGGGGGGCGGTTGACCGACGCGCGCCCCTTTCGTGAACCCCACCATTCGGCCTCCATGGCGGCGCTCGTCGGCGGCGGCAATCGGCCGAAGCCGGGGGAAATCTCCCTGGCCCACCAGGGCGTGCTCTTTCTCGACGAGTTGCGGGAATTTTACCGCGCCGCGTTGGAGGCGCTCCGCCAGCCGATCGAGACCGGTTTCGCTGTGATCGCCCGAGCCAACGGCCACGTTCGCTACCCGGCCCGGTTCCAATTGGTCGCCGCCATGAACCCCTGCCGTTGCGGTTACCTAGCCGATCCGGCCCGGGCCTATCACCGGGTTCAACGGGTGGCCGCCACCATCGCCGATCTCGACGGTCGCGAAACCGTATCGCGTCCGCATCTCGCCGAAGCCCTGTCCTACCGCCGCCTGGAAAAGAGGGGGCCGCCGAACCGCGCCCGAACCGATCGGCAATCCAGATGAACGGAGTCCGGGTCCCGGGGCACGATTGACCGCCAACCGGAAACGCCAACCGTTAGGGTCGATGGATTGATCTTAGGTTACGGTCCGTGAGGAAAAGGATCAGGTCCGCAACAGGAAGTCGGCCGCTTCCAGATCACTGGCGTTGACGCTGACAATGTCGGCCAGCTGGTAGGAATTGGTTTCCGTCATTTGCGACGGGTTGTCCGTATAGTAGACGGCGACGCCGTCGCTGCCGGTGTTGGCGCCCATGATGACGATGGCCGGGCCGGTGACGCCGCTGGACAGGTCTTGCGGTGTGGCGCTCAGTGTGATGGGGCTGGCCTCGAAGTAATCCACCCCGGCGGTTAGGCTGCCCGTCGTGCCGAAGCCGAAATCGGCGTCCGAAAGGCTGAACACGTCGTTCTCGGCGGCATCGTAGTCGAGGATGGAGTCGGTACCGAGCGACTGGGCGTGGGCCAGGGCATCGGCGCCGCTGCCGCCGGCGAAGGCAAACTCGTCGGCCCCGTCACCACCGGTCACGGCGTCATCGCCCTCGCCCGACTGCAGGATATCGTCGCCAGCATAGCCGAAAATGTTGTCCGATCCGCTGCCGCCGTAGAGGCGGTCGGCACCGTCATCGCCATAGAGGACGTCGTTCCCGTCGCCACCGATCAGGCTGTCGTCACCACCGCCGCCCCACAGCGTATCGCTACCGGCACCGCCATCGACATAGTCATCGCCGGGGGTGGTCAAACCCAGCGGAAACGCGAAATCGCCGGCCAGGGCCGGACCGGCGTCGGGACCGGCGGTGCCGACGAGAAAGTCAGCGGAGCCGCTTCCAATGATATTGTTATAGGGGGCGTTAGCGGCTGTTTCGATGGGGTCATTCCGGTCCTCATCGTCGCTTTCCCGGGAACGGATTTCGAGGGGTGGGGCCGGCAGCATTTCGAAACGGAACCCGAAACCGAAAGCGGAATCGGCGAGGAACGCGCCGCCCGACCCGAGGCCGCTGAAACCGGCGGTCACGAAGATCGGCGGAGCCGGCTCCTCGGATGGGGGCCTGTCCGCGGCACCGCGCAGACGATCGCCCGTCCCCGGTCCCACATCCGGATCGTCGGAACCGGCTTCGGAGACTCCCTGCGCCGGTCGCAGGATCGGGCGCGGTTCGGGGATGCCGATGGGGGCCAAGGGTGAAATCGCCGCCGGATCGTCTTCGACGCTCTCGGCCGCCAGGATCGCCGCCGACAGCGCCTCATCCGCATCGGCGCCTCTGGCCAGGGCGTCGTCGAAGGCGCTGAGGGCGGCCAGTTCGCCGTCCACGGATGCGGAACCCGGCAGCTTTTCCAACAGGGCGTCTAACTCCGCCTCGACGGCGGTTTGCGTGAACAGGTCGTCGGCTTCCCGGGCGATCGGGTCGTCGATGCCAAGGAAGGCATGAACGATCTGGTCGTCGGCTTCGATCTGGGCGACCCAGTCGGCGGCCACCTGATCGAGGGGATCGGCCGTATTCCGTGGTTCCGGTTCGGTTTCTTGGCGGGCCTGGGTGACGGCAGCCTCGAGGGCCGCATCGGCGGCCAGTTCGGCGAACCGGGCTTCGGCGGCAATGGCGACGGGGTCAGTGGCAGCGGGGTCGGTGCCAAGGGTTTCGAGGTCATCCGCGCCGGATCGGCCCTGCGGCGGGATCGCGGCGCTCCAGGAACGACCGCCTTTGCTTTCGACTTCGGGTATCCAACTGGCCTCGAATGAACCGTCTGGCACCACGTCCTCCATCGCGCAGATCGTCATTACCGCGAACCCGTTAGGTTCGCGGCCGGTACAGACTCCAAAGATTAGGGTAACGCCAAAAGGAACGCGTTCAAAACAAAGTATTTCGTCGAATAACCAATTGATTAAGCGACTAAAAAATCGACCCCTTCCAATAGGGTCAATCGGTTGCTCGAAAAAAGCGACGAATCGGGCTCACGATTCGGCTGGCGCGCGTTTGATCATTCCGCCGAGGTCACGGCCGGCGAAGATATGAAGATGGAAGTGAAACACCTCTTGGTGGGCATCCAGACCGGTGTTCGAGAGGATGCGATAACCAGGTTCGACGGCGCCGAGGTCGCGGGCGACCTGGCCGGCGGCACGGAAAAAACCGGCGATTTCCTCTTCCGGCGCATTGGCCGAAAAGTCGTCAAAGGACGTGTAGGGGCCTTTCGGGATGACCAGCACATGAGTCGGCGCCTGCGGCGCGATGTCCTTGAAGGCCAGCGCCCAGTCGTCTTCGTAGACCTTGTCACAAGGGATCTCGCCGCGCAGGATCTTGACGAAGATGTTTTCGTGGTTATAAGCCATGGTTACCTCCGGGATCAGCTCTTGCGGTTTCGTTTTTCCTCGATGCCCGAGACCCCGGTACGGGCCGCGAGCGCCTGCCAAACATCCGCCGGCACGACACCGTTGGCGGCCCACAGGACGAGCAGATGATAGAGGAGATCGGCACTTTCGTTGACAAGATCTTCCTTGCCGCCGTCGAGCGCCGCGATCACCACCTCGACCGCCTCTTCGCCGACCTTCTTGCCGATACAGCCGGTTCCGCCGGCGAGCAGCTTCGCCGTATGGGATTGCGACGGGTCTGCGGAACGGCGCTGCTCGATGACAGCGTAGAGGTCCTCGAGAATTTGTTCGGGTCGCCGGGTGTCGCCAGCGTTCATGATGGGCTCCTCATGTTTGCCTTCACGTACGGCGCACCGGGACACCGGCTTTTTCCATATGGCTCTTGGCCTCGGCGATGGTGTAGGTACCGAAATGGAAAATCGATGCGGCGAGGACCGCCGAGGCATGCCCCTCGACGACGCCTTCGACCAGATGGTCGAGGGTGCCGACACCGCCCGAGGCGATCACTGGAATGGTCACGGCGTCGGCGACGGCCCGGGTCAGGGGGATGTTGAACCCCTGTTTCGTTCCGTCCCGGTCCATCGAGGTCAGCAGGATTTCCCCGGCCCCGTACTCGGCCATGCGCCGGACCCATTGGATGGCGTCGATACCGGTCGGCTTGCGTCCGCCGTGGGTGAAGATCTCGAAGCGGTCGGGTGCGACCGACTTGGCGTCGACGGCGACGACGATGCATTGCGAACCGAACTTCTCCGCCGCCTCGCGGACGAACTCCGGATTGTGGACGGCAGCCGTGTTAATCGATACCTTGTCGGCACCGGCCAGCAACAGGGCGCGGATGTCTTCGGACTTGCGCACGCCGCCGCCGACGGTGAGCGGCATGAAACAGACCTCGGCGGTGTGCGAAACGACATCGAAGATGGTATCCCGGTTCTCGTGGCTGGCCGTGATGTCGAGGAAACAGAGTTCGTCGGCACCGGCGGCATCGTAGACGCGGGCCTGTTCCACCGGATCACCGGCATCGACCAGGTCGACGAAATTGACACCCTTGACGACGCGGCCGCCTTCCACATCGAGACAGGGGATGACCCGGGCCTTCAGCATGACGGCCCGCTTTCCAGGAATGCTGTTGCCTCCCGCACGTCGATGGCGCCGTCATAGACGGCGCGGCCGCTAATCACGCCCTCCAGCAGGCCGGCGCCGTCCTCGGCCAGGGCCGCGAGGTCGTCCATGGTGGTGACACCGCCTGAGGCGATGACCGGGATCGACACAGCACGCGCCAGCTCGACGGTGGCGGCGACATTGGGGCCCTGCATGGCGCCGTCGCGGGCGATGTCCGTGTAGATGATGGCGGCGGCGCCGGCGTCCTCAAAACGTTTGGCGAGCTCGAGGGCGGCCAGTTCGGAGACCTCGGCCCAGCCCTCGACGGCGACGCGGCCGTCCTTGGCGTCGATACCGAGCGCGATGCGGCCGGGAAATTCACGGCAGGCCTGGCGGACCAGGTCCGGGTCGCGCACGGCGACGGTGCCGAGGATGGTGCGGCGGACGCCGGCATCCAGCCAGAAGGAAATGGTTTCCAGGTCGCGAATGCCGCCGCCCAGTTGGACCGGGACCGCAACAGCACCCAATATGGCTTGCACGGCATCCGCATTGACCGGCTGGCCGGCGAAGGCGCCATTGAGGTCGACGACATGCAGCCAACGGCATCCCTGGGCCGCGAAAGCGGCCGCCTGGGCCCCCGGATCATCGTTGAATACGGTCGCCGCGTCCATTTCGCCGCGCAGCAGGCGGACGCATTGTCCGTCTTTCAGATCGATGGCTGGAAAAAAGATCATCGGTCGTCTGTGCCTTGGGTTTTCCTTGGAATTGCCTTGGGTCTATACCAATCGGGCTCTAGGGCCGCCAGTTCAGGAAATTGGCGATCAGCTTGAGGCCGACGGTTTGACTTTTTTCGGGATGGAATTGGGTGCCGACCAGATTGCCGCGCCCGATCACCGCCGTCACCGGCCCGCCGTAGTCGGTGGTCGCCTTTTGGTCTTTTGGATCACCGCAGGCGAATTGGTAGGAATGGACGAAATAGGCATGATCGGCCGGCTCCAGTCCTTCAAGTAAAGGATGAGAATTGGGAAAAAAGTCTAAATTATTCCAGCCCATATGAGGTATTTTTAAAGTTTTGTCTGAAGGTAGAACTGGGACCACCTCCCCGGGAATCCAACCCAGACCCGGGGTATCGCCGTGCTCGCGGCCCCAATCGGCCAGCAACTGCATGCCGACGCAGATGCCGAGAAACGGCCGGCCGAGCGTAATCACGGCCTCGCTCAACGCCTCGATCATGCCGTCGACGGCGGCGAGGCCGGCCCTGCAGTCGGCAAAGGCGCCGACGCCCGGCAGCACCACGCGCGACGCCTTGGCGACCACGTCGGGCGACCCGGTGACCAAGACAGAGTCGCCCGATCCGATCTCGGAAAGCGCGCGTTCGAAGGCTTTCGCGGCTGAGCGCAGGTTGCCGGAACCGTAATCGACGATGGCGACGCTCATGGCAACACCCCTTCCGCGGCGGTGCGGTCGCCGTCGATATAACGGCGCAGCGCCGCGTCCGCATCGGACCCGGAGGCGATGCCGGCGAAGCGAAAGTCGGCCCGGTCCAGGGTCCAACGCCGGAGATCATTGCCGATCAGGCCGACGACTACGGCCAAACCAATCGTCACCGCCGACTGGCCGAGATGCCCGGAAATCAGGGTCTGGGATATCATCTGGACAGCCAAGGTCGCGGCCAGCAGCAGGGCACCGGCGACCCACAAGCGGTTCCAGAAGGCCCACAGGATGCCGAAGAAAAAGGCCGGCCAGCTGAAGCCCTCCTTGACGACGGCGATGTCCCGGTCCGGGTCGAGACCGTCGCGCCTGAGATGGATGGTGAAGATCTTCATCCTTGTCTACCGTTCGGGCCGGTGCCGGCCTGCCCAAAGGGAACCGCCGAGCGTGCCCTTGGTCGAGGGAATGGCGTCGGCCTTGCGGGGATCGATTTCGATGGCCTGTCGAAGGGCGCGGGCCAGGGCCTTGAAGCAGGACTCGATCTTGTGGTGGTTGTTGTCGCCGTACAGGACCTCCACATGCAGTGTGATTCCAGCAGCTTGTGCGAAGGCCTGAAACCATTCCTTGAACAGTTCGGTATCGAAGTCACCCAATTTCGGCTGCGTGAACTCGACCCGCCAGATCAGATAGGGGCGCCGCGATACATCGAGGGTGACGCGGCTCAGCGTTTCGTCCATGGGGATGGTCGCCGCACCGTAACGCGTGATGCCCTTGAGGTCGCCGAGGGCCTCGGCGACCGCCTCGCCAATGACGATGCCGCTATCCTCGGTCGTGTGGTGGAAGTCGATGTGCAGGTCGCCACGGGCGCGGACGGTCAGGTCGATGAGGCTGTGACGCGACAACTGCTCGAGCATGTGGTCGAGAAAACCGATTCCCGTATCGACCTCGTAGGTCCCGCTTCCATCCAAGTCGACGCGCGCCTCGATGGCGGTTTCCTTGGTTTCCCGGCGCACCGTCGCCGTTCGCGACGACCGATCGGCGGCCGGTTTCGGCGGAAGCGTCGAAACAGGCGTCTGGTTTTCCAGAAGATCGGCAGGCAGACAGGACAGGCCCTCGGCGATGCGCTCCATCCAATCCTGGGTCAAGCGCCGGCGCCCGGCCTCCAGGTGGCCGAGCTGTTGTGCCGTGGTGCCAATGCGCCGGGCCAGTTCCGTTTGGTTCAGGCCCTGTTGTTCGCGCAGGTATTTGATTCTGTTTGACATGGCGTTATTCTAAACAAAATGTAGGGCATTACCAAACAAAATGTTTTGGTCGGTCGGTGGGGGCCCCAGCGGCCCCGTCAGGGCCTTACGATCCCATCCCGGCCGACGGCGGGGCTGTCTTAGCAGGAACCTGCCCCCAAGACCAGACCGTTGCGCCGGCGCTTCACAATTCTAAATCTATCGGTATAGTCCCGGCGGTGGCGGACCGACGCTCATAAGGCTTCCAGTTTTTTCCGACGGGGACATTGCGAATGAACGACAACCAACGCACGGGCTGGCACGCAACGACCATCCTCGCTGTGCGCAAAGGAGATCAGGTGGTCGTCGCTGGCGACGGCCAGGTCAGCCTCGGCGATACGGTAATCAAGGCCAACGCGCGCAAGGTCCGGCGCCTCGCCGACGGTGCCGTCATCGCCGGGTTCGCCGGTGCCACGGCCGACGCCTTCACGCTCTTCGAGCGACTCGAGGGCAAGCTTGACCAATACCCGAAACAGTTGACCCGGGCCTGTGTCGAAATGGCCAAGGATTGGCGCACGGACCGCTACTTGAGGCGCCTCGAGGCCATGATGGCGGTCGCCGACAAGGAGGTGTCCCTGGTCCTGACCGGCACCGGCGACGTGCTCGAGCCTGAGGACGGCCTGATCGGCATCGGGTCCGGCGGTAACTATGCCCTGGCCGCGGCCCGCGCCCTCATCGACCGTGACGACATGGACGCCGAGGCCATCGCGCGGCGCGCCATGGACGTGGCCGCCGAAATCTGTGTCTATACCAACGCCAACATCATCATCGAGACGCTATGACCACCAGTTTTACCCCCCGCGAGATCGTTTCCGAACTCGACCGCTTCATCGTCGGCCAGGACGACGCCAAAAAGGCCGTCGCCATCGCGCTTCGCAACCGCTGGCGGCGCCAGCAGTTGGAAGAGGGCATGCGCGAGGAGGTGCTGCCCAAAAACATCCTGATGATCGGGCCGACCGGGGTCGGCAAGACGGAGATCGCCCGGCGCCTGGCCCGCCTGGCGCAGGCTCCGTTCGTCAAGGTCGAGGCCACCAAGTTCACCGAGGTCGGCTACGTCGGCCGCGACGTCGAACAGATGGTCCGCGACCTGGTCGAGTTCGCCATCCATATGATCCGCGAAAACCACCGCAAGGCGGTGACCGCCAAGGCCGAACTGCAGGCCGAGGAGCGGGTGCTCGACGCTCTGGTCGGCGAAAACGCCGGGCGCGAGACACGTGAGAAATTCCGCAAGATGCTGCGCGACGGCCAGCTCGGTGACAAGGAGATCGAGGTCCAGGTCAGCGACAGTGGGTCCGGCGGCATGCCGACCATCGAGATCCCCGGCATGCCCAGTGCGCCGATGGGCATGATCAACCTCAACGACATGCTCGGCAAAGCCTTCGGCGGTCAGACCAAGCCGAAGAAGATGACCGTCGAGGAGTCCTATGAAATCTTGATGGCCGAGGAGAGCGACAAGCTCCTGGACGAGGACAAGGTTGTTAAGGAAGCCATCGAACTCGTTGAAAACAATGGTATTGTCTTCATCGACGAAATCGACAAGATCACCGCCCGCTCGGAACGCATCGGCGCCGACGTCAGCCGCGAGGGGGTGCAGCGCGACCTCCTGCCGTTGATCGAGGGCACCTCGGTGGCGACCAAGCACGGCACCGTCAAGACCGACCACATCCTGTTCATCGGTTCGGGCGCCTTCCACCTGGCGAAACCGGCCGACATGCTGCCGGAACTGCAGGGCCGGCTGCCCATCCGGGTCGAGCTGGATGCCCTGACCCGCGACGATTTCGTGCGCATCCTAACCGAGCCGGAAGCCAGTCTGATCAAGCAGTACACGGCCCTCATGGCGGTCGAGGAGGTGACCATCGAGTTCACCGAGGACGGCATCGGCGAGATCGCCGATCTGGCCGCCGAAATTAACGAGGGCGTCGAGAACATCGGGGCTCGGCGCCTGCACACGGTGATGGAGAAGCTGCTCGAGGAGGTCAGTTTCAATGCCTCCGAACGCTCCGGCGAGACCGTCGTCATCGACGCCGGCGTGGTCCGCGATCGGGTCGGTGATCTCGCCAAGAACGCGGATCTGTCGAAATTCATCCTTTAAGTGTTGATTTTCATGGCAATAGGAAGTTTACCTAAAGCGAAAGATCGGTAAACTGGGCCAACCTAATGAGTTGGACCGCCAAAGGGACTGTTTCGGCTTTGGATTTCGGCCAGAATCCAGTCGATGGTTTCTTCATCCAGTTCATGAATTTTCTCGGCTAAGATATTGGCAAGCCGCGTTGCCTTGGGGCTAAGACCGGCCGTATCGACGGTCACCCGGGGATGCGAGATGTCGGCGAGACGCTTGAGCTCTTCCGCCTGGTCCCACATGAGCTCGAAATAGCCGCAGACCTGCTGCACCAGCCCGGAACCGGGGCGCCCGCGGTGGCCGTGTTCGAGGGCCGAGAAATAGGCCGACGACACGCCGAGATCCTCGGCCATACGTTTGAGGGTGATGCCCCGCTGTTTACGGTACTCGCGGACCTTGGCACCGAACGGTGTCATGGACGCCTCCGCTTCAAGAGAACGTAAAGCGCACCCTCGCCGCCATGCTGGCGGGCGGCGTAGGAAAAGCCCTTGATCCAGTCGCGCACCGGCGCCTCGTTGAGCCAGCGCGGTACGGCCCGGCGCAAGACGCCCTCGCCACCTTCCAAGCGCGACCCCTTGCCGGTGATGACCAGCACCGTGCGACGGCCGTCGTCCCGAGCGCGCGCCAGGAAGGTGAACAGCCGGCGGTGGGCTTCGGCCTGGGTCATGCCGTGCAAATCGAGGCGGCCCTCGATGGTCACACGGCCGCGCCGCAGGTTGGTCTTGTCCCGCCGTTCCAAACCCGGGCCCTTGCCATGGTCGAAGTCGGGCGAGGGCTTGGGAACACGATTAAGACCAGATGAATGATCTAATTTTCGATTTTTTTGGGGATTTTCACGGGTTCCATCCGGATCGGCGGCAACGGCTGGTTTGCGCGTTCGATTCTTCTTGGTTAAAGGCAACGGATTGACCGTCTCCGTAAAAGATCTCCAAAGATCGGCCTCGGTCGCGGCGAGTCCTCGATCATTAAGATTAGAGGACTGATCCAAATGACTACGTTTCCGGCTTTTCATCTTCGACCACGATGATATGAAGCCGCTGAGGGCCATGAGCCCCCAGCAGAAGTGTTTGTTCGATGTCGGCAGATCGTGAAGGGCCCGTGATGAAATTCACGGTTCGCGGCATGAAACGGTCTTCCGGAGCGACCGTTCCCCGTAATCGCTGCCAAACCTCTTCGTAGGTCCCGGCCATGTCCGATGCGGCGACTACCATGATGGCGTTCGGCGGCAGGAAATGGAGCGTCGTCGGGTCTTGCGGTCCCGAACAGGCGATCAGGGTGCCGGTCTCGGCAACGCCGGCGAAAGCCTCGGTGATGCTGACCAGGTCGGAGTCCGCAGCCGCCCCGGGCTCGACCTCGAGCAGGGTTTCGGCCCAGGCATAATCGGACAGGGACGGCGCGATCTTGACCCGGGTGCCCAAGTTGGACGCTTTGAGATAGCGCGCCACCTCGCCGGGCACGTTCGCCGTCTCGGATACCCGGGCGACCGTGGCGTCGACTTTTTCCGCCTCTGTCTGAAAAAGCGCGAGGCGCTGGGCGAGGTCGATTTGTCCGCGCTTGGGCACCAGATTGGCCGGGTGGTCGCGCAAACGGCGGTCGACGGCCGCCATCGATGCTTCGCCGCCGTCTTCACGGGTACGGGTTTCGCGAACGCGACGAATCTTGCCGAGGATGTCGTCCCGACCCGTCGCCTTTGCATGGTTCGGGCCCGCCGTCATCGGCCGCGCCCCCGCAGCCACTCGCCGCTGGCGTCGCCGCGCGGGCCGCGGTGATACTGGCTGATGAAGCTGTCGCCCTGGGGCACCGGAAAATCGCGGGCCGCCGTCCACCCGCCGGCCAGCGGCAACCAGCTAAAGCGGCCGCGGCGGCGCCCGAAAGCGCCCAGCAACGCAATCACGGAACCGGCGAGCCTATTGTAAAGGGCCGGCCGCTGGGCCAGGAGCGCCCACAGACCGAGGCCGAAGCGGCTGACCGTGCCGGTGCCGCCCGTTTCGAATTGCCGTTGGCGCCAGGCCCGGAGCATGCGCGGGATCGGGATCCGCATCGGACAGACGTTTTCGCAGCGCCCGCAGAGCGTCGAAGCGTTGGGCAGGTGGCCGGCCTCGTCGATGCCGATCAGGCCCGGGATGAGGACCGCCCCCATGGGGCCCGAATAGACCCATCCGTAAGCGTGGCCGCCGATCGTTTTGTATACGGGACAATGATTGAGGCAGGCGCCGCAGCGGATGCAGCGGAGCATCTCCTGGAATTCCGTGCCCAAGAGCTCGGTGCGTCCGTTGTCGAGCAGCACCACGTGGTATTCCTCCGGGCCGTCGAGGTCGCCGGGCCGCTTGGCGCCGGTGCAGAACGTCGTGTAAACGGACATTTCCTGACCGGTGGCCGACCGGGCCAGCACCCTGAGGATGGTCGTCGCGTCCTCGAGCGTCGGCACGATCTTCTCGAGGCAGGCGATGACGATGTGAACCCGGGGCAGGCCATAAGTGAGGTCGGCATTGCCTTCGTTGGTGACCAGGATGTTGGAGCCGGTCTCGGCGATCAGCATGTTGGCGCCGGTGAGACCGACATCGGCGGCCAGGAATTTTTCACGTAATTCATGGCGCGCCTCTTCCAGAAGGGCCCGTGGCTCGTCCAGCGGACGGTCCTCCGGAAGGTTCGCGTGACACTTTCGGAACGTATCCGCAACCTGTTGTTTAGACAGGTGAATAGCCGGTGCGATGATGTGGCTCGGCGGTTCCTTTCGGAGCTGGATGATGTATTCGCCGAGATCGGTTTCGATGGGTGTGACGCCGTTGTCGTCGAGGAAATCGTTGATGGCGATCTCCTCGCCGATCATCGATTTGCACTTGGTAATCGTCTTCGCGCCGGCGTCGCGGCAGATCCCGAGAATGGCCTGGCGCGCCTCCTCGGCATCGCGGCACCAGTGGACTTGGCCCCCTTCGGCGACGACCTTTTCCTCGAAACGCTCGAGGTAGAGATCGAGATTGTCGAGAACGTGGTTCTTGATGGCCCGCGCCTGGTCGCGCAGGGCCTCGAATTCCGGCAAACGTGCCGCCGCCTGCAAGCGCTTGACCGGAAATCCTCGGGTCAGCTTGTAGAGGGCGTTCTGCAGGTTGCCGTCCTCGAGGGCCTCGCGGGCGTTTTCCTTGAAAGACCGGGTTTCGCTATCCATGGCCTAATCGTCCCCCGGGTCGATGGCTGTCGGATCGGGCGCAGCGCCGATTCCCGGTGTGTCGACGGCACCGGCCAGGATTTCCGCCACGTGGCGGACCGCCACCGTGCTGCCGCGCCGGGTCAGGCGACCACTGATGTTCATCAGACACCCGAGGTCACCGCCGAGCACCATATCGGCCCCCGTCGCCAAGACATCGTCGACCTTGGCGTCGACCATGGTCCCGGAAATATCCGGATACTTGACGCAGAAGAGGCCACCGAAGCCGCAGCAAGTCTCCGCCTCTTCCCCTTCGATCAAGGTCACACCGCTGACCTTGGAGAGCGCTTGGCGGGGCTGTTGTTTGATGTTGAGCTCCCGCAACCCGGAACACGAGTCATGATAGGTGACGGCACCATCGTAGTTGGCATGGAAATCGTCGACCCCGATCACATCGACCAAGAATTGGATCAGCTCGTAGGTCTTATTTGCGAGCTTCTCGGCCCGCGGGGCCCAATCCGCATCGTCGGCGAAAAGGGCCGGATAATGGTGTTTGATGGTGCCGCCACATGACCCCGACGGTACGACGACATAATCGAACCCTTCGAATACGGCGATGACCTGGCGCGCTATGGGTCTCGCGTCACCGGAATCCCCTGAATTATAGGCGGGCTGGCCGCAGCAGGATTGCTCGCGCGGCACTTCGACCCGGCATCCGGACCGCTGCAGGAGGTCGACCGCGGAAAACCCGACGCTCGGCCGAAAAAGGTCGACCAGGCAGGTGGCGAACAGGCCGACGCGGGGTCCCTCGGCGGACGGTTGATCGGAAGATTGGGTTGTCATGGTTGGGGAAGAATGGGCTTTTCGGTGGCCGATGGCAAGATGCCATGGCACGGGAAATCCGCGCGCCGACACCTTTTCCTAAAGGGCCCGGGTTTCGGCTATCCGGTCGGGCGGGCGCCCGGCACCCGGTTCTTCGGCAACAGGATGAAAAACAGGCCGTCTTCCTTCATCAGGCCGGCCTTCAGGGCCGCCTCCGACCCGTGGCCCCAATAAAGATCGCCGCGCACCGGGCCCTTGATCGCCGAACCCGTATCCTGGGTGACGACCAGGCGGGTGAGCCGCTGCTTGCGCACCGCCGGGCCCGGGTCCGTCGTCACCAGCCACAACGGCACCCCGAGCGGCAGATAGGCCCGATCGATGGCCAGTGAGCGGCCCGGCGTCAACGAAACGCCCTGAGCGCCGACGGGACTGTCCGAATCCATGACACGAAAGAAGATGAAGGATTTGTTGGTCCGCATGACCTGGGTTCCGGCCACCGGGTTGGCCTCGAGCCAGGCTCGGATGGCCGGCATGGTGACGTCGTCGAGACTCATGATGCCGCGGGCCACCAGTTCGCGGCCGATGGCCGTGTAGCGCCGGCCGTTGCGCCCGGAATAGCCGAGACGAATATGGGACCCGTCGGGCAGCTTGACGCGCCCCGATCCCTGGATGTGCAGCACGAAGGCATCGATGGCGTTGTCGACCCAGATAATCTCGAGCTGGCGACCCTTGAGGGCGCCGTCCTCGATCTCGCCGCGCGCCCAGTAGGGGCGGAACCGGCCGTTCTCGAGCCGACCGGCGATCTGCTCGCCGCCCCATTTGTCGTCGAATTCACCGAGATCGGCCGAAATCAAATCCTCGGGGCGGGCATAGATAGGGACGGCATAACGCTGGTCCGGTGTAAAGGAGCCGTTCAATACCGGTTCGTAGTAGCCGGTGATCAAGCCGCGCGTTTTGAGGTTGTTCCTGACCGTATAGGGTTGGAACCGCGATTCGAAAAAATACCGGGCCTCGGGGCCGTTGCCCGGCCGCACCAACCGGGCCGATTGGCAAAGATTCGCCCAGTCGCGGCCGATACCGAATTCTCTTCTTTCTCCGATCGCCTGATCGGGCGGAAGCTTTTCGAGTTTCTCACAGGACTTAAGGAATACGGGCAGGGCGGCACCGACATCGTCCGACTTCCACCCTTGGAGATCATTGAATTCGACCAGAAATAAAAAAAGCTGGGTTTTCTCGGGCGGCGGTTGCGGAACGGCAGCCGGCGGCAGCTGTTTCAAAACTGCCCCGCATCCGCTTATCCAGGCAACGGAGAGGACGGCCAGCGCTGTCCGGAGGCCGCGGAAGCGCCGTCCCGGTTCAGTCAAGGCTGCGGGTCGCAACGAGTGCCCAGTTGGGGTCGCGCGATTGCGTGTCGCGGGAGAACGTCCAGAAATCGGTGACCGAGACGACGGCATTGGGGTCGCCCTCGACGACGTCGCCGTTCTCGTCACGCATGACGTTGATCTGCTCGGTGACGAACTTGACCGTCACGTTGGCGACCTTGCCCTCCATATAGGCCTCGACGATCTCGGACGCGCTGATGCCGACCAGCGTGTCCTCCATGACATGGCCAGCCCGCTCGCGGTCCTTGATGACGGTGGCGAAGTTGGCGAAGACATCGTCGTCGAGCAGGGGCCTCAGCGTATCCGTGTCGCCGGACGAGTAGGCGTTGAGGGCCATCTCGAAGGCGACGCGGGCGCCAACGACGAAGTCCTCCTCGTTGAAGGACTTGTCGGCCCGGTGGATCTGCATGAAGCCGGCACCGAGCGCGCTCTCGCCGTCGGTCACCGTTGTGTCGCCGAGATAGCCGTCGGGCTCCGTCTCGAACCCGCTGTCCGGCCCTTCGCGGTGGGGCAGCGGGACCACGTTGTCGTTGCTGTCTTCCTGTCCGGCTTCTTCGTCCCGCTTGAAGGGATCGGGATATCCGCCCTCGTGGCCATCGCGCCGACCGAGAACGTTGCGCAGCCGCAATATCAAAAAGGCCGCGATCATGCCGAACAGGATGATGTCGATGAATTGGAAACCGTTGCCCATGGCGGATTTGCCTGTTTGGTGGCCCGTTCAGTGGCCCGTTAAATGGCCCGTTAAATGGGACGACCAGGTGGACCGACCGGATGCCCTAGTCTAAAGATAAAACGCGTTATCCACACGTTAGCGGCTTCACCCGCCGAGGTCCACAGGCCTTTCGCCGATCCAGCGTCGGGCCTTGCTCACTCCGGGACGGCTGCCGCAAACGGTACATAGGCCGAATGGAGGCAAAGGGCAAGTATGGGCCTGATCATTCTCGCTGCGCTGGTGATCACGCCGATCGTCGAGATCGCCGTCTTTATCGAGATCGGCGGCCGCATCGGTGTCGGCAACACCGTCGGGGTCGTGTTGCTGACGGCCCTCGCCGGCACCGCCCTGTTACGCCACCAGGGATTGGCCGTGCTCAGGCGTGCCCAGGAAACGCTGCACGCCGAGCGCTTTCCCCTCGACGAGGTGTTCGAGGGACTATGCCTTTTGGTGGCAGGCGCGCTTCTGTTGACGCCCGGGTTCGTGACCGACGGCTTCGGGTTCCTGCTGTTCCTGCCGCCGTTCCGCCGCGCGCTCCGCGCCGTCGCCGTCAATTACCTCTCGACCCATGGGACCATCGTCACCGACGGGCCCCAATCACAACCGTCCGGCCGCGGAACGGTCATCATCGACGGCGAGTTCGAAGATGGACACCTCGAAAAACTCTAACCTTTGGCGGCGTGACGCCGGAGTTGGCATCGGGCGGCCTGCCTTGTCGGCCTTTCGGGCCGGTTTTCCGGTTTTTGATGTCGGTTTCGGGTGTTTCGGAGCGGGTTTTCCTCTATCCGGGCGCACTTCGGGCGTTGAGCCAGACGAGGCGCTTCATATTGTAGGCCAGGTTGACCATGCCGATCTTGGTC
>Ga0209144_1000075_pt1 | contig 19159 bp, 19 predicted proteins | sample WorMettrBAHAMAS1_FD_187392 | JGI IMG/M metagenome (GOLD analysis project Ga0209144, IMG submission 187392) | Marine gutless worms symbiont microbial communities from Max Planck institute for Marine Microbiology, Germany - Inanidrilus... | ecosystem: Host-associated > Annelida > Digestive system...
CATCATCGAGACCGCATGCAAATGCGGAAAGTCTCTGGTCAGCGGGTTCATGGACTTGTTCCGTTCTGACAATCAGGCATCTGATCCGATTCCTTCCGACTCCGCTTCCGGTGCATCCTGATAACCTACAACCCTCGGGGGACGCCTCTCCACAGGACCAAGCCACGCGAGAAGCTGCCTCGCTAATCAATTACTTGAGAAAAGACTGCCTGTTCTGTCATCAGTCAGAGTGCTACGAACCGCCATCCCTTCAATCAGTCTAGAACCCATAAAGAGCCTTATTTTTTGCCGCAAATGAACGCAAATCGGTCGCAAGCGACTTGTCATTATTGACGGTTCTCGATCCCGTTGCGTCCATTTGCGTTCATTCGCGGATAACTCTTTCCGTTGTCCTAGCCCAGCACTGCCGTCGCCTGCATGCTGGTCTTACCGTCCGGCCCCTGGGCCTCCAAAGCGACCGTATCGCCTTCCGGGCGACCCATGAGCCGGAACGGATAGAAGTCGAAGAGGGGTGCCCGGCCCTGAAAGGTAAATTCGACGATGCGTCGGTCGGGGCTGTATCTTTCGGTCAGCCCGGCGAGCATGACCGCGGTCAGGGGGCCGTGGACGACCAGGCCCGGATAGCCTTCTTCGTCGAGGGCGTAGGGGCGATCGTAGTGGATGCGGTGGGCGTTGAAGGTCAGGGCGGAGAACCGGAACAGCAGGACGGTATCGGGCGTAACCTCCTCGACCCAAGTCCCGGTGGGGGCAGAGGGTAGGGACCGGAGGGGCATCGGTTCCGGAATCAGCGGACCGGGTTCCTTGTAGACGATGTCCTGTTCTTCTTCGATGCGGACCTCGCCCCCTTGGCGGATTCGATAGCACACGGTGACGAATACCAGCTTCCCGGCCTTACCGGATTTCTCTTTGACGGCGAGGATCTCGCCCTCGCGGGTTGCTGCTTCCCCGATGGTGAGCGGGCGGGTGAAACGGGTCCGGGCGCCGGCGAACATACGCCGCGGCAATGTGACGGGTGGAAAGAAGCCGCCGCGCTTGGGATGGCCGTCGTGGTCGATCCGGGAACGGGGGGCCTGGGGCAGGAAGTAGAACCAGTGCCACAGGGGGGGGAGGGGGTTGCCATGGGTCATGGGTCCTGCATCCAGATCCAGCATGGCGGCTGCGGCCCGGGCCGGAAATTCCGAGATGCTCTCTTCCCGGATCTCCTGGGACCCGATCCAGTCGGTCAAGGGTTTGTTTTGATCGCTCATCATGAAATCTCCACGGGTCCGGCGACCACGCCTGTTTCGCGCAAGCGGCTGATCTCGATGTCGCTCAATCCCAGGTCTTGGCTCAGGATCTCGTCCGTGTGTTCGCCCAACAACGGGGCCCGACGTGGAGGCTCACGGCTAAAAGCGCCGAAGTCGATGGGCGAGCCGGGGACCAAGTAGCTGCCGATGCCGGGCTGCTCGAGCTCGGAGAACATGGGATTGGCGGTGGAGACCCGGGGGTCCTCTGCCAGCATTTGCCTGAAGGTGCGATAGGGGCCCCAACAGACGCCGGTGCCTTTGAAGGTCGCTTCGATTTCCGCCAAGGTGCGTTGGGCGCACCAAGCACGAATGGGGACCGAGATTTCCTCGCTGGCGAGGAAGCGGTCGCCCTCTTTCTTGAAATCGAGCCCCAGCCTGGTCTCTATGGCAGCGATCGCGTCGCCGAGACCAGTGGCCTTGAGCAGTTCCTTCCACATGTAGCCGGTCACTACGACGATGTAGAGCCACCGCCCGTCGCCGGTCTCGAACTCGCTGCCGTAGGCGCCGTAGAGGTAGTTGCCGTAGCCCTTGCGGTCTTCCTGGTTGATCTGGGCTTCCTGAATGAATCCCAGGTGTCCGGTCATGGCGAAGGCGATGTCGGACAGTGCCAGTTTGACCAATTGTCCCTTGCCCGTCAGGTGCCGGTGACGCTCGGCGGCCAGGATCGCCAGGGCCAGGTTGACCCCGGCCAGGGCGTCCCAGGTCGGGAGGACGTGATTGACCGGCCGCGGCGGGCCGGCGGCATGATGATTGCCGGTCACGAAGGGAAATCCGGCGGCACAGTTGACCGTGTAGTCCACAGCCGAGGTGCCGTCGGAGCTGCCGAGCAGATTGACCATAATCAGATCTCCCCGGCGTTTTTTGAGCTCGCTATAGCTCATCCAACCCTTGTCGGCCCGCAGGTTGGTCGAGAAGATGCCCTTGCCTTCGCCGGGGGCGGCGATCAGCCTGCCCAGGAGCTCTTGTCCCTCCGGTTTGCTCGCGTCGATGGCGAGGGAGCGTTTGCCCTTGTTGAGACCGACCCAGTAGAGGCTCTTGCCATTTTGGGTGATCGGCCATCGGCGGGCGTCGATGCCGCCGCGAACGGGGTCGAAGCGGATGACGTCCGCGCCGAGCTGGGCCAGGGTCATGCCGCCGAGGGGACAGGCGACGAAGGCCGAAGATTCGACGACCCGCAGACCTTCCAGAATCTTGAACATAGATGTCCTCCGGTACTCGTACAGATGCTCCCGGATACCGATAACGTAGAGCAAGCCGGATCTTCACGGGAAATTGGTCCGCAAATGAACGCGAATGGCCGCAAGTAAAACGTAAAAACGGACCGGAACCATCGATAAGGGTAAACAGATTTCAACCGATTTGCGTTCATTTGCGGACCAATTTCCCGTGAAGATCCGGCTTGCTCTACGTTATCGGTATCCGGGAGCATCTGTACCAGCCCTTACAACCCGTAGGCCGCACCCCGGTCGGGATCTTTGGTGGCCACCAGCCGGGCCAGGTCGAGGATCACTTTGGCCTGTTTCCAGGTGGCGTCGTCCTGCATTTTGCCGTCGATCATGACCGCGCCCGAGCCGTCCGGCATGGCTTCGAGGATGCGTTTGGCGAAGCGCACTTCTTGGACTTCGGGGCTGAAGACCTGCTTGGCGATGTCGATCTGCTTCGGATGCAAGGTCCAGGCGCCCACGCAACCTTGCAGGAAGGCGTTGCGGAATTGGGCTTCGCAGGCCGCACTGTCCTCGAAGTCGCCGAAGGGACCGTAAAAGGCACGCAGCCCGTTGGATTGGCAGGCGTCCACCATGCGCGCTATCGTGTAGTGCCAGAGATCCTGCTGGTAAAAGGCCCGCTCCTCCTTGTCTTCTTTACCCTTTTTGTTTCCCTTATCCCCTTCACCTTCCTTGTCCTTTCGGGGATCGGCGAGTACGCCATAGAAGGGGTGGCCACCGCCTACGCGGGTCGTTTTCATGCCCCGGGACGCGGCCAGGTCGGCGGGTCCCAGGCTCATGCCGTGCATGCGCGGGCTGGCCTGGGCAATTTCGTTGACGTTCTTCACGCCCTGGGCCGTTTCCAGGATGGCGTGGATCAAGATCGGTTTGCCGATCCCGTGGCGGGCCTCCAGCAGCGCCAGGAGTTGGTCGACGAAGTGGATGTCCCAGGGGCCTTCCACTTTGGGGATCATTACCACGTCGAGCTTATCGCCGACGGCCCCGACGATCTCGGTCATATCGTCGAGAAACCAGGGGCTGTTCAGGGCATTGACCCGCGTCCAGAGCCCGGTTTGGCCGAAATCCACTGCCTTGGCTACCTCGATGAATCCCTTCCGGGCCGCCTCTTTGGCCTCGATGGGGATGGCGTCTTCTAGGTTACCCAGGAGTACGTCCACCTTCTTGGCGGTCTCTCCGGCCTTGGCTCGCATCTTTTCGATGTGGGGGGGCAGGAAGTGGATGGTGCGTTCGAGGGCGATCGGCAGCTCATGGATGGGGTCCGGCGCACTGATGGCAAGCGGCTTGAAAAAGTCTGCGGGCGTCTTCATTGAGTTTTTCTCCGTTCGTTTTTAAGATGGTTTGCACGAGGATTCAGCAATTGGGACCGCAACGGCGCAAATGATGACACCTACGCGCAAAATCCGAAAGTAAAAACTACGAATCGCGCGCATCTACGCGGACATGAAAAATTACCGGGAAGGCAATTTTTCAGGGTTTCTGTAAGGTGAAAAGGAGTACTCATCACAAGGCTTCCACTTCTTCCGGCGTCAACTGTGTATAGTGCGCAATCTTTTCCTTGGGTTCACTGGCCTGTTTCATGATTCTTGCCATCTCCATTCGGCTTTTTTCCATCCCTTTTTCCATCCCCCTCTTCATTCCTTTCTTTTCCCCTTCCATCTGTCCGTCTGTAAAGCTGGAGTGGTACATACTGGCTTGGTGATGTCCAGGACTTCCTTGGCCTTTCTCAATCCCCTGGCCTGAAATTCTTCCTTGATTTCTTCGTTCTTCAAAAAATACACCCACTCGTCCGGGAGTCTCGGGCGTAGTGCACGCCAAGAAATTGAGTCCGTCCATGATAGATGTAGTCTTTTCCTTGCCCCAGATCGAAGTAGAGGGTGTTGATGGAGATGACCTTACTGATCCGGGCGTAGTGTTCGGATGCGGCTAGGTGCTCGGTAAGGGTCTTGGCGGTGGAGAATAGAATCCGTTGCAGAAAGTTGAATTCCCGCTCGTACTGGACCTCGATGAGGAGGATTTCCCGGTCCTGATTGCGGACCTTGAGGTCGACCCGATTTGGACCTGTCTCGGGCATCGGTCCGGTTGCTCTCGCTTTCCAGGATCTCCAGGATGCGGATGTCTTGTTTGAGTAGCTCGCAGAGAAAGTCTTCCAGGACTTCGTAGTTGGCCTTGCTGCGCAACAGCCGTTTGAGCGCCCAATCGAAGCTGATGAGTTTTCTCTGGTTCATAGCAGGTAGGGAACGTTTCTTCGTGTTCCCTTCGCGCCTTTGCGGTTTCTACGGGAACATTCGCGTCGATTCATGTGATTCGTAGTTAAAACAGGGTGGATTGTGCCCGACGATGTTGCGCCTACTTAATCACCTTGTACAAAATGAATGTGGTTTCTCGGCGACCAGCTCGGCCTTCTTCACCGTTGCTTCGGCCTGTCTGATCGAGGCGATGTCGATCATCTTACCCTCCAGCATCACGGCCCCCGCCCCCGTTTGCTCTGCCTGCTCCAGGGCCTCCAGGATGCAGCGCGCCTGCGTCACCTCGTCGGCGGAGGGTTTGAAGAGCTCGTTTGCCGGTTCCACCTGGCTGGGGTGGATGACCATCTTGCCTTCACAGCCCAGGGTTCGTGCCCGTTTCGCGCTCGCCAGCCAGCCATCCGGGTCCTTGATGTCGGCGAAGGGCCCGTCGATTGGGCGCAATCCCTCGGCACGTGCTGCCGCCACCACACGTACCAGGGGATAGTGCCACATGTCGCCCCAGTGCAGCTGACGGTCGCCCTCGCTGTCTGCGTCCGTCAATACGTGGTAATCGGGGTTAGGTCCGCCGATTGTCCTGGTCTGTATCCCTGCAGCCGCGGCGTAGTCGGCGGAACCGAAAATGATGCTCTCGTTGCGGGGTGAAGCGGCGGCGATTTCGCCGATGTTCCGGAGCCCCAGGGGGGTCTCGATGAGCAGTTCGAGGCCGATCCGCTTTTTGATGCCCTTGGCCTGTTCGATCTGGGTGAGCAACATATCCAGCGCATAGATGTCTGCCGCGCAGCCTACCTTGGGGACCAGGATCAGGTCGAGACGGCTGCCGGCCTGTTCCACCACATCCACCAGGTCCCGGTACATGTAGTGGGTATCCAGACCGTTGATCCGTACCGAAATACTCTTGCCGCGGAAATCCAGGTCATTCAGGGCGTCGATCACATCCTTGCGCGCCTGCGCTTTCTGGTCCGGCGGAACCGAATCTTCTAGGTCGAAAAATATCACGTCCGCCGCACCGGCCGACGCCTTCTCGAAAAACTTCGGCTTGGCGCCGGGCACAGCCAGCGTGCTGCGGTTCAGGCGTGGGGTGCGGATGGGGATGGTCTTGAAGCTCATGGTGGGCGCTCTCCTGGCCGGTGGTGGAACTGCATCGTTCGGTAAGGGGTCATGGTCAATGAAGGATTGGGAAAGGAACAAGCCACAGGATAGGCGTGTATCGACATTTTGTCCCTGTAACCCGAACCACCCTCAAAGAAAACTACGAATCATGCGGATCGACGCGGAAAAGATCCCTCCCTTCGGTTCGGGATGACAATTCTTCGGAACCATCAGACGTCCTCGTCGGCCACTGCATGGATACCGTCGGCATTGCGGAAATAGTCCCTGTAATCCAGGCCGTAGCCGAACAGATAGCGATCCGGGAGCCGCACGCCGACGAAGTCCGCGCTGAAGTCATGGGTGTGCTCGCGCGCTTTCTCCACCAGGACCGCAGTCCGCACATCAGTTGCCCCGTCTTCCCGGCAGGCCCGGACGATGGCATCCAGGGTGATGCCCACGTCGAGGATGTCGTCCACTACCAGCACATGCCGACCGTGCACGGAGGCCGTGGGCCGGTGCAACCAGTGCAGACTGCCGCCGCTGGTGGTGTCCCGGTAACGGGTGGCGTGGACGTAGTCGAGGGTGAGGGGAAACCCCAGCCGCGGCAGCAGACGACCGACGGCGATGACCGCGCCGTTCATGACGCAGAGGACTAGGGGGTCCCGTTCCGCCAGGACCTCGGTGATCGACTCTGCCAGCCGGTCCAGGATCCGCTCCATCTCCGCGCCGGATACGAGCAATTCTGCCCGGTCCAAGATGGTGGCGTACCGCTCTCGTGACAGTCTCATGGTGCTTGTTCCTCCGGGGTTGCCGGGAGCCCGAGATCCAGGCTCGGGATGTCCAGTGCCTCGAGCTCCGCAACGGCGCTCAGGGCCTGCTGCCGGCGCGGTTCCAGGTGCAAACGCGCACGCTCAAAGCCGCCGCGACCGTGCATCCGCAGACAGCGCAGGTGCACGGTCGGGTCGTCGTGCCCACGCAGGGACTCGACCACCTCCAGCGCGGCGGGGCGGTTGTTGCACACCAGCAGGACATCGCAACCCGCCTCGAGGGCCGACCGGGAACGCTCGGCGTAATCACCACCGGCCGCGGCTGCGGCCATATTCAGATCATCGCTGAAGATGACGCCCTGAAAGCCGAGCTGCTCGCGCAGGATCCGACGCAACCAGAATACCGAAAAGCCCGCAGGGTTTGGATCTACCTTGGGATAGACCACGTGCGCCGGCATGATCGCCTCCAGAGCCTGGTGGATCAGGCGCTCGAAGGGGATCAGGTCCTCCAGCTCGATATCATCGAAGGACCGTTCGTCGACCGGCAGCTCGGTGTGGGAATCCACGGCCACACCGCCGTGTCCGGGAAAGTGCTTGCCCACCCTGGCCATGCCGGCATCGTGCACTCCTTCGCTCCATGCCAACGCAAGGTCCGCTACCCGCTCGGCGCTGTCGGAAAAGGCGCGGTCTCCGATCACCCGACTCACTCCCCGGTCCAGGTCCAGCACCGGTGCAAAGCTGAAGTCCACGCCCACGGAGCGCAGCTCGGCGGCCATCAGCCAGCCCACGGAGTGGGCGGCACACCGCGCGCTCACCGGGTGCTCGCGACTCAGCGCACCGAAACGACCGGCAGGCGGCAACCGGGTAAATCCTTCCCGAAAGCGCTGTACCCTGCCGCCCTCCTGGTCTACGGCCACCAATAGGTGAGGGTCGCGCAGCGCGTGGATGGCAGCGGTCAGCGCGGTGACTTGCTCCGGGTGCTCGAAGTTGCGGGCAAATAGGATAACCCCACCCACCGCCGGATGGCGCAGGATCTCCCGTTCCTCCGCGTCGAGCTCGATGCCTGCCAGATCCAGCATCACAGGTCCCAATGACACTGTTCAGCCCTCCCCTAACCGTAAACCAGATTCGGCAGCCAAGTCGCGATCTGCGGCCACAGTGCCAGCGCCCCCAACATCAACAGCTGAATGAAGATAAAGGGCATAACGCCGCGGTAGATGTGGCCGGTCCTGACCTGTGGCGGCGCGACTCCGCGCAGGTAGAACAGGGAGAAACCGAAGGGCGGGGTCAGGAAGGATGTCTGCAGGTTGATTGCGATCATCACCCCGAGCCACACCGGGTCCAGTCCCAGGCCCAGCAACACCGGCCCCACGATCGGGACCACGACGAAGGTGATCTCGATAAAATCGAGGATGAACCCGAGCAGGAACATCACCAGCATCACCAGGGCGACGGCACTCAGGGTACCACCCGGCAGCCCGCTGAGGAACTCGGTTACCAGCTCGTCACCTTGGAAGCCGCGGAACACCAGGGAGAACAGGGCCGCGCCGATGAGGATCAGGAAGACCATGCTGGTGACGCTGGTAGTCTGAGTCATCACCTCCCGGAGGGTCGCGAGATTGAGACGACGGCGCGACCAGGCCAACAGCATGGCCCCCACCGCTCCCACGGATGCCGCCTCCGTCGGTGTGGCTATGCCCCAGAAGATGGAGCCCAGCACCGCCACGATCAGCAGCAGGGGGGGCAGGAGCGCCAGGAGTACCCGCCGCCACAGCAGGCCCGGTGAGATCGTCCGCTCGGATTTGGGGATAGCCGGTACGGCCGCGGGACGTATCCAGGCTACCCCGAGCAGGTAGAGTAGATAGAGCAGGACTAACACCAGCCCAGGGATCAGGGCGCCCATGAACAGGTCCCCCAGCGATACTGTCTCCGGCGCGAACAGGCCCATATCGAGTTGGGCCTGCTGATAGGCGGCGGAGAGCACATCACCCAGCAGCACCAGGACGATGGACGGCGGAATGATCTGCCCCAGGGTCCCGGAGGCGCAGATGGTGCCCGCGGCGACTCCGGGATCGTAACCGCGCCGCAACATAGTGGGCAGGGACAGCAGACCCATGGTCACTACGGTGGCACCGACGATCCCGGTGCTGGCCGCCAGCAGCATCCCGACCAGGGTCACGGAGATCCCCAGGCCGCCACGCAGGGATCCGAACAGCATGGCCATGGTGTCCAACAGGCTTTCTGCCACCTGCGAGCGTTCGAGCATCACGCCCATGAACACAAACAGAGGCGCGGCGATCAGGGTCTCGTTGGTCATGACCCCGTAGATACGGTTCGGCAGGGCGGCGATGAAGGCTGGATCGAACAGATTGAAGCATTCTCCCAAGAAGGCGAAGACCAGCGCCGTCCCAGCCAGGGACAGGGCCACTGGGTAGCCGGCCAGGAGTACCAGGCCCACCCCCAGGAACAGAAACAGGGGCATGAGCTCAAGCATCGCCGCCTTCATCCACCGGCAGGGTGCCCTCGACGCCGGCCAAAAAAAGCCCGGTGCGCAGCACCCAGGCCAACCCCTGAATCAGCACCAGCACCGGCATGATGAGGATCAGGGTCTTGAGCAGGTAAACGCCGGGAATGCCCCCCGCCTCCCGCGAGCCCTCCATGACCTCCCAGGACTCCAGGACATAGTCCCAACCGATCCAGGCGATAAAAACGCACACCGGCAGCAGGAGCAGGAGCGTACCCAAGAGGTCCACCCAGGCGCGCCCCCGCCGCGATAGCTTTTGATAAAGGATATCTACCCGTACATGGCCGTTGTGTCGCAGGGTGTAGGCCACCCCGAGCATAAACAGGGCGGCGTGCATGTAGGTTACCGACTCCTGCATGGCGATCCAGCCCAGATCGAAGGCGTAGCGCAGCACCACCACTAGGAACGAGACCAGCACCATGAAGAAGGAAAGCCAGGAGACGATGCGCCCGGTCCGGTCGCCGACCGCTTCCAGAGCGGTAATCAACGAGTGCAGGGTAACGCCCTTGCCGGGGGGCGCCGTGCGCTCAGATGTCATCGGAGGTTACGGCGGTTTTCTGGATGGTCATGCGTTCGAAGTCATGGGAAGGCATGCGGCACGGCAGGCAGGCCGAGCACCTATGGATTCCCTTTCAATTGACAAGTCGCTACCTGATGCCAGTCGCCGGCCTCCAGCCCGTAGGATGCTGGTGAGCGCCTGCCTGTGCAGGGACGCACAGGTAGACAGCGAACCTCATCTGTGGATGAGGTAGCGCAGGCGTCTCGCCTGCCGTCTGTGCCCAACAAGGTCCCTCGCTTCGCTCGGGATAAACGTTGGACATGGGCCATCCATTGATGCGGTTCGCCGTGGTCCCGTCTCTGGGACCGCCGCTCACCACATCCTACCAACTGAACAGTACCCACTGGGGCAGCATATTGCTCCAGACCCGGTCTTTACGGGTGTCGAGCTCGCCATCCCCCGTGGTGTCCAGGAGATAGTAGGGCGGCCCGATCTGGGGCTGCACCTTCACCATATAGAGCTGACCGCGCACCCGATATTCGTAGATGCGTTCCTGCCCGGTCTCAATGATGGTAACCTCCGGTTCCATCCCCACCTCCTCGCCCTGGTAGGGTAACGGGAGTAGCCCAGGCGGTTCCAGGTAGGCCCCGGACTCGGGACCGTCCTGCGCTGCTGCCAGTGAGGCGGCGCCGGCAAAGGCGGCAGCAAGGATCAGTCGTTGCATCTGTGTATGGTCCCTAGTTGTCTCGGCGAAGGGGTATGGTAGTTGAAAGGCGAGTCGAGGGTAACCTCCCGTAAGTCCGAGACGTCCGGTTTGAGTAAGAATGGGCGTCGAGCAGCGACTTGAGCTTGTCATTATGTGTCGGGCTTCTCATGCGACTGCCCATGGTATGATTTATATCCCTTTTGCCGCGGGATTCCCTGAAACGCAGCGTGCCATTCTGTCTGCCGGATGCGAACCCATTTTCCGAGGTTACCGACCTCGCGTGCTTTGCCCCGACGGGAGATTTCGGTCTTACCTTCCGGTTCTGTCCACCGGAAGACCAGGAGCTTACGGCTACTCCTTCCCTCTCCTTCACCACGAACACCGTTGGTTTTTACAGTATGGCGTTGATCCTCGTTTTAAATGGCCCGAATCTGAACCTGCTCGGCACCCGCGAGCCGGGGTACTACGGACGGGATACTCTGGAGCACATCGGTGCCGGACTGCAGCGCCGGGCCGTGGCGGCGGGACACCGGCTCGAGCTCGTACAGAGCAACGCCGAGCATGAGCTGGTGGCAGCGGTCCAGGACGCGGGCTGTAACGGTGTCGCTTTCATCATCGCCAACCCGGCGGCCTTTACCCACACCAGCATCGCCTTGCGCGACGCCCTGCTCGCCGTGGCGATTCCTTTCATCGAGGTGCACCTTTCCAACATCCACGCCCGAGAGCCTTTTCGTGCCCATTCCTATTTCTCGGACATCGCCGTAGGCACCATAACCGGTCTGGGTTCGCTGGGCTATGATTTGGCGCTGAGCGCAGTCATCGATCGGTTGGAACAGACCACTGTACAAAAGTAACGGCAACAACATGGACATTCGCAAACTCAAGAAGCTCATCGAGCTGCTGCAGGAGTCCGACGTCGCCGAGATCGAGATCCACGAGGGTGAAGAATCGATCCGGATCAGTCGTCACGGGACCGTGGCACCACCCCTGATCGCGTCCGCACCGTCCCTACCGCGGGCGTTCAGTAGGATACCTGCGGGCACACCCGGACCGGCCCCCGAGTCCGCGGTTCTCACCGCGGACGAGACACCGGAGAAGAACCTGGTGCGTTCCCCCGTAGTCGGCACCTTCTACCGTGCCCCCGCTCCGGGCAGCAGGCCCTTTGTCGAGGAAGGCGAACAGGTGAAGGTGGGCGCTACCCTCTGCATCATCGAGGCGATGAAGATCCTCAACCAGATCGAGTGTGAGAAGGACGGCACGATCGCCAGGGTCCTGGTCGAGAACGGACAGCCGGTAGAGTACAACCAGCCCCTGTTTGTGATCGAGTAGGGACATCGCCATGATCGAGAAGGTGCTTATCGCCAATCGGGGAGAGATCGCCCTACGCATCCTGCGCGCCTGCCGGGAGCTCGGAATCAAGACGGTGGCTGTGCATTCGGAGGCTGACCGGGAGCTCAAGCACGTATTGCTCGCCGATGAGTCGGTGTGCATTGGCCCGGCTCAGTCTCGGGACAGCTATCTCCATATCCCCGCCATCATCAGTGCCGCGGAGGTCACGGATACGGTGGCTATCCATCCAGGATACGGTTTCCTGTCGGAGAACGCGGACTTTGCCGAGCGCGTCGAACGTAGCGGCTTTATCTTCATCGGCCCCAAGCCGGAGACCATCCGTCTTATGGGTGACAAGGTCTCCGCCCTCAAGGCCATGCAGCAGTCTGGCGTTCCCTGCGTGCCCGGCTCCGACGGCCCCCTGGACGACAATAAGAAGCGGACCCTCGAGCTGGGACGTGAGATCGGCTATCCGGTAATCATCAAGGCCACCGGCGGGGGGGGCGGTCGCGGTATGCGGGTCGTGCACTCGGAAGCCACTCTCCTGAACGCCGTATCCCTGACCCAGGCGGAGGCCGCCGCAGCCTTCGACAAGGCTACGGTCTACATGGAAAAATACCTCGAGAACCCGCGCCATATCGAGTTCCAGCTCCTTGCGGACCAGTACGGCAACGCCATCCACCTCGGGGAGCGGGACTGCTCGATGCAGCGGCGGCACCAGAAGGTGGTGGAAGAAGCCCCCGCCCCCGGAGTTACCGACGCGCAACGCCGCGAGATCGGGGAACGCTGCGTCGAGGCCTGCCGCAGCATCGGCTACCGAGGGGTGGGCACCTTCGAGTTCCTGTTCCGGGACGGATGTTTTTACTTCATCGAAATGAACACCCGGGTACAGGTCGAGCATCCGGTCACCGAAATGGTCACGGGTATCGACATCGTAAAGGAGCAGATCTTTATGGCCGCCGGCGAGAAGCTGCGGTACCGGCAGGAAGACATCGCCATGCGTGGGCACGCCATCGAGTGCCGTATCAACGCCGAGGACTCCGAGACCTTCATCCCGAGCCCCGGACAGATCCGGGAATTCCACGCCCCGGGCGGTCCCGGTATCCGGATGGAGACCCACATCTACAGAGGCTACCGGGTTCCTCCCTATTATGACTCCATGATCGGCAAGCTCATCGCCCATGGAGAGAACCGCTCCGCCGCCATCTCACGCATGCGCAGCGCCCTGCGCGAGACGGTCATCGACGGCATCAGCACCAACATCGACCTCCAACGGCAGCTCCTGCGGGACGCCGCCTTTCAGGCCGGCGGTGCCAATATCCACTACCTGGAGAAAAAGCTCGGCATGTGAGAGGCGCGCAGGGCGGGGACGGGATTCGGTAATGCTCAGCCTACCTGCGCAAGTAATCGCTGCATCATCCCTTGCGCCTGTCCCAGGTAGCCTGTGCCGAACAGATTCAGGTGGTTGAGGATATGGTAAAGGTTATAGAGGTCCTTGCGCGTCCGATATCCCGGATCCAATGCCCAGGCCTCGGTATACGCGGCGTAGAAATCCCCGCCGAAGCCACCGAAGAGCTCGGTCATGGCGATATCCGCCTCGCGGTCGCCATAGTAAACGGCCGGGTCGAAGATAACCGGATGTCCATCTTGGTCGAAGCCCAGATTGCCCCCCCACAGGTCACCGTGGAGCAGAGAGGGGACCGGGTCGTGGTCGATCAGGGCGGGCAGGGCGGCAAGCAGTCGTTCGCCCTGATCCCGAAGCCAGCGGCCATACCCGTTGTGGGTGGCTAGGTCGAGCTGAAACCCCAGCCGGTGTTGGCCCCAGAACTTCACCCAATCCCGCTCGGGGCGGTTCGGCTGATGCGTGGAGCCGATGGTGTTGTCGCGATCCCAGCCGAAGTCGGTCCGGGAGGTAAGGTGCATCGCAGCAAGCTGACGACCCGCCTCGGCGGCTCCATCCGTCCCGCGCCCGCCGAGCGCGATATGCTCCATGACGATGTAGGATTGTCCACCTGCAGTGCCGGTGCAGAGGGGGTGCGGGACCCGAAGCGTGCCGGTGTGCGCCAGCTCCGCGAGCCCTGCGGTCTCGGCCTCGAACATGGCGAGTCGATCCGGGCCGTTGAGCTTCACGAAATAATAGGGGGGACTGCTACCCAGGAGATAAGCTTTATTGATGGAGCCCCCGCCCACCGCACGTGGGGTATCCGGATCAGTCCGTTTACCGCCAGCGTCGCTGATTGCCGCGACGATGGCCGACCAGTCGATCATCTTATGATCACCCTCGCTCAGATAAATATCAACAGTCCCTGATTGCCCCTTAGCGTAGGCCATTGCACCAGGAGTTTACCGACCCCGAACCCAAGCATGTTGCAGGAGCTCCACGCACTCCCCCCCGATCTTCCGGAGACCGCCCCCTGCGACCTCGCGGCCGTACTCGGTGGCCCGACCCTGATCCACTTGCCCGGAGACCGTGAGTCGGCCCTGTTCGTTTCCGTGCTCCTGCACGGGAATGAGCCCGTGGGCTGGGACGCCCTGCGCTCCCTGCTCGCCGACTACCGGAAACGCTTTGGTACCCTGCGCCTACCGCGCGCCCTGAGTCTGTTCATCGGCAATGTCTCCGCCGCCGCTGCAGGAGTACGCTGCCTCCCGGATCAGCCCGATTACAATCGGATCTGGCCCGGCTGTGAATCCCAGCCGACGCCGGAGCACGCCATGATGCGGCAAGTCGTCACCATCATGCGGCAGCGAGGCATTTTCGCCAGCGTGGACATCCACAGCAACACCGGCTACAACCCTCACTATGGTTGCGTCAACGTCCTGGACAATCGCTACCTGCACCTGGCGACCCTGTTCAGCCGTACCCTGGTCTACTTCACCCACCCCCGCGGCGTACAGTCCATCGCCATGAGTCGGCTGGGCCCGGCGGTAACCCTGGAGTGCGGGAGGGTAGGGGAAAAGCATGGCGTGGACCATGCCCGCGAATACCTAGACGCCTGCCTGAACCTGTCTGCGTTATCGAAACACCCGGTGGCCTCCGGTGATATCGACCTCTTTCACACCGTCGCCCAAGTCAGGATACCGGAGAAAGTGAGCTTCGGATTTCCGCCGGGGCAGGCTGACATCCTGTTGAGCCCGGAGCTGGAGCGCTTCAATTTCCGGGAGCTGCCCCGTGGTACGGCCCTCGGCCGTGTGAACACGCCCCACGGGGTCCGGCTCGAGGTCCGAGACGAGCAAGGCAGAGATATCGCCGACCGTTATTTCTCCATCACGCACGGTGAGCTGCGTTTGAAGCTGCCGGTAATGCCTTCCATGCTCACCCCCGACGAGGCCGCCATTCGTCAGGATTGCCTTTGTTACCTCATGGAACGCTACAACGACTATTTCCCACCTCGGGGATGATGAGTGATGAATGCCATCTTCCTAGAGAGGCTTCGCCTCAGATCGACAAGTGCCCAACTCGAGCTTCGTCGCCAAACTCCAATCGGACAGGATTTACAGGATGCGAGCGAGACTGGACTTTGCCTTAAGCCTACGAGGGGTGAATTTTGTACGGAAACCAAACAACCACGAAAAGCACGCAAGGACACGAATGAGGGTTCGTGTCCTTGCGTGCTTTTCGTGGTTCCTGTCCCCCACGCCCGCGGAACCTGGATTCATCATTCATCATTCCGAGGCAGGTCCCTCAAGGAATTATAGTGTAGCCGTTAGGCCGGTACGGAGTTTAACCTCAGGTCCCGGAAATGCTAACCCGCGTCTCACCTGCGGCGGCAGCTTGCCGAGCGACCTCAGATTCCGTAGTCTTATTTACTTGCACCTCCAACCATTCGGCGCAACAGCCTCCGCTCATGGATACCAGCATCGACAGTACCCGCTTCAACATGGTCCGGCAGCAGATCCAACCCTGGAATGTCGTGGACGACAGGGTTCTGTCGGTGATGGCCGATATCCCAAGGGAGCAGTTCGTTCCGGCAGCTTATCGCAACCTGGCCTATGCGGATATGGATGTCCCCATCGGGGAGGGGCAAACCATGCTGGCACCCAAGGTGGTGGCCCATCTGCTGCAGGCCCTCGACATCCGGACCGACGATAAGATCCTGGAGATCGGCACCGGGACCGGTTATGTAACGGCCTGTCTGTCCCGTCTCGGGGGGTGGGTAGTGAGTGTGGAGCTCCACGCGGGCTTGGCGGAGCAGGCGCAGACGGTGCTGCAGGCGCTGGGGCTGCGGCGGTTGGAGATGCGGGTCGGGGATGGTCTCGAAGGGCCGGTGGCCGGAGGCCCCTTCGACATGATTGCCGTGACCGGCTCCCTGCCGAATACCGAATCGCTGGAGATACTGGAAAAGCAGCTGTCCCCCGACGGGCGCCTGTTCGCCGTCATCGGTGAAGAACCGGTCATGGAGGCCCTGATCGTGACCCGCGTCACCGACCAGGATTTCCGCCGTCAGTCTCTGTTCGAAACATGCGTGCCTGCACTGGAGAAGATCCCAGTGCCGGAAAGATTTGTCTTCTGATGCTCGGTTGGGACACCTTAAAAATGTTAGGGCATATACATTGCAGTATCCAATTGCAATGTGATCGGCCTATTGTAAATCTGCTGGATAAAGTGTATACTTTATTAAGAGTTGTATGGTTCTATTACTTGTGCTTTACGCCAATTAAATACTGCAAGATGTTGGATTGGACGTAGTCAGCAGAAGCTATTAGTGACGATATGAGCACAAATCAGTTGAGTATTCTGCTTCTTAAGAATGACAGTCAGTGGACTGCGCAATGCCTTGAATACGACATCGCTGCTCAGGGCTCTACAATAACGGGATGCCGTTTTCGAGTTTCAAAGAACCTTTGTCGCTGAACTAACTGTTTACGCAAGCAACGGACAGTCACTTGAGGAAATAGATGCGGCACCTAATGTATCCATGGCGTACCCATTCATACAAATTCCGTCAATTGATGAATTTATCGGTAGTGGTGATTTTTGGAGTGATATCTAGCCAACAATCGGCAATAATTCGGTATTATATCGGTGTATGTTAAGGTATTATTCCAACGCTCAATATGAGCCGTTTCCCCCGTTTCTTTACCCACAGGGCGCTGTTGCTCGCTTGGAATGACGGCTCGATACGCGCTCCAATAATCACTGAAAACGATGGCTTCATTATAAGAAGATGGTACGCGATCCCAGAGTATCCGACAGGTGTTTTCGGCGTGATCACCGCAGGCAGAGGCGACGATTTCTCGGGTCTCTCTATTCATGGCAATCCAGAGCCAAACTTTGTCTTTGCTACGAAAGACAAAGGACCACAACTCATCCACATCCAGCACAGGAACCTTTTTGCACTCAACAGGTTGTAGCGTCTCTTCAAGGGGTGGGAGGTCATTCGCCTGTTCTTTTAACCAGGCGCTCAATGTTCGGCGCGAGATCCCAAACGTCCGTCTTTACAGTGATATTGCGAGCTACCGAACGCATTTGTGCTATTTTTAACGAGCTCTTCGCTCTGACACTTGCGACAGATGTATACTTTAGTCTCGACAATCATAATTGAAAACTCTTTGGTTGGTTTTATCAATGAACGCAATCGTTCAGACCAAGAGTATTCTTCCGGAAGAGAGGGCTAAAATCTAGAATCAGGTAACGAGAAAAACGGTGGCAATCGGAATGATTACCGATGAATCCATCTACTCTATCACTTCAAAAATCACCACTACCCAGCAAGTTATATGATGCCCCTTTGGCTTGCTGGGAAGGCGAATTTGCGCAAAATATCCTACCATTCTGGAATCCATAAAGAGCCGCCGAAAAATTCTAGGCTCGGAACATACATATAGAATTCGGGTCGGCGATTACCGGATTCTCTATTCATTCGAGAGTGGTAAAGCGGATATTAATCGCTGGCTCCGAAACTGTCGTTGTCGATTCCTTCAATCAGATCCAGCAACCGCTGCAAGGCACCTTGGTTCGCTCGAACTATCCGCCGTCCCTGTTCACCGACCCGGGTCCGGGTTGTCGTATCCCCCAGCCAGTTCTTCATACATTGCGCCAGCGCATGGGTGTCCGTTACCTGTACCGCCGCACCTTCCCGCACCATCAGCTCGGTAATCCGGGCGAAGTTGAAGACGTGGGGTCCCACTGCGATGGGCACCCCTACTGCCGCCGCCTCCAGCAGATTATGGCCGCCACTGGGGACCAGACTGCCCCCGATGAAGGCCGCATCTCCCGCGGCGAGAAATGCCGGCAGTTCCCCCATGGTGTCACCCAGGAACACCGACACCTGCTCGCCGCAGGGATCTCCGGTGGATCGGCGCGCCAATCCGAAGCCCCGCTGCTCGACCAATACCGCCACCCGCCCAAAGCGTTCGGGGTGGCGTGGTACCAGGACCAGTAGGGCCCTCGATAGCTGCTCCAGGATCTCCTGATGGGCGCAGAGGACCTGTTTCTCCTCACCCTCGTGGGTACTCGCGGCAACCCAGACCGGGCGCCCGATACCCCAGCAGCGGCGCAGTGCCTCCGCGTGGTCGAGCAGACTACCGGGCCGGGGGACATCGAACTTGATGTTACCCGTCACCCGGATCCGTTCGGTGGGCGCACCCAGGGCCCGGAAGCGGGCCGCATCCTCGGAGTTTTGGGCAGCAATCGCCGCGAACCGCCACAAGGTCTCACCGGTGAAGCCGCCTAACCGGGCGTACCCCTTAGCGGAACGGGCGGATAGCCTGGCATTAGCCAGCACCACCGGAATCCCGCGGCGCTCGCAGGCGCCGAGCATGTTGGGCCAGATCTCGGTCTCCATGACGACCGCGAGCTGGGGCCTGACCGCATCGAGAAAGCGGTCCATGATCGGCGTCAAGTCGAAGGGCGTATAGACATGGCGAACCGCATCCTCGAACAGGCCGCGCAAACGCTCCGAGCCGGTAAGCGTGGTAGTGGTGACCATAACGCCGGCGTCCGGATAACGTTCGAGGAAGTGCCTGATAAGTGCCGCGGCTGCCTGGACCTCGCCTACGGAAACGGCGTGGATCCAGATGCCGGACCGTAGCGAGTGCCGGCCATAGAGACCGACCCGCTCACCCCAGCGCTCGAGGTACGCCGGCGCGTGCCGGCTACGCCAGACTAGACGCAGCAGCAGAAAGGGCAGGGCGAGATAGAACAGTAGGCTATAGAGCCGCGCCACGGCGGGGACAACGTCGGCATTGGGTAAAAGCTCGACGCAAGTCTACCACAGGGCATGGCCTTGAACTGCCAGTACGGATACCCAGGGAGAGCGTGTATAAACTTTCCCGAAAACATGATCTTGTAGGATGCGGTGAGCGCCGGGAGCGGAGCGACCGGCGCGAACCGCATCAATCGACGGCCCGCCTGCCTGTGCGTCTGTTTCATCTGCAGCCGATAGGCAGCGGGTAGATTACCGTGCCTCTCTCTGTGTCCTCAGTTCGCACACTACCCAGCGTCCGGTGTCGATCAGGGTGGGCACTGCCAGTGCCTTGACTACCTTCTA